>Ga0079225_10000106_pt1 | contig 41688 bp, 38 predicted proteins | sample Poulit2012_FD_76344 | JGI IMG/M metagenome (GOLD analysis project Ga0079225, IMG submission 76344) | Agricultural soil microbial communities from Georgia to study Nitrogen management - Poultry litter 2012 | ecosystem: Environmental > Terrestrial > Soil > Agricultural land | place: USA: Georgia... | reverse complement strand
CAAACATCTTATTTAAAGCTAGATTAAGCCTTGAAAAGGCACAATATTAAAGGAATGGTTATCGCCCATCTACAAAAAACGCCCAACAGTCAAAAGCGCTGAAAGCGCGCAATGCTTTACGTGTAATTTTCAAAAAGTCGTTCTGTCGGCATTTAAACGATTAAATAGAATTTTTAGTATATTCGCAAAGACTTTATTTAAAGCAATCCGGAGAAATGGAAGAATATACCCGCTTAAAAGAATTAGACAAGTATTTACGCTCTCTTATTGAAAACAATCTTTGGATTCAAGTTCTCATCGCGCTTTTCCTTGGGATTGTCACCGGAGTTATCCTAGGACCTCAGGTAGGTTGGATATCGGAAACTGCAGGTGCAAAAATTGGAAACTGGTTGGCTCTGCCGGGAAATATCTTTTTGCGTTTGGTGCAAATGATTATGATACCCTTGATTTTCTCCTCAATTATTTTGGGAATTGTCAGTCATTCCGGAGAGCAATTAAAAAAATTAGGGATTGGCGTAGGAGGCTATTTTATTGCAACCACAACCATATCTATTATTGTGGGAGTTTCATTAGCATTATTTTTCAAACCCGGAAAATATATTTTTGACCAAGGCGCTTTTGAAGTGCCTGAAGCCACCGAAGATTTATCTGAAACAGTAGCTCCGTTTTCAGATATCCCTTCCGCTTTACTTGAACTTATTCCTTCCAATCCTTTACAAGCCATGTTGACCAACGAAATGTTGAGCATTGTGGTTTTTACCATTTTAATCGGCGTGGCTATCACCCAACTTTCCAAAGAAATGCACGTTGTAATCATGGATATTTTATACGCCATCCAAGAGCTGTGCATGATTGTGGTAAAATGGGCGATGGTGCTGATACCGATAGCTGTATTTGGTCTAATAGCACAATTGACTTTAAGTGTCGGTGTGGAAAGCTTAACCGGAATCGGAATGTACGTCGTTGTAGTGCTTATCGGACTGCTCTTGTTATTGACATTTTATATGGCCTTGGTTTTCATAATTGGAAAGCGAAATCCATTTTCTTTCTTAAAACATATTCGAGAAGCCCAATTATTAGCTTTTTCCACGACCAGTTCAGCAGCCGTTATGCCGATATCGATGAAAACCGCTGAAGAAGAATTAGATGTTGACCCTTCAGTCAGCAATTTTTTAATTCCAATTGGTGCAACCATTAATATGGACGGTACAGCCATCTATCAGTGTATCTCCAGTTTATTTATCGCCCAAGCTTATGGATTGGATTTGGATATGACCACTATCATAATTCTTATGGTCACCATTGTGGGAGCTTCAATAGGAACCCCTTCAATTCCCGGCGGAGGAGTTGTGGTTTTAGCTTCGGTATTGACAAGCGTAGGAATTCCGGCAGAAGGTATTTTCATTATTATTGGTGTCGAAAGAATTTTAGGAATGTTCAGAACTGCGATAAACGTCACCGGCGACCTCACGGCCTGTATTGTCTTTGATCGATGGCTCGATCCGACTTCCAAAGATTTAAAACCCGATAAAGCAAAACCGGAACCTCAACAAACAGATACAGTTGCATCTTAAGTAAAGTTTACTGGAAGATAAATTCAATCTGTTTTTCTGTAAAGCGTCCACAATTTCAAATAACATTTAAACGCTACAGAAGCATAAACATAACTCGGGATAAACCCTTCTTTCCCATCTCTAAGCCCAACTGTAAAGAGTATTTTCGCATAAATTTTAACCAAAGGTTTCCACAAAAAATGATAAGCATTAGGACGGATATTTTGGTCGAATAGTTCCTGCGCCTCAAATTGTCTTTGATCAGTCAATTGTTGATTATAACTATCAAAACCGCGTTTTGCTCGATAAGCTTCTTTAGGATTTTCAGTTTTTACGGTGCATTTATTATTTCGCCTAAAACAACGCGTGCAATGATCAAATTGCCAAAGCTCAAACTGCACCACTTAAATTTAAAAGAACCAATTTGTCAATAATACCGAACCGACGTTACCCCATGGATAATCGATCTATAAAATTAAATAAGTTCGTATAAAACTTCAGAAAATCAAAAAACAACAAGAGAAAGTTTTTATATATTTGAAAGCAAAATCAACTATAATCAGCACTATATCAGACTGAATATTTTGTTGTGCATAGGGCCTCTTGATACTGGTTTAATATAACTTATTAGACCTGCTATGATTACATTAATCTTCAATCTTCACACTATTTATAGTAAAAAAGCATCATTTAAAAAAGTGAAAATCAACAAATACTTTTAAGTACAAACCATTAACTTCAAAACCAGCATGACTTTAAAAAAGAAACTGTACGACATCATTTTCAAATCGGATACCAAACCGGGTAAGATTTTCGATTTAACTTTACTTGTCGTCATCGCCATCAGTGTTATTATTGTGTTGCTGGACAGTGTACCAAGCCTTCACGATTTACACGGACCTTTTTTCTGGTATGCCGAAGTTGTGCTAACCCTGATATTTACCGTTGAGTATTTACTGAGAATTTACATCTCTCCTTCCCGGAAAAAATATATATTTAGTTTCTGGGGGATAATCGATTTGCTCTCCGTACTGCCCACCTATATCAGTATCGCCATTGCAGGGTATCAATACTTGATTGTCATTAGAATCTTTAGATTGCTACGGGTGTTTAGGATCCTGCGGATGGTGCGTTTCAACCGAGGAGCAGCCCTAATTGTCGATGCCTTAAAAAAGAGTTTTTACAAAGTAATGGTGTTCTTATTGACCGTGTTTTTACTCACTATTTTATTGGGTACGCTGATGTATGTGATTGAAAGTGGCGAGGAAGGATTTTCGAGTATCCCACAAAGTATTTATTGGTCGATTGTTACCATCACGACGGTAGGTTATGGAGATGTGGTTCCGCTTACCGTTTTAGGGAAATTTCTGTCTTCTTTTATCATGTTATTGGGTTATGCGATTATAGCCGTTCCCACAGGAATTGTTTCTGTTGAATTGGGGCGAGCAGCACAAAATAAAGTTTGCGCTACCTGTCGAACGAATGTTCCCGCCGATGCAAATTACTGCACGAAATGTGGAAGTAAATTTAAAAAGCATGCTTAATCAGCATATTACTTTTATGCTTTTCTTCTTATTTTCAAATAAATCAATTATAAAATTGAAAAATTTGGGTTAAAAACGTTAATCACTATGTACAGCGATGTTGTGAAATTTTCATAAGATAATCGGAAAAAATCCGATTAAGCGCTTTGTATTCTGCAACATTATGTATTTTTGTATATAGATAATCGGCATTAATCCGATTATACACTATAAATACTACATATGAGCTTTCGAAAAGATATACAGAATTATGTACAGACTCCATTAACCCATCAAATCGTTTCGGATGTGTTAGCAAATTACAACCGTCCGAATGACAAAATCAGCGATTTGGTGCGAAGTGGACTATTGATTTCCCTAAGAAGAGGATTGTATGTTCCTGGACCGGAATTGGATTTACCACTTCCTCATTCTTTTCTTATTGCAAATCATCTGCGTGGCCCGAGTTATATTTCCCTCGAGACAGCGCTTTCACATTGGGAAATGATTCCAGAACGGGTTTATGAAATCAACTCCATCACGTTAAAAACCTCCCAGGTTTATGACACCCCTATTGGAAGGTTTACGTATCGCCATCTCAATTTTCCATACTATTCTTTTGGCCTTAAACATGTGGAAGTTGGTACAGATCAATTTGTCTTGATGGCCTCGCCCGAAAAAGCAATATGTGATAAAATCATTACCACGGCTGGAATTACGCTTCGAAGTCAATCGCAAACCCTTGCGTTTTTAATTGAAGATATGCGAATAGAAGAAACTATTCTGGCAGATTTGGATATCCAAACTATCAACAGTTGGATTAAAAATGCGCCAAAAGCTTCGAGTTTACAAATGTTGGTAAAAACCATACAAACCTTATGATAAAAGACTGGATAAATACTTATCAGCCTACGAATGAAGAGGAAGCGCTTGCGGCACTGCGCGAGATTATGCAAGAAATTGTGCTTGCTGGCCTATCACGTACAGATTTTTTTAAAAGAGCAGCTTTTTACGGAGATACGGCTTTACGGATTTTTCACGGATTAAATCGTTATTCTGAAAATTTAGATTTCTCTCTGCTTTCCGAAGAAAAGGATTTTTCTTTAGCGCCTTATTTTTATGCTATCCAAAAAGAATTTAATAGTATGGCATGAGCGTTAGTTTGCGTAAAAAATCAAAAGTCCATACTACCCCCATTGAATCGGCATTTCTTAAGTCTGAAACCTTATGGAAAGAAATAGTACTGAAAGATGTCGTCGAGCAATTGGGAATCAAATCCAATAAAGATATTAAAATCAAGATTGAAGTGGACAGAAATCCGCCATTGCATTTTCAAACAGAAGAAAAGTTATTGCTCCGTCCTTTTTCATTTTATGTGAAATGTTTTGATCTGCCGAACTTGTTCGCAGGAAAAATGCACGCCTTACTTTTTCGAAAATGGAAAAACAGGGTAAAAGGTCGCGATTGGTATGATATGGAATGGTATATACGCAAAGGGGTTTCCTTGAATTTAGAACATTTTCTACGCCGTGCACAAGATGCAGGAGATTGGGAAAAACCGACAATTTCAAAAGAAGAATTATTGGATTTACTTCGCGATGAAATCACAACTACAGCTATCGAAAAAGTAAAAGCAGCTATGCAACCTTTTATTCAGGATTTCACGCCAATGGATATTTGGAGTCAACAGTATTTTTTAGACGTAATCCAATTAATAAAAGTTGAGCAATAGGGTGGTATTAGAATAGATTCCAGAAGATTTTATTTTCTTATCCAGAAAAATTTCTTCTCAAATTTTCAATCCTTGTTTTTAATGGATTAGGTTTAAGAGATCATTTGTTCAATGTTTTTAAATGCCTTTAAAAATTTAAACAATCAACTCCCACTCTATCATCACCCAAAAAAGCACCCCATTTCATCTTCTTCTATAGCTTCTATGAGCACTTCCAAGTGATCTGCTATCGGAGCGGGATTATAAGATTCCCAATTTCCGTTGGCGCGTTTCCAATATAAATTCCATTCGCCTCGTGATTTATAATAACGGATTTTGGCAAACTCATGGCGTATTATCCTTTCCGGATCATCGATGAAGGGTCGAATTTCGAAAAGTTTGAAAATCTTCCCGTCATAGGAATATCCCAAATCTACCTGCTTTCGGATTTCTTTATCTTTTGGGCGAATAGATTCGATATAATCTCCTACTAAAGATTCGTTGAGGTCTCTTACTTCCATATTTTTAATATTGATTTTTCGGATTTTTAATTATCTTTCAAAATCCGAATTGTTTTCTATATTTGATGAAAATCGGGATGTTTTATAATTCTTAAAGTTAATAGAAACATCATCTCAGCAAAAATATATGTTTCACAATCTCCAAAAACTTTTTCATCTACTATGAAAATAAAGATTTTAGGCACGCGCGCAAAAATCAAACCTTCGGCAAAAGGCTATCAGAACTTTAGCGGATATTTAATCGATGAGAAAATCCTATTGGATGTGGGCGAAGAAAAGTTCTTATCAGAAAATCCCGAAGCGATTATTTTTACGCATTTTCACCCCGACCATGCTTATTTTGAATTCGACCAAGCTGTTTTTCAGCCGGATATTCCGCATTACGGTCCGGAAGGGAATCCCAATCTACCTCAGCAAGAGATTATTTCTTCGCCATTTAAAATTGGGGAATATTCCATCACCCCTTTCCCGGTTATTCATGCGCTGAGCTTAAAATCGCTGGCTTATCTGATTGAGAAAGGAAATAAAAAATTGTTTTACACCGGAGATGTCGCTTGGATAGAAAAGAAACACCTCAGCCAACTTCCTAAAGTAGATTTGGTTATTACTGAAGCCACATTTATTAAAAAGGGCGGGCGCATCAACCGCAAAGACGATCAAATTTATGGGCACACCGGCGTTCCTGACTTGATTCGAATTTTTAAGCCACACACCAATCATATTGTATTCAGTCATTATGGCGAGTGGTTTTATGAAGATATTCCAAAGGCACTGGACACTTTAAAAAACTTTGAATCGGATCAATTAAAAATCACTCCCGCGAGCGATGGGATGGAAATCAACATCTAATATCTCGGAGATTTATTCCAGCCTTCTAAAACTCTATTATTTCTCTTCTTTTTCAATCTCGTTTTCAACATCTTACCATTTAATTCACCAAAAATTCGGCAAAAAACACGCATCTAAACCAAAGATTCTTTATTTTTGTCTTTATTTATTCTAAATAAGAACTATATGCTAAGAGATGTCCTGAAGGAAAAGACCTTCTCTATTCACCAGAAAACTGAGGCTGCGGTAATCCGTAAAATCAAACAAGTGGATAGTGAAGCGGATTATGTGGAGTTGCTGAAGTGTTTTTACAGTTATTTTTCAACTGTTGAAAAGAACATCGCTCCTTATCTTACCGAAGATATTTTACCTGATTTAAAAGATCGACGCGACGCGCGATATATAAAAGAAGATATTGAAACATTGGGCGGTTCGATGGATAATCTTCCTCCGGCCACTTCTCCACAAATCAATGACACTTTGGAAGCCTTAAGCGCGATGTATGTTTTGGAAGGTTCTTTAATGGGTGGACCTTACATTGTTAAAATGCTCGAAAAACGTGGTATTGAACGCGGATTTTCTTTTTTTAACGGCTATGGTGAAAACAGCGAACAAATGTTGGGGGCATTTATGGACGTCGTAAATAAAGAAGGAGAGAAAGTAAATGACCACGAACGCGCAGTGGAAAAAGCACACGAAACTTTTGCGAATTTTGGACAGGTTTTTGAAACTTTACAACTAAGTTAATCTATTATGGCAGATCAAAATAAAAATGAGGACGAGGGTAAGAAAAAGAGTAAACTCCAAGAATATTTAAAACGTTTCGGCATCGGAGCTTTCCTATTCTTTACAATAAAAGGCATTGCTTGGCTTTTTGTCTTTTTCTTTGCCGCAAAATCTTGTACGGTTTTTTAATTTTTTCAACATGCTTCGCAGTAGATTGGTTTCGGGTTAATCATAGAGAAACTTAAAGAAATAAACTGGAAGCAAAAAGCCGCGAATGCGACTCGCAAACCCGTTAACTCCATTAAGGTTGGTGGGTTGGCAAAACGAACTCTTATTCACCGCCTCATCTAAATGCCTGAAAACAAGAGTGTTATAGCAAAACAGAAACTTTCCCTTAATTCATGCCGAGAATTAACTTTAAGACTATAATTTAAACTTTGTGCCTATAGGCCATGAGAAAGCAACTGTTAATACTTTTAACCATATTTTTAAGCCTTCGAAATTCAAGTTATAAATACAATAAAGAATTTGATATTGATTCGAAGAAATTGTAATTTTCATCCCACCGCATGTTTTAACCAAGGTAGTTGAAAATAAATGAAAGGCGGAAGATCTTTAAAAACATCTTCTTTCAAGATTTTTTCTCTTTCTTATCATCCAAAAAAACCTGCAGGATTTAGCCGATAACAAATTTAATTTAAAAAGATCTTACATGAAAGCATCAGATTTATTTGTCAAAGCGCTGGAAAACGAAGGCGTTGAATATATTTTTGGGGTTCCGGGAGAAGAAAACTTAGACTTGATCAATTCGATTAAAGAATCTTCGATTCAATTTATTGCTACCCGCCACGAGCAGGGCGCAGGATTTATGGCGGCCACTTATGGGCGGTTAACCGGAAAGCCAGGGGTTTGCTTAGCAACACTTGGACCCGGAGCAACCAACTTGATTACCCCTGCAGCTTTTGCACAATTAGGAGGTATGCCGATGTTGATGATTACCGGTCAAAAACCATTGTCTAATAACTTACAAGGAAAATTTCAGCGGATTGATGTAGTCAACCTGATGCACCCCGTAACCTAATCTGCCCATCAAATTGTCATTGCCGAAAACATTGCTCCATTGGTCAGCGAAAGCTTTCGGTTGGCACAGGAGGAGCGACCGGGAGCGGTTCATTTAGAGCTCCCTGAAGATGTGGCGACCGAAGAGGTTCCCGATCAGCTTTTTCAGCCCGGACAAACCAATCACCCTACTGCGAATCAAGAAAATATTCGTGATGCCGTCAATATGATTAAAAAAGCAAAAATGCCATTGCTGCTGTTTGGTGCTGGTGCCAATAGAGCCGATACTTGCGATGCACTCAAGCATTTTGTCAACAAAACAGGAATCCCCTTCTTCAATACCCAAATGGGAAAAGGCGTAGTCGATGAACGGCACGAATTATTTTTAGGAACGGCGGCACTCTCTGAAAACGACTTCCTCCACTCCGCTATTAAAAAAGCAGATCTCATCGTCAATATCGGACACGATGTTATTGAGAAACCGCCGTTCATCATGAAACATAACAACGTAAAAGTTATCCATATCAATTATTTTCCCGCTCAAATAGATGCGGTTTATTTCCCTCAACTGAATGTCGTGGGCGATATCACGGATACTATCCAAAGAATAACTACAGAGATGAGCATTTCTGAACATTGGGATTTTTCTTTCTACAAAGAAATGAAAGAAAAAATAGAAGGACATCTCACCAAATACTTTGAAGATAAACGTTTTCCGATTTTGCCTCAACGATTGGTTACTGTCTTGCGAAAAGAACTACCCGATGACGGAATTCTTTCTTTAGATAACGGCATCTATAAGATTTGGTTCGCCCGGAATTATAAAGCTTACCAGCGAAATACACTTTTACTTGACAATGCCTTGGCCACTATGGGTGCAGGATTACCGGTGGCTATGATGGCAAAAATGCTGTATCCCAAAAGAAAAGTCGTTGCCGTTGTAGGCGATGGTGGGTTTATGATGAATTCTCAAGAATTAGAAACGGCCGTTCGGCTGAAGCTTGACTTAACGGTTATTATTCTCAATGATGAATCCTATGGAATGATAAAATGGAAGCAAGAAGATATGGGCTTTGAAAACTATGGAATGGATTATGGAAATCCGGATTTTGTGACTTATGCTGAAAGTTATGGGGCTACGGGACATCGTCCGAAAAACGATAAAGAGGTTATCACCACCATACGAGAATGCTTGAATGCGAAAGGCGTTCATTTAATCGATATGGCAGTAGATTATTCGCTGAACCATCCTATTCTCAATGTCCTGCTCAAGGAAAATGAATCTAACTAAAACACTACAAGAGCGCTTATGAAAACTTTAAAAGTATTATCGCCCTACTATCAAGAATTGATTAAGGAAATTCCTTTCATTGGAAGAAAAGAAGTGGAAAATCAATTGCAAAAAGCTGATAATCTTTTCAAAACTCCAGTACGTTGGTTAAAACCATACCAACGGAAAGCGATTTTGGAAAAAACTGCGCTACTGATGGAAGAGCGGAAAGAGGAGTTGACAAAAATCGCGGCTCAAGAAGGTGGAAAACCTTATGTTGATTCTAAAGTCGAAGTTTTACGAGCCATTAATGGAGTTAAAATCGCTTCCGAATACATTTCACAAATCAAAGGAGAAGAGATCCCTATGGGATTGACGGAAGCTTCCGAAAATAGACTGGCGATGGTGACTTATGAGCCTATTGGAGTGGTAGCAGCCATCAGCGCGTTTAATCATCCTTTAAATTTAATTATTCATCAAGTCGTTACCGCTTTTGCGGCGGGATGTCCGGTAATTGTAAAACCGGCAAACACCACTCCACTTTCTTGTCTGAACCTTGTTGAGATTCTAAAAGAAGCCGGCCTGCCTGAAGATTGGGTTCAAGTAGCGATTACAGACAACGAAACTTCTGAGTTTTTGGCCACCGACAAACGCATCGGATTTTTGACTTTTATCGGTTCGGCGAAAGTGGGCTGGATGTTGAAGTCTAAAGTGGCTCCTGGCACAAGATTGGTTTTAGAACACGGAGGAGTAGCTCCGGTCATCGTGGAGAAAGATGCCGATTTTAAAGAGTTAATCCCCGCCTTGACCAAAGGTGGATTCTATCACGCCGGACAAGTTTGTGTCTCGGTACAAAAGGTTTTTGTTCATGAAGATATCGCTAAAAAAGTAGCCGATGAATTAACGAAAGCTGCCCAAGAATTAAAAGTCGGAGATCCGCTGGATAAAGATACGGATGTAGGTCCGTTGATTACAGCAGATGAAGTAGATCGCGTAGAAAAATGGGTCAATGAAGCGGTGGAAGACGGCGCTAAAGTTTTAGCCGGAGGAGAGCGAATTTCGGCTACCTGTTATGCACCGACAGTTTTACTAAACCCACCGACACAAAGCAAAGTTTCTACCGAAGAGATTTTTGGGCCGATAATCAGTGTTTTTTCGTATGCTGATCGTCTAAAAGCTATAGAAATAGCGAACAGTCTGGATGTTCACTTTCAAGGAGCAGTTTTTACTAAAAATATCGATATTGCGATAGATACGGTCAAGAAACTAAATGCTTCTACCGTGATGGTTAATGACCATACCGCTTTTAGAGTAGATTGGATGCCGTTTGGCGGAAGAGATACCTCCGGAGAAGGAATGGGCGGCATACAATATTCAATCCAAGATATGCTCCGAAAAAAATTGATGGTGATTAAATCCAAATTATTGCCTTAAAACAACTCAGGATACTATGGAATTTGACAGCTGACTTTAGTGGAAAAGCAATATTAAAAGGCTCTAATTTAAACTGGCTATTATAATTGAAACATCTATTTTTCGACGCTTGTTATTCAGGCAGAGAAAAGGAAGGATAATGGTTCATTAATAAAGTCAACTCAAGAAGAAGGCAAATCCGCATTTCAAACCCTTTTTGCTGAAATGTTTGGATTTAAACATAGTATCTAAAAGGAGCCATTTCAGCAAAATTTAATTTTCTTAGGAAGCAGTTTGCCTTGCTTCCCTTTACCGTATTCGCCTTGGAAGGACCGTGTGCGCCTCGGGAGCAGGGGCGGAAAAAAGCAAGGTAAACGGTTTTTTAAAAAGTAAAACCTTTAGTTAGGGTGATTTTTGATTCGCCTAATTTATCTTTATCCAAAAGACTTCGCAGAGATTTTAACATAGCTATGATTCACATTATAATTTCACTTTATCAATTTCTGCTTTAGCCGCGGATTATTCTTCTATAATCATCCAATATGATTATATTCGCCACTGTTCCAATATTCACCAAAACAATAATTAATGATAGATCTAATTGGCGATATTCATGGTCACGCTGACGAACTTGAAATACTATTAGAAAAATTAGGATACTTTAATAACGGCTCCCATTATTCCCACCCAAACCGAAAAGCTTTGTTTGTTGGCGATTATATCGATAGGGGACCCAAAATTAAAGAAACATTGGAGATTGTCAAACAAATGGTAGACCATGGAAGTGCCATCGCCCTTATGGGCAATCATGAATACAACGCAATTTGTTTTCACGAGATGGATCCTAAAGGCGGCCATTTACGAAAACATTCCATAAAAAACATCCTGCAACATTATCAGACATTTAAACAATTCAAAAATAGACAAGAAGAGTTTAAAATGTACTTAGAGTGGTTTAAAACCCTTCCGTTATTCTACGAGACAGAAACATTTAGAGCAGTGCATGCCTGTTGGGACTACGAGAGTATCGACTATCTCAAAAAACATTTGGATAACAATCGACTCACCGATGATTTGATTAAGCAATCTGTAAAAAAAGGAACTGCCCTATATAACGCCGTTGATACAATCCTAAAAGGAAAGGAAATCAGTATACCCGATGGAAAAACATTATTCGATAAAGACGGACAGGAACGAAGTGATATGAGAATCAAATGGTGGGAAGATCCTTCGGAGATGACTTATAAAGAATTCTCTGTCCACAACTTTAAAAGTCTTCCGGATGATCCGGTTGAGCTGTCAGAATTACAAAACACAGATTATTATAAAGAAGGCGACAAGGAGGTTTTCTTCGGTCATTATTGGTTAACAGAGGACACCCCATCGTTTTTCAAGGATAATGTCTGCTGTTTGGATTATAGCGTAGCAAAAGAAGGCCATTTAGTTGCATATAGCTTGGATAAACAAAAATTCACCAACGTAAAAGCCAAAGAAACGGCAGAAAAGTGCATCGACTAATTTATTCAACTCCTAAGTTCAAGTAATAAATTCAACTATAAGAAGCTTTAAAATTATAAGACGCTGCAAACCTTAAACTGCTCCGGCTTTATTTTCTGATTTAGCTCTTTTACTGAGTTTTAAAGAAGAGAAGATGATATGATTATGGGAAAAAGCGACGACTAAATCACGGAATTAGCATCAAATTTGACTCATTTTAATGGAGGTACAGGTTTTAGTCAATCTAAACGAAAAACATACATATATAAAACTATTCCGGCAAACTTGTTAGTAACTTTCCGTCCTTATGTTAAGTTGTAATCTCAAATGGATAGGGAAATTGGGAATCCAATTTCGAAACGTTTTCTATAATATTTATATATTCAACCTTTTAAGCTTCTACTATCCTTAAAAATTTCTTTCCTTGCAGGTTTTAACTCCTAATTAATACAAATGAGATGGACGCCCTAAAGTCTCGGCTGAAATAAAAATTAGCTTGAGAACCGATCAAACCTCTTAAACGACTCATTATCAGAATAAATACAAATTGATTAGTATTCTAACTTAAAAGTATTTATTCAATACATAAGCGATTCTTTTATAAAAGAAGCAAGGTCAAGGTTTTCTATCACTGCAAAATGAAAGGTTCCCGATCCATCATCATCTACGAATTCAAAATAAAAACAGCATATTATGCGGTTTCTTTACACATAACTTCCATCGGTTATATTATATTGTGATGATTTTCTGTACTAACTATATCTTTAATCAATGATTTAAACAATATCTGCAAGTGAAAAAGTCCTATAAAACCATAGCCATTATTGGCTTTATCGCCAAAGGCTTTATTTATTTGGTGATTGGCATACTTTCTTTATTGGCTGCTTTAGCAATGGGAGGGGAAAGTTCCGGAACGAATCAAGCACTGGCTTTTTTAAAAAGACAACCTTTTGGACAAGTTATGCTGCTGTTTCTTGGGGTTGGACTCTTGTGTTATTCTTTTTGGATGTTTGTACAAAGCATTCAAGATCCCGAGAATTCGGGTTCCGATCGAAAAGCAAAGTCACGCCGATTTGGACTTTTCACGACGGGATTAGTCTATACCGCTGTGGGCATCTTAGCTTTTTACCATCTATTTACTGGCTCTTACACGGGAGACTCCCAAACGAAATATCTTAGCTTCATAGATCCATCGGTGTTGTCCTATATCTTTATTTGTATCGGAATTGTGCTTCTTGTTCAAGCCATTATTCTCATCGTGGGCGCATTTAAAGGGGGGTTGTTGGATCAGTTTAATTTAGATGGACAAAAATACGCTCAAATAATTAGATCTGTGGGAAGATTTGGGTTTTACGCTCGTGCTTTTGTCGTGCTTATTATTGCCTATTTCTTTTTACGCGCCGGAATTTACACGGGTAACCACGACATTAAAGGCATGCAAGATGCTTTTGCCTATATGGATCAATCTACGCTTGGTCGGGTATTAATGGCAGTAACCGCCATCGGTTTTATTTCCTATGGTGCTTTTTATGTCTTTCTAACTTGGTATAGAAGTTTTCAGGAGGAAGAGTAATTGATAAAAACACTTATCAAGTTAGTCACTTTTAAGAAAGGAGCAAAGTCTATACTGAAATAAGTATTAGTTTTGAGCCGATTAAATTCCCTGATCAGCTCACCCAATATGATTGGCAACATAAAAATTGGTCTAAATTCGAATAGGATTGCGAGCTTCGATTTTTAACCCGCAACACGCTGACCCGAAACTTTCTAACCCGAAAACTCTGTAACTCATTCCGAGTTGAAAAATTTAAACACAAAAGGACTCTTAATGTAAAATTGAATCGACAATGGTGTTGTTGTCAACTATAACAAAAAGACTTAACCCTGATTCCATTGATATTTCAACCCTAACGCAAACCACCGTGTAGGCATAGGCACCGCCCCTGCTTCGTTGTATGATGCGTCGAATAAGTTGCTTACTTGCGTGTATAAAAGAAAATCTTGCCATTCGTAATTGATGCGAATATCTGCCACATTATAAGAATTAGCAAGTTCGCGCTTCAACCACCTGTTTTTTAAATGAATAGAGAAGTTGTTGTTTCGGTAATAAATGCCACTAATCAACTGATGTTTTAAAGACTCTAAAATATATTTGGATTGAATTTCATTTGAAGTTTCCAGGGAAGGACTCAGGTAGTTATAACTCACTTGATAACCGATGGATTGCTGGTTTCCCAACTCAAAATCCTGTTGTATTCTTCCATAAATTCCGTGCATTTTATTATTTCCTAAATTAACGGGGGAATAAGGTTCCGAAGCATCATCTCTCACCCAATCGATAAAATCATCAATATTACGATAAAAATAACCGGTTTTAAATTGAAGGTTTCCCTTTTGATACTGAATATTCCCTTCGTAATTCCAAGCATTTTCGGACTGCAGCAATTCATTTCCAACATTTCCCGGGCGCTGATCTAAATATAAATCTGTAAAAGAAGGAATGCGTTGACCCGAACCAATACTGGTCGATATTTTCCAATAATCATTGAGGAGATACGCTAAATCTATTCCTGGATAGAGCTGCCAACCAAAATCAGTATTGTAGTTTGCATAAAGTCCCATAGTTCCTTTTAGTTTTTTTCCAATCCCGCTTTTCAATTCCCCATAAGCACCGTGATTATCGCGGGAGTGTTTTCCGATATTCGAACTATTAATTTTTTCCAAGCGTGACTCCCAGCCAAAACCAAAAGTTCCGATGTCGGTTTTAAGACTACTGTTCAATTCCAACATCAAGGCATTGGTATAATGGATTGATCGCCCGGTGCTCAAATCATCTTTATTAAAACGATAATCATCTTCTCCATAGCGATCACTAATTCTGGGAGAAATCGTAAAATCACCGAACTTATGTTTTGAAGAAATACTAAACACCGAAGACTTCACTATTTCCTCTGAATCAACGTCTGCTGGAGCAGCGTAAAAACCATTGGCTCCAAAATGACTTCGCGCATACCCCGCCATGGCCTGAATACTGTTATTGTAATTGAATTTGTAATCCCCATTATAAAAAAGTCGGGTATTTTTTGAGGCTGAATTATATCGCTGTCCGTTGTAATTAGTTTGGGAAACCGAGAAAAGTTGACTTTGCTTTTCAGAACCGTAAATTCCAGTAACCGCAACTGAGCCCCCACCATAAATACCGGACCCATCGCCTTCTTCCTTAGATTTAAATGAGGTTCCACCTTGAATTTCAGCGGTTACCGAAGAATGTCTTTCTTTTTTAGTCACAATATTAATGGCGCCCGTCAGTGCATTAATTCCGTACACCCGGGCTGCGGCACCTCTCAATACTTCAATATGGTCTATCGCGCCCAAGGGAACTGGAATATTCATCATATTATGAGCTGTTTGGGCATCGATCATTTTCACGCCATTAATCAACACCAAAGTTTGTTCAGAAGTTCCTCCATCAATCGAAATATCTGTTTGTGTTCCAAAAGGACCGCGTTGACGAATATCTACGCCACTGATAAAAGACAGAACCTCATTGAGTGATTTTGCCGGAAGCGCCTGAATCTGCTTCTGGGTAATCACTTGAATATCCCGAGAAGTTTCATTAAAAGGAGTATTCAAACGATTTCCCTGAATAATAACGGTTTCTAACTCATCTCTTTGAATGAGTGAATCCGAAAGCATATTCTTTTCTTGTGCAAAGCTATATGTCGAAATTATAAGCCCTAAAGCAACCAATACTCTTTTCATAAATATATTCTTGATGGTATTATTTCAAAATCGGTGCAAATATTTGAATAAAAACAGTAGTTTTGGTAGTCCGATATATAGATAATGAATAGTCCAGTACAAGTTCCCTTTTCCACCTTTATAAAAATAGATCGCCGAAAAAAGGAAGCGGTCTATATGCAAATTGTGTATCAATTTATTAACGCCGTCAGAAGCAACCTTTTAGAAGAAGATGATCGGCTCCCCGGCAGTAGAAAAATAGCGAAAGAATTACAGGTTCATCGAAAAACAATTGTGGCTGCCTTAACGGAATTACAGGAGCAAGGTTGGTTAAAAATCATTCCCAATATTGGTTCTTTTGTAAAAAATCCTGAGCTCTCTCCCGCTACGGCCCAAGAATTAAAAGCTTTTAGACAGCCCCCGGAAAAAGCTTCTTTTCACTTTAGAAAAGATTTCATGTTGGATTCGCCCTTGGAAGAGAGTCTGGAAAAATATTATTTCACCGATGGCACCCCGGATTATCGAATTAATAAATCGGAGGAATTGGTTCGTTTTTACACTTCGGTTATGAAAAGCAAAAAACACGCTAAAGCATTACCAAATCACACAAGCAGCAATTCATTTTTTAGAGATCAATTGAGTTATTATCTGAATTTAACCAGAGGATTTCACCTTTCCAGAAACTTTTTATTACCGATAGCTGGTTTAGAAAAGCTTTATTCTATTTTATCTCGGTTACTGATCAATTCAGGCGACACTGTTTTGGTAGAAGAATTCAGTTACTTTCTCCCCAATATGATTTTTAGTCAAGCAGGTGCCAAGATGAAAACTGTTCCGTTGGATGCAGACGGGATGGATATTGATTATATCGAAAAACATTTTGAAGCGGGTGAAATTCGTTTTGTTTATATCAACACCAAATCGCAATACCCCACCACCGTCAGACTTTCTGAAAAACGAAAAACACAATTACTACAATTAGCTGAACGATATGATTTTATTGTAATTGAAGATGATACGGATTTTGAGTTTTCATCTGATAAAAACAGTCAAGAATCTTTGTTTAGAAAGTTTGGCGGAGAGCGGATTATATACGTTGGTGGATTCGGGAGATTTTTAAATCCCAATTTTCAAATGAATTTTTTGATTGCCCCGAAAGATCTATTACAAGAAGGAGCAAAATATTTGAATGTCTTTGGAAAGCCGGATTTGATGATGGAAAAAGCTTTGGGAGAAATCATCCATCAAGGAGATATTCACCGCTATCACAGAAAATCCAAAAAGGTAATTGCCGAGCGGAAAGAAACATTTGCTCAGTTACTCCAGACCCACTTTAAAAACCGAATTAGTTTTACCATCCCAACTTCCGGCCTGGCCTTTTGGGTTCGGTTTAACGACTTCTTTTCTCTGACTCAATTACAAAAAACAGCAAGAGCAAAAGGACTATTTCTTCCCGGTATTTGTCTTTATCAAAATCGAATCACTACTGCTTTAAGATTGGGTTTTGCGCATCTCAATCAGCAAGAAATGGAGGAAGCTGTGAAATTATTGGAGGAGGCTTATTGGGAGGTGATCGGTTAATTCGGATTATTCATCAAATAAGGCACCCCTTTATACACAAAGGCTAACAACTTCCTACTACGCAAATAGGCTTAAGTCATCAAATAAGAATTTAGGCTCATAACAGAATATAATTAGCATATTTCCTGATTTTAATAGAAGGATTCTCAAGATTTGTCCGGTAAAAAAATCAAAACCGCAAAAGAATAACCGCATCAACTTGGTCAAAAATTAGTGGTTATGAAGAATTTCAGAAAACTTATGATAGTTATTTTTGGAGTAGGCGATTTCATCCATAAACCCTTTTACCTCATTCAATTCATTAAATTCAAATAAATTCTTTTTCTCTTTTAAACATCATATAAAAAAGGTTTTGACTGTCGAAATAATATTACAAAATATAAAACTACTTGCCGATACAAAAGTTCGCAAAAATATTTCCCAAGACGTCATCTGTAGTAATCTCCCCTGTAATCTCTCCGAAGTAATGCAATGCTTGTCGGATATCGATAGCCAATAAATCTCCGGTTAATCCCATATTAAGTCCTTCTTGTACATGATTGATTTCCTTTTGGGCTTTTAAGAGGGAATCGTAATGACGGGAGTTGGTTACAATCGTGTCATTGCTGCGCAGGGCACTGGTGTTGACGTAATTGAGGAGTTTATCGGTTAACGCTTCTATACCGATTTGTTTTTTAGCAGAGATCAGTTGTAAATCTGTACCGGCAATATGGCTTAAACTTTCCTCGAGCTCAGCAACTTGTTGTTCCTCGAGCAAGTCAATTTTATTGACCACAATCAAGAAAGGCTTATCGGGAAAGCGGTTTTTAACTTGATTGATGTCAAAAATCATCTCTTTTTTCGCTTCTTCATTCAAGGCTATTGGACTTGGAATCATCAATAAAGTAATCGAGGCTTTTTGGATATTCTCAAAGGTTTTTTGAATTCCCAGACTCTCGATTTCGTCGGTTGTTTCTCGAATTCCCGCGGTATCGATAAATCGAAATCCGATCCCGTCGATGGCAATTTCATCTTCGATGGTATCTCGAGTAGTTCCAGCAATATCACTGACAATTGCTCGCTCTTCGTTGAGTAGCGCGTTGAGCAAGGTAGATTTCCCCGCATTGGGTTCACCGACAATGGCAACGGGAATTCCTTTTTTCAGCACATTTCCAACCGCAAAAGAATCGATCAATCTACTCAAGGTTTTTTGAATTTTAAAAACCAAATCTTGGAACTGATCGCGGTCGGCAAACTCTACATCTTCCTCGGTAAAGTCCAATTCGAGTTCGATCAACGAGGCAAAATTGAGTAATTCGTCTCGTAGTTGTTGAATTTCGTCGGCAAATCCGCCACGCATTTGGTTCATTGCAATTTGATGAGCGGCTTCATTATCGCTCGCTACCAAATCTGCCACTGCTTCGGCTTGACTTAAATCCATTTTCCCGTTGAGAAATGCCAACATGGTAAACTCTCCCGGATTGGCAGCACGACATCCTTGTCGAAGCAGAAGATTGATAATTTCCTGCTGAATAAACGGACTGCCGTGACAGGAGATTTCTACGGTTGGTGTTCCGGTATAAGAACGTTTGCCGTGGAAAACCGACACCAGACTTTCATCGATAATGCGTTTTCCGTCTTTGATATATCCCAACTGCAAAGTATGTGTTTTCTGATCCTTCAAATCCACATTGTTGTGAGCTTGAAAAACAGGGGCAGTAAATTCAATCGCATCCGGTCCGGATACACGAATAATGGCAATCGCTCCGCTTCCCGGCGGAGTTGCTACAGCTACAATGGTATCATTTAAAATCATTTTGCAAAGATAAAAAACATAATAAGAATATATTTGCGGCTATTTTATTATATTTATAGGTTATAAAACAACCTGTGATTTAAACTGTTATGGAAGATACAAAGACCTATCCGGCTTTAAAAGAAGACCGACAAATGTTATTGCTCATGCACTTGAGCCAGTTATTATTCATGGTAACCGCCGTTGGAGGCATCATTGTGCCACTCATTCTTTGGCAACTCAAAAAAGATGAAGTTCAGTATATGGATGAGCAAGGAAAAGAAGTCGTCAACTTCCAGATCAGCTTATTCATTTATTACGCGGTTTCCACGGCCTTAATCTTTCTATTAGTCGGCATTCCTCTTTTAATAGCCGTAGGGTTAATCAACATCATTTTCCCAATTATCTACGGAATTCAAGCTAATAACGGAGTGGGCGTGATTCGATATCCGCTGACTATTCGGTTTATTAAATAAAGATAATTTGTGAAAAAGTGAACCTGTGAACGAGTGAACCTGTAAACTTGTGAAGGAGTGTGCTTCTTTTGTGTGGCGAGTTACGGGTTGCGAATCTTAATCCGACTACACTATCAACTAAAAACTACCCAACTACACGACTACCCAACTAAAAAACTCCCCCCTCTACTCCATCTCCAACATCCCCTCAAAAGCATCCAGATTCATTTTAATTTCGCCACTTTTAGCAGCGGACAGCGTTTCGTACAGCACTTTGGCATTTAAGTTATCTCCTAATATCCGAGCAACACTAAACCCTTTTTCATCCGAATAAGCCATAATGACAATCTCCTTTATATCTTCGGGTTCTCCCAAATAATACAATTGGAAACTCATTTTTGAATAACGCAAACCCGCCAGCGATTTATAGGATCCATTATTCAAAATCGCTAAAACTTTATCGCGTTCTTTTAGGTATTTTTTCTCATTCTCGCCATCAATCGGGAAAGCCAATACATTTACTTTTCGAAAAGCTTTTAAATTTTCTTTTTCTTCGCTTGAGACTCCTTTTAAGTTACCAAACAACATATTAGTGGTCACATCCAAATGCATAAAGCTATCATCCTCTTGATGCTTCACATAATATTTTTGCAAACTCGGTTCGGACTCACAGCTCATCAGCAATATCAGGCTGCTTATCGCGAAGAACCTCAAAACTCCTCTCATCATTTCGGTTTTACATTTTTCAACTCCTCGGCTCCGGGCACCCCTTTCAGTTTTCCGGTCAGTTCTCCGATATCATTCAAGTCGATATCGCCGGTAATAGACAATAATACATATCGTGTTTCAGCTTTCTCATTTTTGGTCATAAACATAAAAAGCTGGCTTACTTTTTCTTCAGAGCTGCCCGGTTTGAAATAAAACTTCAATGATTTTCCGTCTTTTTTCACCCGCATCAATTCCTCCAGTTCATCCGCCGCAATATAAGCATTAACATCGGTTTTCATCTCTACCCCAATATTTTGGTTGACGGTAGTCAGCACCTTCAATCCATCTATGTTTTCTATCAAATTGACAAACCGCTGCTCTTCCGCATCTTCGCTTTCCATATTGATTTTCGACAGGAGTTCAAACATATGTTGGGTGATAAAAACTCCATTTACCTCAGCCATATCCTCATATTTATCAAGATTTTGCGCACTCGACATCAATGAATATCCCAACAACAAAATGGCTATTACAATATTTTTCATCTCTTTTATTTCAGTTTACTTTTCATTACTTTTCTCTTCCTGCTCCAAGTTCGAAGCCCCCTTTTCTTCAGAAGATAATTCACTAATCTTCAGCACTTCTAACTCATTCAAATAGCCCAATTTCTCTCTGCTTTCCTCTGGAACACTTCCCATCATCATAAATAGAGAACGAGCATTTTCTGTAGCAATTCCTGAATTCCGTGAGGAATTATCTGCAGCCGCTTCATCAGCAAAAGGCTGTGTCAACCACAAAGCAGCCACTACTGCCACTATTCCCGACAGTGCAATTGGCCACTTGTAAGAACGCTTTTGCGGTAATAAAACATCTCCTTGATAAACCTTTTCTTGCTCCGCTTCAAAATAAGAAAACAAGATTCGGTATTCTTCCAATTCCGGTGGAAGGGTTTTATTATTTGCAAAGTAGGTTCGAAGCTTGGTTTCTTCTACCAAATCTGTTTCGCCTTCGAAATACTTGTCGAGCAAATTATTTATCTGTTGCTGTTCCATAGCGATGTATCTTTAATATTCTTTCTCGTATCTTTTTCCTGGCTCGAGATAATGCCACACGGATAGCCGTTTCTTTCATATCCATAGCCTCGGCAATCTCCTCATATTCGAGTTGTTCGATATCGCGTAACTGAATCAATGTCTGCTCTCGTTCAGTTAAAGTCGAAATGATTTTCGATACCATTTTCAACTCGTCTTTCGCTTCAATCTGGCGTTGAAGAGAAGACTCATTCCCTTCAAAATTGCTGTGAACAATCCGTAAGTTATTATTTCCCTTCAATTTTAATTGATCAATACAATGATTTTTCGTAACCGTAATCGCAAAAGCTTCTGGACTATCATATTTCTTCAGCCTTTTCCGATTATTCCAAAGCTTAATAATGACCTCCTGCGTCGCATCTTCTGCGGCATCTTTAGACACCAAGTACCGTAAAGACAGTCTAAAGATTCTGTCTTTTAAGGGATTGATAAATGCTAAAAACTCTCGTTGGTTCATTATTGATGCTTTACTAATTAGAAGACGTATAGAAGTCGGCTTTGTTACATCTCTTGGTTACTTAATTTATTACATCTCGATTATTTTACTTTATGCAAACATATACTATATTTTTCATCACAGATTAAAAATGATTGTTCAGTTGTTTTTTCATCTCAATATCATTTCAAATCCTAGCACAACTCCAAGAAAATCAAAACAATATAAAACTACAACTTTTCTTTTTTAAATAAATCAATAGTCTGGGAACCTTCAACTATTTTAAGAAAAACAATAACGACTCTCAAAAAATCAACCCCGAAAAGCAAAGGTAAGTGGAATTGTTCTTACTTTTATATTTTAGCAATTACTTGCTGATTTAATAAATTGCAATAATTGTACAAAACGCCGTAAAAATTCAAACTTTATGAAAAAGTATTCGCTTTATCTTTTGAGCATTTGCCTATTGTTGATTTTTTCCTCTTGCTTTCACGAGGATTTTGATGACAAGATCAGAGATGCCTCTTTGCTGAACAACCAGAATTTTGTGTATGAAGGTCTAAAAGAATTTTATCTTTACAAAGCCAACAAAGAAGTTTTAGCCGATGATTATTTCTCCGATACAGAAGATTTAAACGCTTACTTACAAACTTTTAACTCCCCGGAAAGTCTTTTTGAATCCTTGCTTTTCCACGAAGATCGATTTAGTATTATCGTACCGGATTTTCGCGTCCTCGAAAAACAATTGGCCGGGATTAGTCTTCGTAACGGAATGGCGTTTGGCTTGGCAAAAATCACCAGTACCGGAAAGGTTTTTGGTTACGTCAGGTATGTGATGCCCAACACTTCCGCAGCTCAACAAGGTGTAGAACGCGGAATGCTCTTCGACAAAATTGATGGAATTGCATTGACAGAATCCAATTATCAAGAACTTTTGGCCCCTGATCATTACACGATAAATTTGGCGAAACTGCAAGGTGAAAACCTCATCGCATTAAATCAAACCATCAGTTTACAAAAAACCGAACACCAAGAAAACCCCATTCACCTTCAAGAAACTTTAAACATAGACGGTCATAAGATAGGATATTTGATGTACAACGCATTCACTAGATCTTACAATGCAGATCTCAATGCCGTTTTTGGCGATTTTAAAACAGCCGGAATAACCGATTTGGTGTTGGACTTACGCTACAACGGTGGCGGGAGTATTGAAACCAGCAGAGCTTTAGCCGGAATGATTACCGGACAATTTACCGGTCAACTTTTTGTCAAAGAAGTGTACAACCAAAATTTTGCGGACAATAATCTATTATTCAAAGACCAAACTCCCGAAGGTGCCAGCCTGAACAGTTTAACGTTAAATAAAGTTTATATCCTCACCTCCGCCAGCACGGCTTCAGCGAGCGAATTGTTGATCAATGGTTTAAATCCGTATATCGAAGTCGTTCAAATCGGCGACAATACCGTCGGGAAATTTCAAGGCTCCACTACTTTATACGATTCCCATAATTTCACCCGTGCCGCCGTTCAGCCCGGCCATAATTACGCCATGCAACCCTTAATTTTAAAAACGATCAACGCCGATGGATACACCGATTACCACAATGGTTTGATTCCGGATTTAATGCAAAAGGAAAACTTGGCCGATCTGGGCGAGTTGGGAAATCCGACGGAAACCCTGTTACAAATTGCCATTCAGTCAATCACCGGAAGTAGCGAATTCGCCAAACCCGAAGAAGCACCGCCACTTTTCGACTACTCCCAAATCGGCGAAAATAAAATGGACAATCTGCTTTATCAACAAATGCACACCGATTTAAAACAAGAATAAGCAAACACATCCATTTCGAGTTTAATCTCGTCTAATTGAAAGATTTATAATTCTTATTTGGGCGTGCCCCCGGTCTTTATTAAAACCCAAGTCTGTCTTGTTGATTAAAGATTTATTTTACCAATATATTTTCACTTTCAAAAATCCGGGGTCAGGCTGTCCGCTATATCTTTTTTCTAAAACTCAATTGCTTCCAAAACAACAAACCTCTAAAAACAAAACCCTCTTCCCAAAACAACCTTTCGAAAAGAAAAAAGGATGCCGCTTCCATCCTTCACGCGGACTTCTCCTTTCATCACAACATATTTTTTTTAATAAAATTAAGGCTATTCTAATACTATCTAAACAGATACATCTCTATATAAAACGCTACTTATCAACTATTTAGAGCTAAAAAACACTCCGACCAAAACTCCCCTCTTTTTTAAAGAAAGGTGCCCGCCTCCGGCGGGCGGGGTGTTTCCAAACCCCAACTGCGCTTCGCTTGTATGGGGTTATCGTTGTTGAACTCCTCTGGAGTTCTATATCTATTACTTCGGATTTGGTATTACATTCCTATAACCGTGGTTACTAATCTCCTTGAAATGCGTATACAAACTACCTCCCTTCTACCCACTTAAAAAAATCACTTCCAAAAAACCGCTTTCTTATGAATTGTTTTCCACTTAACTTTGCACAAAATATTTCTTATGCGCTTCGCTATATTCCTTTTCGCGGTGTTTCTACTGATTAGTTGTAAAGACAAAACCAAAGATTCTGATGATGATGCCGAACAACAAATCACCGATACCCTTCCTGTCGAGTCCTCAGCAGCAAAGTTGTTCGTCAAACAAGTCGAAGAAACTCATCGCTCAACAGAATTTAAAAACCACGAGGCCATAACTTTTGAAGTGCAGTCCAAATCTGAACAATCGGCCAAAAAATTCAACTTACAAACCGATCTGAAAAAGATTAAAATGGAGATGTTTAACGGTGATTTTGCCATTTTTAATGAGGATAGTTTATACACTTCTCCGGATTTACCCGATGAAGATTTGGCGGCATTTAAAAACATCATTCAACTTTTCGGATTGGCTTTCAACCTTGAAGACTGGACTTCAAAAGCCAAAGAAAAAACCACAGACAGTTTACAAGGAGAAAATTACACAACGATCAATTTAGACTTAAAAAACGCCAAATATTTATCATCAACTGCCGATCTAAAGGTTCACATCGCACCCACCACCGGATTTATTTCAGCCGTAACTTTTTCGGATAAACCATCGGAAGAAAATCATTTGGTTTTATATGAAAATTATTTTTCTATCGGTCGAATTCCTTTTCCTAAGCATTGGGAAATTTATCGAGACGATATTTCAGCAACAAATCTTATCGACAAACTCACCATTGCTAAACTCAAATTTTTTCAACCTTCGGATGATTTTTTCAATCCACCTGCTCAAGCTGTTTTGGCTGATTAATCACCTATTCTTCCAGAACCACTTTAAAATTCATAAGTTAATTCTTCAATTTCAAAAACTTAATATTCACGGATATTGCGCAAACAAAATTAACCTCTTATCTTTGTCGCTCAATTCAAATACCTATGATTGAAATCACTTTACCCGACGGCAGTAAAAAGGAATATGAGAAAGGAACTACTCCTTATCAAATTGCAAAAAGTATCAGTAGCGGATTAGCACGGAATGTTCTTTCCGCTAAATTCAACAAAACCATTGTTGAAGTCAATGAACCACTTTCTGAGAATGGAGATTTAGTCCTTTATACCTGGAATGATGAAGAAGGCAAACAAGCATTCTGGCACAGTACTGCTCACGTGATGGCGCAAGCACTGAAGGAAGCATATCCAAAAATAAAACTTACCATCGGTCCGGCTATCGAAAACGGATTTTATTACGATTTGGATCCCAACGGGGAAAAAATATCAGAAAATGATTTCCCGAAAATAGAAAAACGCATGCTCGAAATCGCTCGTGAAAAACACGAATTTCACAAATATGCGATCTCTAAAAAAGAAGCTTTAGCACATTACGAGAAAGAAGGCAATGAATACAAATTGGAGCTGATCGAGGATTTAGAAGACGGCGACATTACTTTTTGTGACCACGATAACTTTACAGATTTGTGTCGCGGCGGACATATCCCCAACACCAAATTCATCAAAGCCGTAAAACTATTGAATATCGCCGGCGCTTATTGGCGAGGGGATGAAAGCAAACCACAGCTCTCTCGTATTTATGGGATATCCTTTCCCAAACAAAAAGATCTAAAGGAATATTTGGCACTTTTAGAAGAGGCCAAAGAAAGAGATCACAGAAAATTGGGAAGAGAATTAAAGCTATTTACTTTCTCTCAGAAAGTGGGACAAGGTCTACCGCTCTGGCTTCCCAAGGGAGCAGAATTGCGCAAAAGACTTGAGAATTTCCTGACAAAAGCGCAACAAAAAGCAGGATATGAAATGGTGATTTCTCCACATATCGGACATAAAGATCTCTATGTAACTTCCGGACATTATGCCAAATACGGAGAAGATAGTTTTATGCCCATAAAAACCCCCCATGAAGATGAGGAGTTTTTACTCAAACCGATGAACTGTCCACATCATTGTGAAATATATAAATCCGAAGCTTGGAGTTATAGAGATTTACCCGTTCGCTATGCTGAGTTCGGAACCGTATATCGTTACGAACAAAGCGGAGAACTGCATGGATTGACGCGTGTGAGAGGATTTACGCAAGACGATGCCCATATTTTCTGCACCCCGGATCAATTGGATGAAGAATTTAAAAAGGTAATTGATCTGACCCTGTATGTTTTCAGCACTTTAGGTTTTGACGATTTTACCGCGCAGGTTTCTCTAAGAGATCCCGAGGACAAGGAAAAATACATCGGTAGTGATGAAAATTGGGATAAAGCAGAAGCGGCAATTATCAATGCTGCCAAAGAAAAAGGTTTAAATTATAAAGTCGAAGAAGGCGAAGCAGCTTTCTACGGCCCCAAACTGGACTTTATGGTGAAGGATGCGCTGGGAAGAAGCTGGCAACTGGGAACTATCCAAGTAGATTATAACCTGCCAGAACGTTTTGACTTAACCTATACCGGAAATGACAATGTGTCACACCGTCCGGTGATGATTCACCGTGCTCCTTTTGGCAGTATGGAAAGGTTTATCGCCATATTATTGGAAAACACCAAAGGGAATTTCCCATTATGGCTTATACCGGAACAAGCAAAAATTTTAACTTTGAGCGAAAGATTTGAGAATTATTCAAAAAAAGTTTTAAATTCACTTGAAAATGACGAAATTCGCAGTTCAATAGATAACCGTAGTGAAACTATGGGCAAAAAGATTAGAGATGCCGAAGTTTCAAAAACGCCGTATATGTTGATTATTGGCGAACAAGAACAGCAAAATGGCACGGTTTCTGTTCGTAAACATGGTGGAGAAGACTTGGGAACGATGAAGATAGAAGAATTTTCAAAGTTAATTCAAGATGAAATCAAGTCTTCAATCAAAGAATTTGAAGTTTAATTTTTAAAAATAAAAAACAATTAGAAGGAGAAGAAGATCAAGAGGCCCTTCCAGAAAGAAGGAAGATAAGCATCGTGTAAATCAAAGAATCAGAGCGAAAGAAGTTCGCTTAGTTGGTGATAACGTTGAAATGGATATCTATCCAATCAAAAAAGCTTTGGCTATTGCCGAAGACCTCGGTTTGGATTTAGTTGAAATTTCTCCAAATGCCAAACCACCGGTAGTCAAAGCAATGGACTACAAAAAGTTCTTGTTTGAACAAAAGAAACGAGATAAGGCCAGAAAGGCCAAAGCTTCGAAAGTTGTCAACAAGGAAATCAGGTTTGGACCTAACACAGATGACCACGATTATGAGTTTAAGAAGAATCATGCAAAGCGCTTTCTACAAGACGGCGCAAAAGTAAAAGCGTATGTATTCTTCAGAGGACGTTCTATCGTCTTTAAAGATAAAGGAGAAATTTTATTACTCCGTTTAGCGCAAGATTTGGAAGAATACGGGAAAGTAGAACAAATGCCGAAGTTAGAGGGGAAGCGGATGACAATGTTTATCTCACCCACGAAAAGCAAAAATTAATCAATATTATATAGATACGCACAAAACAACAACAGTCTTCACACTGTTGGAAGTGAGAGTTTTTTTTAAAATAAATAGAGCAATTTAAATAAATACGACATGTCGAAGAAGAAAAATAAAATGAAAACAAACTCCAGTGCTAAAAAACGTTTTAAAGTAACGGGCACCGGAAAAATAAAAAGAAAACATGCTTTTAAGAGCCATATTTTGACCAAAAAATCAAAAAAGCGAAAAAGAGCATTAACCAAATTTGCTATAGTCGATAAAGCCGACGAAAATAACGTCAAACATCTTTTGAGATTAAAGTAAGATTAATCGGTTTCATTTAAAATTAAGTAATTAACCATGGAGCGGGCATCAAAGATTCCATTTGATATGGAGCGCCTACTACAAAAAAATATAAATTATGCCAAGATCAGTAAATAAAGTAGCTTCTCGTAAGCGAAGAAAAAAAGTATTGAAACAGTCTAAAGGTTATTTCGGAGCGCGAAAAAACGTTTGGTCTGTAGCTAAAAATGCGGTTGATAAAGCGATGTTATATTCATATCGCGACCGTAAAAAGAAAAAACGCAACTTCCGTTCTTTATGGATCATGCGTATTAACGCAGGAGCCAGAATGCACGGAATGTCGTATTCAAAATTTATGGGACAACTCAAAGCCAATAACATCGACCTAAACCGAAAGGTTTTAGCCGATTTGGCGATGAATCATCCAGATGCTTTTAAAGCAATTGTTGAGAAAGTAAAATAATTTAATCATAACCGCTCTATTTAAAGAAAATCCTTCCCAATGTGGGGAGGATTTTCTATTTTAGTCCAAAATGACTTTAAGAAATAAACTTCTCATACTGATTCTTCTGCTTATACAAATTTCGGTACAAGCACAAATCAAACCTGATACTACCTTATTTCAAAAATTTTATAAACTTGGAGATCAGAAGGAGGTGTATGTCCCTTTGGGAAGGATAGCATTTGCCGACTCGGTTGTAGAATTCAAACCCGGAAAACCGGCAGCACGGGAACCTTTTAACGATCCGAATCAAGGCCTTCACGAACCGGATTATACCACCTATGCAACCAAAGAACCAAAATATGTTTCTATTGGATGCGGTGGACAATACACGATAAAGTTTAAAAAAGTCGGATTTATTGATATCGAAGGACCGGATTTGGTGTTTTTTGAAGTGGGACCGACGATTGAACCTTTTAGAGTTGAAATCTCCACCGACGGTAAAAATTGGCTTCAACTGGGACGCCAAGTAAATGGTGGTCAAACTACGGTGGATATCGGTCGATTTGTAAGAAAAACCGATCCGCCGCAAATTTATCATTATATTCGATTAACCGATTTAAAAAGGGCTTGTGGAGGTACAACTCCCGGAGCAGACATGGATGCGATCGGCGCTATTGGCGCGGTGATAAAGCTAAGCTTAGACGCCAAAGTGCTCTTTGATTACGACCGGTTTACTATCAGAGAAGGTGCTAAAAAATCACTGGACGAATTGATAGGATACCTTCAAGAAATTCCCAAAGCAAAAATTCAAATCCACGGCCATACCGATGGAGATGGAAGCGCAGAATACAATATAATCTTGGGTCAAAATAGAGCGGAAAGTGTGCGTAATTATATTCAAACCAATCTTAACGGAACCGGTGATTTCACTTATGACCTTGAATCCTTTGGAAAAAGCAAACCCATAAAAGACAATCGCACCAAGAAGGGAATGCAACAAAATAGAAGGGTAGAAATCATTGTCTTTCCGGATAAAGAATTTTATAAACCGCCGAAAAAGTAAAAGAAGGTAAAAACTGAAATCAAAACATGCAGTTTAATTTTTTGCCGATTTACTCTACAACTAACTTCAATGTCTGAACGGAATTATATTCTTGAATTTTAATAAAATAAATTCCACTTTCTACCTTAAGATTTAAAATTTCTTTTGGCTGAACTTCTGAAAAGCTTTCCACTTGACGTCCTTGAACATCAAACACAAAGACTTCAACTTCGGAATAAGATTTTCCGGAAATACTGAAAACTCCAGAAGACGGATTTGGATAAAGAGTAAACTTTGATTTTTCATGTATTTCAACACCCATTTCTTGTGTGGAAAATTTATTTAAAAAATAACTTTCTTCGCTTGACATTTCATTTTCCCACCAAGCATTATCTGTCGCAATATTCATTGGACTTTCTGTAGTTCCATAAAGAAAAAATGAATCGTCTCCCGCATAAAGAATTCCGGTGTTTTTCTCATTTTTATTTCCGCCAAAATACGTTCCCCATAATCGATCTCCTGAGGGATTGAATTTAGCAATATATGCATCAAAATGATCTTCATTATTCAGACTATCTTGATAAATATTTGGTGTAGAAATTTTATCCACACTCTGGGTTTGGGCGGTGATAAAAATGTGATCTTCTTCATCGATGGCAATTGCTGAACGATTACCTACACTAATCCCTCCAAATCCCAAACCGTTACTACTGCTACCATAAGAGTCCTCTTTATGGCCACCATAATAAGTTCCCCATAAGAGTTGTCCTTCGGGATCGAATTTTGCTAAAAAAGCATCATCGGTGTCATTCACCGGTTGACTCGAACCCAAGTTTTCTTGATGTGCTCCGGGCGTGGCAATATCTTCCAAGCTTTTCGTAGAACCAAAAAAGAGAATATTATTTTGACTGTCAATCTTAAGATCTATAGAAACTTCTTCATCAACTCCGCCGTACATCAATCCCCAAATACGATTTCCATCAGCATCAAACTTGGCTAAAAAAGCATCATAGGGCAGGTTTTGCCCATCATTATAAACATCGGGAGTTATGAAGTAATTTTCCGGATTTATTCCAAGAAAAACACCACTGATAATGATATCTCCATTATGATCTTCCACAATCTTATTGATATAAGTCATATCTAAATCTCTGGAATTGGAAGAGCCGTAATACGTTCCCCACTCTCGGTTTCCATCACTATCAAACTTTTGAATAAACCCTTTGAGATAAGATTCACCCAGACTCCCATCAAAAGCTTCTGCAGTGGCAATGTTTTCTTCGCTTTGCGTGCGCCCTACCATATATACACTGCCATCTTCTGCCACAGTTGCATCGGTAATGTGCTCGATAATCTCAGAAGCAGAGCTACGGAAATAAGTTGCCCATTCTTTTTCACCGTTGGCTTCGTTGAGTTTTGCCAGATAAGCATTAAAAAGAGGAGCATCGTTATTGGATTCGTATTCCAAAAAATCTTCCTGAAAAACTCCTGAAGTAGTAATCTCGTCCGTGCTGCTCGTTATACCTAATACGTAAAGATTATCTTGATAAAACCCAATAATTTCTCCTCCGTCTTCTCCTTCTCCTCCAAAAAACGTATTCCACAGCACTTCTCCATCCATATTTCTTTTTTCAAAATAACCATCTCCTGCTCCTCCTCCATATTCGGTTTGTGGAGCATTTTCTGTAATAATTATTTCAGAGGCTTCTTCTTCGTTTACACTTTTGCTTAAATATAACTCTTGGTCATCTACTATAAAGTTTCCAAAAGCAGAGTAAGTTCCCATTTCTTGTTGTAATACTTCTTGAGCAGAACTGCCAAAACTGAAAATCAATACAGCAAAAAAGCATAATATATAGTGCATGTTGTAATTATTTAAAGAATATCAATCAAACTACATCTTTTTCTATAATTCAACAAACAATATGACCTCAGATTAACTTTTCAAGAATCTCGTCTGAGTTTATTAGAGAAGAGCTTCGAAATAAAAAACGAAGAGAAAAGCCTTGTCATTCCAATCCATCGCTCGATACAATTTCCTTTTGCGCCCAAGAATTTAAAATAACTTTCAAGGAGGACGCATAAACTTTTCCAAAGACCAATTCGAGAACTTTGAAAAAGTACTCAAAAAGCAATTCCCTGCTTTTTCAAAGTTTTACAACGCTACACAAGTCACTTTGGAAAAGTTCAAACCCGTAACCGATTAGAGACAAGTTACCTACTCAAGGATTTAATTTTTTAATGGGTCTCGAACTAACAACTATATATTGATTGTAATTTAAAATCAACCCCTTAAATTCGCGGTAGCACCGAAGATTCTACGTTTTATGTTTCTGCGGTTTGGCAGCGGGAAACAACAGATTATTCAAAATTAAGCGATAACCAGGCGAGGTAGGATGTAAAGACAATTCCGTATGGGGATCTCCTACCCGATGGGCATAATCTTCCGGATCGTGGCCGCCATAAAACGTAAAAAATCCTTTTCCTTTTGCCCCGTGGATGTATCTCGCTTCTCCGTTTCTTTTATTTTCCCCCATTATAATCACAGTGGATTTGATTTCATTTGGATCAAAAGCTGTGGTTTGTCCCATAAAACCTTTCACCAGTGTAGTGTGATTTTGATTTAACATCGTTGGAACCGGATCCCATTTAGCAGAGAAAGTTCTCAGCGTAAAATAGTCATCCTCTCTCGGGATATTTCGCTTGTTGGTCATATCTATAGAAGAAAACTCATATACGGTGGGGCTTTGTTCTAAGGTGAAATCGGTAAAAGCAAATGTTCGACTATAATCCAATTTATTCTGATAGCCCGGTTCACTTGGATCGCCATCGAACATCGGTTCACAAATATCGGTGTTTTCAGCTGCTAAGGCTATATCAAAAGTATCTGTCGCACTGCACATCGCAAACATAAATCCGCCTCCAATTACATAGTCTCTAATTTTCTTTGCCACAGCCAATTTTGAATCGGACACTTTATCAAATCCAAGACTGGCGGCTAAAGCTTCTGCTTCTTCTTTTTGTTTTATATACCAAGGCGTGGCGCGATATGCTCCATAAAACTTTCCGTACTGTCCGGTAAAATCTTCGTGGTGTAAGTGCAACCAATCATAAAGCACAAGTTTATCGTCCAAAACCTCTTTATCATAAACTTTATCATAAGGAATTTCGGCAAAAGTCAAGGCCAAAGTTACTGCGTCATCCCAAGGATAGTTTCCCGGGGGTGTATAAACGGCTATCTTTGGAGCTTTCTCCAAGACTACAGCAGCTTGGTTTTTAGAAGGACTTTCGATTTCGTCCAAAATAGATTCTGTTTTTGAATCGCTCAACACTTCAAAAGATACACCTCTAATTCTGCACTCTTGGCGCAATTCCTCTGTGTCCGGCATAAGAAAAGAACCCCCTCTATAATTCAACAACCATTTTACCTTCTGATGCTTGGTCAACACCCAGTAGGTAATTCCATAAGCTTTTAAATGATTTTCTTGTGATTCTGCATCCATCGGTATCAAAACGTAGGAGGCAAACGATGCAAATGGCAACAATAAAAAACTCAATATCAGCACTAATTTCTTCATACTGCCTAAGATAGGAAATTCTAATTATTTAAGTGTTAAAAAATTATTAGAAAGGAACATCGCCCAATCCTTCATCCTTATCATCGTTCATCGAACTTCCAAAAGCTTCTTCAGGGGAAGGAAAATTAGAAGTGATATCATCGTCGTCATCTTCATTAATCTTTGAATAAAACTCATTGGGAGTTCCAAAAGTATCCAAGTTTTCAAATCGGCCTAAATGTCCAATAAACTTCAATCGAATGGTATCAGCTGCTCCATTTCTGTGTTTTGCCACAATAAATTCGGCTTGCCCTTGACTTGGTGTGCGTTCTTCGTCATCCCACTCATCGATTCCATAATATTCCGGACGATAGATAAATGACACGATATCGGCATCCTGTTCAATTGCTCCAGATTCTCTTAAGTCGGAGAGCAAAGGTCGTTTACTTCCTGTTCGGGTTTCCACTGCACGTGAAAGCTGCGACAAAGCGATAACGGGAATATCCAGTTCTTTAGCCAATGCTTTTAAATTTCGTGAAATTGTAGAGATTTCCTGTTCTCGGTTTCCTCCCTTATTACTGACCGTTGCCGTCATCAGTTGCAAGTAATCGACAATAATCAATTTAATGCCGTGTTGAGATGACAATCTACGCGCTTTTGCTCGTAAATCAAAAATAGATAGTGATGGCGTATCATCGATAAACAAAGGTGCTTTTTCCAAAGATTTCACCTTAACGTTTAACTGTTCCCATTCGTGGGTTTCCAGATTTCCAGTTCTGAGTTTATCTGAGGAAAGACCGGTTTCCGAAGAAATCAATCGTGTAATTAACTGCACAGAAGACATTTCCAAAGAGAAAAACGCTACCGGAATATTTTGTCCAACCGCGATATTTCTTGCCATCGACAAGGTCAACGCGGTTTTACCCATTCCCGGACGCGCAGCTACAATCACCAAATCACTGGGTTGCCATCCGGAGGTAAGCTTATCTAAGTCTTCAAATCCTGAGGGAACTCCACTTAACCCTTCTTTATTGGAGATTTCCTCAATCCGCTTTTTAGCCTGCATCACCAGCGTTTGGGCAGACTCGGTACTTGTTTTAATATTTCCCTGTGTAACATCATAAAGTTTAGATTCCGCTGAATCCAACAAATCAAAAACGTCGGTGGATTCATCAAAAGCTTCCTTAATGATTTCGTTAGAAATTCTAATCAAGCTTCTTTGGATAAATTTTTGAAGAATAATCCGAGCGTGAAACTCAATGTGTGCCGAAGAAGAAACTTTATTAGCCAGCTGCGCCAAATAAAAATCCCCGCCGATTGCTTCTAATTTTTTCTGCTTCTTTAACTCGCTGGAAACCGTTAATAAGTCTATGGGTTCTCCGAGCTCAAACAAAGAGACAATCGCTTCAAATATATGTCCGTGAGCTTCTCTATAAAAAGCTTCCGGAGATAACATATCGATTACCTCATCTACTCCTTTTTTATCGATCAACATGGCTCCCAACGTAGCCTCTTCTAAATCAATAGCTTGCGGCGGAACCTTACCTCTTTCAAGGTTGACTAAATTTCCTGCTCCCGAACTGTGACTCTGTTTTTTACTAATTGTTTCCATACTGCGAAAATAAGAAAATTGACTTCAGAACTCGAGTAATTTCCATTTTTGATAATCCACATGCTATCCACATTTAGCCTGTGGATAAGTTTTAATTGATGTTAGTAAGTTTTTTTAGACTACCGAAACAAAGATAGATAATAAGTTCTAAGAATATATTAGTTCCTAAGTTCAATTCATAAAAATAATTTCCTCTTTGAATAAGCCTATATTTTTCCTAAAAACCACCTCTTTTTTCAATTAAAAAATCAGTTCCCACAACCATATATTTCCTTCAAAAACCTATTTTAATTTTTTTATTGAATTTACACAAAACTTAATGCCATTATATCCTGTTAACAAAACCCCGCATTATAAAAATTCAGTTTTTTATTTTTTAATTTCTTTAGTGTCTATATACCATACTCCTATTATTAGGGAGGGGGAAGGTATTTGCAAATGATGAAAATATTAACACAGAAATAGAACATTACGTAAATCAAAATATAGACACCTATACTTTAAGTCTATATTTACGAATGTAGCTTCATAGAAATTTAATGGTGGAATACGAACAGATTGATTGTGGTGACAAATCGTAAAACCCTCCAACTTTTCATATCACTCCTTATAAAACGGAATTGAAACCTGAAGTAAGCTATATTTGGAGCGACGGTGATTCAGGTCTGGAAACCCTTATGACCCATGATGGTCCGATAGAAGTATCGGCTCATATCGGCAATTGCAGTACCAGCGAACAAATAGACCTTCCCATTGACTTGAAGCCTTGGCTTGGATATTCCCCAAAGGCTGTTATTCAAATTGTTATCAACTCCACCCCAACCAAAACAGCATTCCCACAATATCTTTGAACAACGGGTTGTATTTCTTAAAACTCAAAGATGAAAAAGGAAGGGAGTGATTAAGGTGGTGATGGAATAGTTGATTTTATGGAGCGTAACAGAAAAAATGTAACTCCACTCCTACCGGCAAAGGTCTGGGAGTATATTGAGGAAATGTTGCTGTATAGAAACTAAAACTCTTTTAAGGCCAAATCAATTTATAAAAGCTCAACTCCTCCGGAGTTCTGGAGCTGTGAGAACTTTCTACTCCAAACTGCACTTCGCTTATATAAAGATTATCATTGTTGAACTCCTCCGGAGTTTTTTCTTAATTACTTTGTGTTTGCTATTGTATCCCTACCAAAATCATCTCCTTGTTAAGTCGCCTACTATTCGCAAATAACAACACAAACCTCGCACTTTCAGCGCTTCTAATCGGAATTGTTCGAGTGCTGAATTATTAATTATAAAAAAGTGTTTAAGGAAAAATTGAATACTTATCGATTCGGATTTCGAGAGACTCAACCCTTGGATTTCGAAAGCTTCAATCCTTGGGTTTTCTTAAAGGAAAAGAATTACAAATTTGCTAATTTACCCCTTATCCATTCAGAGAAAATTTATTTGTACATTGGTCGCACATTCCTCGGCTGCCCAAAATGAGAATTAAGTAGCTTCTTGATAACACTTTATTATTTTCAGGGAATCATTTCTAAAAAACAACCGCCTCAAGAAATAATCTGAGACGGTTGTTTCTTTTCTATAAATAACATCTTTTATTCCTGCCACTCAGCAATAAAAACGTTTGTATCACTACCACCACCATTATATCGATTTGAAGAGAAAACCAAATATTTTCCATCCGGTGAAAACATCGGGAAAGAATCGAAGGTTTCGCTATTGGTAACCTGGGTTAAGTTAGTTCCATCGATATCGATCATATAGATATGGAAAGGGAATCCTCTTTCAGATTCAAAATTACTGGAAAAGATTATTTTCTCACCGGAGGGGTGAAAGAAAGGCGCCCAGTTTGCTTGACCAAGATCGGTTACTTGACGCATATCACTTCCATCGGCATTACACACAAAAATCTCCATTTTGCTGGGTTCGATTAAATTTTCATCTAAGAGTCCTTGATAGTGATTGATTTCTTCTTCATCCTCCAAGTGATGCGCTCGAAACACGAGTTTACTACCATCAGGAGAGAAAAAAGCGCCTCCGTCATATCCTATGTTATCGGTGATTTGTTTGACATTTGAGCCATCGATATCCATCGTGAAAAGCTCCAAATCTCCAGTGCGTGTAGAGGTGAAAACAATTTTATCACCTTGTGGAGAAATTGTCGCTTCGGCGTTATAGCCCAAAGTATCGGTAAGTTGTGAAACAATATTCCCCTCCAAATCAGCCACAAAAATCTCATAAGAATCATACAATGGCCAAACATATCTGCCTGGTGTTTTTTCAGGCACAGGCGGACAATCATCGTGATCTAAATGCGTGCTGGAATAAAGAATATGCTCTCCGTCGGGCATAAAATATCCACAAGTAGTTCTGCCTTTTCCGGTACTGACCATCTTAGGCATTTTGTTCTCGAAAGTCTCATCTGCATCCATAATAAACATCTGGTCGCAATCTAAACCCCACTCCTTATAATTACTTTGAAAAATAAGCTGACTTCCATCCGGACTCCAATACGCTTCGGCATTATCTCCTCCAAAAGTTACTTGGCGAAGGCTTTTAAAATATTTTTCACCGGGAAAAATAAGAGAATCTCCCGACTTTCTTTCATCTTCCGAAACTGCTACATTTTCTTCTGAGGTAGTATCTTTTTTACTCTCCTGTTCGGTTTGGTTTTTACAGCTTGCAAAAAAACAAATTATACTAAATAAAAGAATAAATCTCATCTTTGTTGTGTTAAGTTAATTATTAAATTAAGAACAAAAACTAATAACCTGTTTTATTAAGCAGATTATATTAGTTTTGCGCAAAATTAATCATATGCGACCACTTATAACCTTATTTCTCGGTTTATTTCTGACGTTTTCCTGCCATCCCACAAAAGTAACTCCGGTTGCGACCTCGATGTATGAGGATGTCGCCGTGCTCGCACACGACAGTTTGAAGGGGCGTGAGGTGGGAACCGAATACGAGAAAAAAGCAGCCGCTTACATTGCCAAACGTTTTCAACAACTAAGTTTAACTCCTAAAGGCACGAATGGATTTTATCAAGATTTCACCTTTAAACGATCCAGAAATCCACACGATAAAGCCGAATATTTTTCTGGTAATCAAGAGACTACGGATGCAAATGACAAAAAAGATCTCGTCACGGGAAGAAACGTTATGGCTTTTCTGGATAATAATGCCAATCACACCGTGATAATTGGCGCTCATTTTGACCATCTCGGAATGGGCGGAGGCCTCAACTCCTTATATCGCGGCGATCAACCGGCCATCCACAACGGCGCTGACGACAATGCCAGTGGCGTGGCGATGATGCTCTTTTTAGCGCAAGAATTGCAAAAGAAAACTGCACCAAAAAACAACAACTACCTTTTTATTGCTTTTACCGGTGAAGAAGAAGGCTTATTAGGCTCCAATTATTTCGTGAAAAATCCGACTATCGATCTTAAGCAAGTAACTTATATGATTAACATGGATATGGTAGGCCGATTGAATGAAGAAAAAAAACTTGCCGTGCATGGCGTGGGTACCGCTCCTAATTTTTCTGAAGTACTCCAAGAAGGGAAATCGCCACTTTATATTGTAAAAAAGGAAAGCGGGATTGGGCCAAGCGACCACACTTCGTTTTATCTGGCTGACATTCCTGTGTTACACTTTTTTACAGGTCAACATGAAGATTATCACAGACCTTCCGACGAAATAGATAAAGTGAATTTTGAAGGGATGAATATCGTTTCAAATTACATTTATAACATTATAACCAACTTGGATAGCAAAGAAAAACTCGTTTTTCAAAAAACCAAAAACCAAAGTGAAAAAGCTCCTGACTTTAAAGTTACCCTCGGGGTGGTTCCGGACTATTTATATGATAAAAAAGGAATGCGCATCGATGGGGTAAGCGAAGAAAAACCAGCCCAAAAAGCCGGTTTGAAAAAAGGAGATGTAGTGAAGAAGATGGGCGATTATAAAATCACCGACATGATGAGTTATATGGAAAGTTTGTCAAAATTTGAGAAAGGACAAACCATCATAGTTACAATCGAAAGAGGGGATGAAATTAAGGAGGTAAAAGTCACCTTCTGAAAGAATTTATAGCCATAACTCACTATAAAAACATACTACCTATCTTTTAACCGAAACAACTTTTTCAAATAAAAACATCTCTCTTATTTATAATTTGGGCGTGCCCCCGGCTTTTTTTATAGTTTTTTATTTTTCTCTAAAAACAAACCTTATAGGTATCCAAAAGTTTTCCGTTTCAAAATCCGGGGTCAGGCTCTCGGCTATATCTTTTTTCTAAAACCTAAACGTTCCAAAAAAGCCAATCACTAAAAAGAAATCTCCTTTTCCAAAAAAGCTTTTTAGAAAGAAAAAAGGATGCCGCCTCCATCCTTCACGCGAGAGATAAAAATGTTGAAAACTATAACTTTCTAAAATCAACTTCCTCGCCTTTTGACAGCTCAATATTCTAAAAACACCTGTTGTTGAAATAGGCTGTAGTTTAATATAGCTATTATCTGCAAAAACACTTCTGATTTACGGCCTTTTTTCCTCCCTTTACTGTGTCCGCTTGGGAGGATCGTGTGCGTCTCGGAAGCAGAATCGAGGGTGAACAAAACCGGTCAGACATACAATTGGCCTACCCCAAACAGATGTAATTAAATTATCTATGAACAAAAATCAGAACATACATTATATTTTTACTTATAGACTCAGGTCATCAACGTTATGACATGGTTTACCTGGCCACGGAAGATTATTTAAAATTAAAACCCAGCCGAATAGAATTCGGTTTACCGCAACCGAATTACACGGTGGATACCTTGGCGTATCTGCAGGAAAAGCACCCCAAACACGATTTCGTTTTATTAATGGGAGAAGACAACCTCAACAGCTTGCATAGATGGAAAAACTATGAAGTGCTTTTAAAGAATCATGAAATCTTCGTATATCCGCGTATTTCGAATAATCCGAAGGAGACCAAATTAAAAGACCATCCAAAAGTCAAACAAGTCGATGCACCGATTATCCAACTGTCTTCCAGCTTTATTCGAAAAGCGGTAAAAGACGAAAAAAATGTAACGCCGCTCCTACCGGCAAAGGTCTGGGCGTATATTGATGAAATGTTGTTGTATAAATAGAATTTAAGCAGCTTAAATATAACTTCCTTTTGGATAACTATATCTTATTCCTAAAAACCACCCCTTCTTTTCAATTAAAAAATCAGTTCCCAAATCCACACATTTCCTTGAAAACCTGTTTTTAATTTTTTTATTCGAAATAATATTATTAATTTTATGCAAAACTTAACACCAACACATGTTCTAACCTGTTAACCAAACCCCGCATTATGAAAAATTCAATTTTTTATTTTTTAATTTCTTTGGTGTTTATATGTCATTCTTCTATAATTAGGGGGGGGGTGTTTACAAATGAAGAAAATATTAACACAGAAATAGAATATTACGTAAATCAAAATATAGACACTTATACTTTAAGTCGAGATTTACGAATGCAGCTTCATAGAAATTTAATGGTGGAATACGAACAGATTGATTGTGATAACAAATCTTAAAATCCTCCTATTGTGAAATATTCAACTTTTAATATCACTCCTTATAAAACGGAATTGAAACCTGAGGTAAGCTATACCTGGAGCAATGGTGATTCAGGTCTGGAAACCCTCATGACTCATGATGGCCCGATAGAAGTATCAGCACATATTGGCAATTGCAGTACCAGCGAACAAATAGACCTTCCCATTGACCTGGAAGCTTTGGCTTGGATTTTCCCCGAAGGCTGTTACTCAACCTGTTACAAAGATTATATTGGCTATATTATCGGTCCATTCGGTGAATTTGAAGAATGGATTTGGTTGCAGGACAACCAGCCTCACCAATACGGCGCCGGATCTGTGGAAGATCTTCCCGTATTTAAAGATCATGACTACGGTCTTTATCTGGCCACAGAAGATTGTAATCTGCAGTTGGGTAATCTTACCATAACCAACGATGAACCTTGTCCTCAATGCAAATTAGATGTCAAATTAAAATCAGTAGATTGTTTGGGAGGACAAGAGGGATATGCAGTCAATCTTATGATTACGAATGGATTTGGACATCCAATGGGTGCAAATTTAATCGTACCCGGAGGAGAAGGCTTCTTTATGAACAGCGGACTCACTTTAAATCCCGGAATGAACGACAACTTAATTCTCTATTTTATCCCTTCCAATAATTTTGTGCCCGGACAAGAATTCGAGATTTTTATTGAAGGCAATGTGGAAGGAAAGCAATGTATGGACAATTTTCATATAAGATTTCCATCTTGCCAAACAGGACATAGTTTTGAACCGGATAAAGAAGAAGGTTTTTCCCTTTCTCTCAATCCCAATCCAACCCGTAATTACCAGACCCAAGCTTTTTATGACATTGGTTCGGAAGAAGGTAATTACCAACTGGTCATCCGAGACCTATATGGTCGGAGTCTTGTAAAGAAAAAGATAGATTCCAACAGCGACGAAATTCTTCTGGACTGTTCTGGTTTAGCTCAAGGCACTTATATGGTTTGTCTCCAACGCGGAGAACAGATATTAAAAGCTGTTAAATTAATCGTTAAATAATTCACCCCATTTTTCTAAAACATCATACTATGAGATTTCTTAAATTATATTTTATAAGTTTTTTAATGATAATTTTGCCAACACTGCTCCATGCACAAGAAGAAGATGAACGCTCATGGCAGTGGATTAAGCGAGGAGGCTCCATTTCTACGATACCCACAGCATCCGGCACTCAAATGGAAGGAACCTATGAGATTCATACGGATAGTGCACAAAATATTTATGTGCTGTCTTCAGTAGGGTTATTTGACATTGATGTGGACGGAAATGATAAAGGCGACAATTATGATAAT
>Ga0079225_10000103_pt1 | contig 42478 bp, 38 predicted proteins | sample Poulit2012_FD_76344 | JGI IMG/M metagenome (GOLD analysis project Ga0079225, IMG submission 76344) | Agricultural soil microbial communities from Georgia to study Nitrogen management - Poultry litter 2012 | ecosystem: Environmental > Terrestrial > Soil > Agricultural land | place: USA: Georgia... | reverse complement strand
GGACGCCTACGTGCTGCTGGTGGAGTCCAAGATCTCCAACGTCAAGGACCTGCTGCCGCTGCTGGAGAAGGTCATCCAGTCCGGCAAGCCGCTGATCATCATCTCCGAGGACGTCGAGGGCGAAGCCCTGGCCACTCTCGTGGTGAACAAGATCCGTGGCACCTTCAAGTCCGTATCGGTAAAGGCACCCGGATTCGGCGACCGCCGTAAGGCGATGCTGAACGACATGGCCATCCTCACCGGTGGTCAGGTCATCTCCGAGACCGTGGGCCTCTCCCTGGAGAACGCCACGCTGGACATGCTCGGTCAGGCCCGCAAGGTCACCGTCACCAAGGACGAGACCACCATCGTCGAGGGTGCCGGCGACGCCGACGCCATCGCCGGTCGCGTGGCCCAGATCCGCGCCGAGATCGAGAACTCCGACTCCGACTACGACCGCGAGAAGCTCCAGGAGCGCCTGGCCAAGCTCGCCGGTGGTGTCGCCGTCATCCGTGCGGGTGCGGCCACCGAGGTGGAGCTCAAGGAGCGCAAGCGCCGCATCGAAGACGCGGTGCGCAACGCCAAGGCCGCTGTGGAAGAGGGCATCGTCGCCGGTGGTGGTGTGTCCCTGATCCAGGCGACCGCCAAGGCCTTCGAGAGCCTGAGCCTGGAGGGCGATGAGGCGACCGGTGCGAACATCGTCAGGGTTGCCGTCGACGCTCCGCTGAAGCAGATTGCGGTCAACGCCGGCTTCGAGGGCGGCGTCGTGGTGGAGCGGGTCCGTGGCCTGCCCGCCAACGAGGGTCTGAACGCCCAGACCGGGGAGTACGAGGACCTGCTCGCCGCAGGCATCAACGACCCGGTCAAGGTGACCCGCTCGGCGCTGCAGAACGCCTCCTCGATCGCTGGTCTGTTCCTGACCACCGAAGCGGTCGTCGCCGACAAGCCGGAGCCGCCCGCGGCCCCGGCCGGCGGTGGCGAGCCCGACATGGGCGGCATGGGCTTCTGATCTAACGATCACCAGCCCGGCGCACTAGCCGAAAAACACTACGACCCCCGGCCCGCACCAGGGCCGGGGGTCGTCGTGTTTCGGTGGCTGCGCAACAGGCCGACAGTCAGCAACTCAAGCGTCGCCGATGCCGGTCCGGTGCAGCTACGGTTCGCTTCAGCTCAGCGGCGTGAAGGACCGGCTGGCGATGTGTTCGGGCCGTGGCTGGTCGGCACCGAAGGGATCGGTCAGCGCGTTCTCCACACTGTTGAACACCAGGAAGATGTTCGAGCGTGGGAACGGGGTGATGTTGTTACCCGACCCGTGCATGATGTTCGAGTCGAACCATAGGGCCGACCCGGCCGGCCCGGTGAACTGGTCGATGCCGAGGCGGTGGGCCATATCGGTGATGACCTCAGTGCTCGGCACACCGACCGTCTGCTCCTTCAGTGAGGAAGCGTGGTTGTTCTCCGGTGTGGCACCCACACTCGGGATGAACTCCTTGTGGGAGCCCGGCATCACCATCAGACCACCGTTGTAGGGGTAGTTCGGGGTGAGCGCGATCGAGCAACTCACCGCCCTCGGCGCCGGCATGCCATCCTCGGCGTGCCAGGTCTCGAAATCGGAGTGCCAATAGAAACCATTGCCCTTGAACCCGGGCATGTAGTTGACCCGGGTCTGGTGTAGGTACACCTGCGAACCCAGCAGTTGCTGGGCGCGGGTCACCAGCCGCGGATCGCGGGCCAGCTGCTCGATCATCGGGCTGAGGCTGGTCACCTCGAAAATCGAGCGCACTTCACCGGAGGCCTTCTCGGTCACTACCCGCTCATCGCCGGTGATCGTGGAGTCGCTCACCAGGCGGTCCAGCTCGGCGCGGTACTTCCCGACCTCCTCAGCGGTAATGAAATCCGGCAGGATCGAGAAGCCACGTTCCTCATGTGCCTCGAGGGCCGCGGGATCGAAGGGGCCATCGTCGGCCGAACCCCACACTGTGGGGTGGGTCCGCTGGATCGGCTCACCGGCCTCTGCCAAGCGGGTCGGGTACAGGTCGTGGGCGCTAGGGGCCACGGCTGTCACAGTGCTCTCCTCTCATTGACTTCTGGATTCCGGGACCTGCCCACTTCACAGCTGGCGGGCCGGTGGCACCGGTCCAGCGCCTGCCGAGGGGAGAGCAGGACCCATGTTCCGACCGTACGCCACATCGGCCATAAGCACAGACCCGGGGCTGATCGGCTGGTGGTTGTTCGCCTGGGCTTCAGGTTCCCAAGAGCTCCAGTTCACGCTTCAGGTTGCGCCGGGCGCGGTCCTCCCACAGGTCCCGGGCTACGTGGGTGCGGTAGATCGGGTCCAGCGCCAGCAGGCGGTGCACGACGGCGATCCGACCGTCTACGAAAGCCGGTTCGGGTACGTGAGCGTACTCCGTGCGGATATCGGACAGGTACCTGGCGTACCCGGCTGCGTCGCGGCCCAGTACGGCCAGGTCCGCATCGCATATCAGCTGGCCGCGGTAGTCGGTGGGAGCGGGATCGTGGCTGCGGGTGAGCAGCACCAGGCGCGTGGTCTCGTCGATCAGGGGCTGCGGCGCCCCAGCTCCGGTGAGGCGGGTGGCGGCCAACTCGGCGCTGCGTTCCTCGTCGCTGCCGGCCACGCCGTCGTAGATCGCGTCGTGGAACCACGCCCCCAGGAGAACGGAGACGGGCACCGGATCGGGGGCGCGCAGACGCTCCAGGGCGGCCAGCACATCCCGCAGGTGGCGCAGGTCGTGGTAGGCCCGATGTGCTTCGGACCAGCGCTGCAGTAGTTCCTCGCCCAAGGCGCGGGCGGGGCCATCATGCTCGCCGGGAAACGCTGGAAGCACTCTCGACCAGGAACGGCGCAGGGTATCGAGCAGAGCCGGGGTGCGGTCCCGGGCGGGGATGCGCAGCCCAGAGGCGCGCAGACGCCAGATCAGCTCCTTGGCCGGCACCGGGTGGGCGCCCAGGGCGATCAGTGCCTCCCGACGCTCAGCGGGCACGTCGTAGTGGTCCAGATCGAAGGCGCGCCGGTCCAGTCCAGCCGCGTCGGCGAAGGCATGCAACTCGGCCAACGACTCATCGGAGACCAGGTGGGCGAAGGTGGTGCCGTGGGCCGGCCACACTGCCGGGTCGATGAGGATGGCCACTCATTCAGCGTAGCTGCCGTCACTGTCCACAGACATTCGCCCGGTGTGGCAGTGTGCACAGCCTCATCGGGGGCCCGGGCTACAGGTGCCCGCGCGGCATAGCCTCATCGCACCCACCGGCACTCGGCCGGTGCAGGAGAGGAGAACCACGATGACCCGTTTCGAAGTCGATACCGATGAGGTCAGCCGCGGCGGCCGCCGCCCGCAGCTCGGCGACGGTGATCAACACCGAGGTGGCGAACATGTTCCGGCACCTAACCGCCCTGCAGTCGGCCTGGCGCGGAGGAGCGTCGAACGCCTTCTCGGCGCTGGCCACCGAGTGGCGCGGCACCCAACAGCAGGAGGAGGCCTCCCTGCAGCAGATCTCCGCGGCCCTCAGTTCCACCGCCCAGCACTATGCGGAGGTGGAGAGCAGCACCACCCAACTGTTCAGCCGCTGAACATCTCAAGCAGCCGCGGGGAGGTCTGCCGCGGGTTGGTCAGCAGCAATGACGTCAGCAAATCCGCATCCGCCGGCAACGTCGGACGGACTCTGCTGATCATCCAGCTCTCCCACCGCGCCCATGCCTACCGCCGCCGCTGAGTCACGTTGTCTCCATCTGGCGGGTACCCGCCGGGCTGCTGGCCCCCGGCCGCAGGCTCTGGCAGGTTGGGGGCATGGAAACTGATGTTGTCCTCGACCTGCTCCGGGAGACGGCTGAAGCCGTCATCGTGCCGCGTTTTCGTCAGCTCGACGAAGACCACATCGCCCAGAAGGAGGGCCCGCATGACCTGGTCACGGTCGCCGACCGGGAAGCGGAGGTGCTGATCGCCCGGCGGTTGCAGGAGGCCTACCCCGAGGCGTTCATCCTGGGTGAGGAGGCCACATCGGTTGATCCCCGGGCGCTCGAGGCGGTGGCTCAGGCGCCGCACGTGTTCACCATCGACCCCGTCGATGGCACCCGCAACTTCGTCAACGGCTCCCCGGACCACGCGGTGATGGTCGCCGAAGCGCGCGCCGGTCAGGCGGTGCGGGCCTGGATCTACCACCCCGAGCACCAGCGCAGTTACGTCGCGGAAGCCGGCGCCGGAGCCTGGGCGGACGGGCAGCGGATGCAACGCCGCGGCGCTGTACCGCTGGGCACCGCCCGCGGGGCGACCTCCCACCGCGGGTTACTACGCGACGGACCCGCCGACCTGCCACCGTTGCAGGAGACCTGGTGGTCCTGCGGTATCGACTACCCGCGCCTGGCCAGCGGGGATGTGGACTACCTGGTCTACAAGAAGGACTGGCCCTGGGACCACCTGCCGGGCACCCTCCTGGTCGCCGAGGCCGGTGGTGCCACCTCCCGCCTGGACGGCGCCGCCTACGATCTGCGGGAACGCCGGCCCTGGCTGGTGACCGCGGCCGACACCGAGCAGCTGCCGAGGATCTGCCGGGCGATCAACAACGCCCTGTGAACCGGCCCGGACGCACCTGGCGCGAGGTCGCAGCCAAGGTGTGGGTCACCCACAGCACCGTCGATGCCACGGCGAGCACCGTCGTCGGGCGGGATGATTCCGATCAGGTGTTGCTGGTTGACCCGGCCTGGGCCCCGGCTGAACTCGAGGCCCTGGCCGGTGACCTGCAGGCGTGCGGTGCGCGGGTCGTGGCGGGGTTCGCCACCCACGCCCACTACGACCACCTGCTGTGGCATCCCGGATTCGGTCAGGTACCGCGGTGGGCCGCACCGGCCACGGCCCGCGCGGCGGAAAAATGTCGCCGGGCCCACCAGGAGGTGCTCGGCAGCAGCGACCCGGAGTGGACCGAACCGTTGCTGGACCTGGTCGGGCGGGTGCAGCCCACCGTGGAGTTACCGGGCTGGGCGGAGCTGTGTGTCCACGATGCCCATTGCCCCGGACACACCGCGTTGTGGTTGGAGCGCCAGGGCGTGCTGATCGCCGGGGACATGCTCAGCGATGTGGAGATCCCGCTGCTGGAGGACGCCGGTCTGCAGGACTACATCGCGGGGATGGAGGCCCTGTTGCCGTACGTGCAGCGGGCCGAGGCGTTGATCTGCGGGCACGGGCAACCCACCCAGGACCCGATGAGTCGCTGGCGGGCCGATGAGCGTTACCTGCACGCCTTGCTGACCGGCGCACGCGTCGATGACCCCCGGCTGGGCACCGAGGCCAACGCCGCCGCCCACCAGCAGAACCTGGCGATCGTGACCTCCTGAACGACCCAGCGCCGGGAGTTACCGCGGCGGCATCCGCAATGCGCCATCGAGGCGGATGACCTCACCGTTGAGCATCGGGTTGGCCACGATGTGCCCGACCAACGCCGCGTACTCCTGGGGATCGCCCAGGCGCGCAGGGTGGGGCATCAGGGCCTCCAAGCCGTCGCGCACCTCCTGGGTCATCCCGGCCATCATCGGGGTGGCGAAGATCCCCGGGGCGATCGTCATCACCCGCACCCCCGCCGAAGCCAGGTCCCGGGCCGCCGGCAGCGTCATCCCGGCCACCCCGGCCTTGGCGGCGGCGTAGGCCACCTGCCCGATTTGCCCGTCGAAGGCGGCCACCGAGGCGGTCATCACCACCACCCCGCGCTCGCCGTCGGGCCCGACCGGGTCATTGGCGGCCATCGGTTCGGCGGCCGCGGCCACGGTGGTCATCGTGCCGAGCAGATTGACCGCGACCGTGCGGTGGGCCCCGGGCAGGTCCAGGGGACCGCGGCGCCCGAGCAGCCGGCCGGCCGTTGCCACCCCGGCGCAACACACCGTGACCCGCAGCGTGCCCAGGTCAGCGGCGGCCCGCACCGCGGCGCGCACCTGGTCCTCCTCGAGCACATCGGTGGCCACGAAGCGGGCAACGTGGCCCGCCTGGGTCAGTTCGGCGACCAGTTCCGAGGCGGGTGAGCCGGGCAGGTCAGCCAGTACGACGGCGAGGCCCTCGCTGGCGAGGTGGCGTGCGGTGGCCGCGCCCAAGCCCGAGCCGCCGCCGGTGATCAGGGCACTTGTTCCGGAGGGGAGGTCCATGGGCAAAAGTTACCGCCCCGGCGCGGGCCGGTCAGCGGAATGCCAGCGCGGAATCCCGGGCTAGTCGATGCCTGCGTCCACGTGCTCCTGATCGGGCGGGTCCGCAGCTGGTCACTCGCCGCCACTTGGTGCCGTCTGGCCGTGGTGCGGCAGCCGCACCACGATTGTGGTGCCACCCCCGGGTGTGGGTTCGTAGCGCACCGTGCCCTGGTGGGCGGCGATGATCGTGGCCACGATGGCCAGCCCCAGCCCGGTGCCGCCGGACCGCCGGTCCCGGGCCGTGCCGGGGCGGTAGAACCGTTCGAAGACCCGCTGGGCGTCCTCGTCGGCGATGCCGGGCCCGTGGTCGATCACCCGCAGCACGGCCTGTCCGTCCTCGATGCCGGCGGTGATCTGCACCGGTGTGCCCTGGGGGGTGTGCCGGGAGGCGTTGCCGATCAGGTTGGCCAGCACCTGCCGCAGCCGGTCGCCGTCGGCCTGGATCGGCACCGGTTCCGGTGCATGCAGTTCCACCTGCCGGGACGGGTCCAGGGCGCCGAGGTCGGCGGCGGCGTCGCCGGCCAGCTCCCCCAGGTCTACCTGCCCCCAGGCCAGCGGTTGCCCCTCATCGAGGCGGGCCAGCACCAGCAGGTCCTCCACCAGCGCTCCCATCCGGCGTGCTTCGGACTCGATCCGGGCGAGGGTGCCGGCGACCTCCTCATCGGGTACCGCACCCATCCGGTACAGCTCGCCATAGCCCCGGATGGAGGCCAGCGGGGTGCGCAATTCGTGCGAGGCATCGGAGATGAACTGCTTGGTGCGGGCCTCGGAGGCCGCCCGCACCGCGAACGCGTGCTCAACTGCAGCGACCATGTGGTTGAACGACGCACCCAACCGGCCCACCTCGGTGCTGACCGGAGCCGGCGGCACCCGCTGGCTGAGATCACCGCTGGCCACCACGGCCGCAGTGTGCTCGATACCGCGCAAACCGCGCAGCTCGCGCTGCACGGCGAGATACCCGATGCCGGCGGCGGCGACCACCAGAGCGATGCTGACCAGCAGGATCAGCTGTCGCATATCGCCCAGGGTCGCCTCCACCGAGGACAGCGGAAGGGCCAGCACCACCGCACCGGCCAGTTGGCCCTGATCGGTTGCGGGGTAGACCACGTACCGCCACTGCGGGCCGGTATCGACAGAGGACACGGTGTGGTGCTCCCCGGCGAGGCCCTCCACGGTGTCGGCATCCAGATCCGGTAGATCCGGCTCGGCCCCCGAAGTGGTAGCCAGGAGGCTGAGCATCGTCGCGCCGCTGGTATCGACCACCTGCAGGTAGTAGTTCGAGGGGCGCAGGACGTCCTCGGAGGTGCCCGACAGCCCGGCCGGCCCGCGCTGCATGAACTGTTGGGCAGCGCTGTGCAGCTGGTCATCGACCTCGCGCACCAGGCTCCGTTCGAGAAGGGTCACCGAGGCTAGTGCCGAGACTGCCAGCGCCACGATCAGCAGCGCCGTGGTCAGGATCGGTAGCCGTACCCGTAGCGGCAGCCGGGACATCTCAGGGCTCGCGCAGCACGTAACCCACGCCCCGCTTGGTGTGGATCAGGGGCGGGCCGTCGAAGGGGGCGTCGATCTTACGTCGCAGGTAGGAGATGTAGGACTCCACGATCGCTCCGTCCCCACCCCAGTTATAGGCCCAGACGTGATCGAGGATCTGCGCCTTGGACAGCACCCGGTTGGTGTTCAGCAGCAAGTAACGCAGCAGGGTGAACTCGGTGGGGGACAGCTCGATGCGTAGGCCGGCGCGCACCACCTCATGGGCGTCCTCGTCCAGTTCCAGGTCGGCCACCTTCAGGACGTTCTGCGGTTCGCTCACCCCGCCGGCCCGGCGCAGCACCGCCCGAATCCGGGCGATCACCTCATCGAGGCTGAAGGGTTTGGTGACGTAATCATCGCCGCCCACGGTCAGGCCGGCGACCTTGTCGGTGGTCTCATCGCGGGCGGTGAGGAACAGGACCGGGCAGTGCACGCCCTGCTCCCGCAGCCGCCGGGTGACCTCGAAACCATCGACGTCGGGCAGCATCACATCCAGCACGATCAGGTCCGGGGCGTTGGCCAAGGCCTGATCGATCGCTGCCTGGCCGTCGGCGGCGGTTCGTACCTCGAATCCGACGTACCGCAGGGAGGCAGAGAGCAGCTCCCGGATGTTGGGTTCGTCGTCGACGACCAACAGCCGGGCCTCGCTGGCGGTGGGGCTGGACATGACACCAGTGTGCACCCGTTGGCTGAGAGTTTCCTGAGCACCGGCTGTGGATAGGCTTCAGGCGCGCGGGCCTGGTTACAGGTAGTGCAGCGGGTCGAAGCTTTCCAAGGGGATGATGCGCACCCGCGGCAGGGGCGTGTTGAAGGCACCGATGTGGTCCTCCAGGTCATAGAGGTTGATGCCGTCGATCTCGGAGAGTTTCGCGGACACGAACTCCCGGAAGCACAGCACCCCCACCCGCCGTTCACTATCGGCGACGCTGGTCAGCTGGGGGACGAAATCGCCGTCGTGGCTGGCGAGCATGATGTCACCCTCCCGATCGGCCAACGCAGCCAGCGTGCGCTGGATGCCGACATCGACCACCTTCTCGCTGGCGTCCCCGGCCAGCGGGATGGGGTGGTAGCCCATGGCGAGCAGGGCCTGGACGAAGGACATCGGCATCTGCCCGGAGGTGGCGTTGAGGAAGAACAACGCTGTCACCGGCTGATCCCAGGTGCGCAGGGCGAACTCGGTGATGCGATCCCAGCGCGGCCGCTCATCGGGGTTCGGGCGGCGTCCGAGCACGCTCATGCCCAGCGTGGCGTCGATGTTCTCACCGTCCACCAGCAGGTAGGTGTGCCGGTGGGACGGTGTGGCGGGTGTCGACATGAGTCACAGCCTAGACCCCTCGCGCCGGCCCCCGGATGCCGACCCAGCCCGCCCAGCGCCCCCGGGCCACGGTGGGTGCGGATCTACTGCTGGGGCGGGCGCGGTCCCGGGTTCTGCTCGTCCTCGCCCTCGGCTCCCTGCTGGCCGTGGTAGGCATCGGTGTGACCGGCCTCCGGAACCGGGGTGCCGGGGCCTTCCGGTTGCTGACCGTGATAAGCCTCGGTCTGTCCCGATTCGTGCACCGCACCCTCACCGCCGGCTGGCGCGCGGTCGGTGCTGGTCTGGGCCGTGTCCTGGGCCTGCTGGCCGTGGTAGGGCTCCTGACCCGTCTGACCGGCGCGCGGGGGCGCAGGTGGCTGATAGCCCTGCGGCTGGCGATGACGGCCCTGCTCACCTGCCGATGGAGGCGGCTGGTAGCCCTGCTGGGGTTGCTGGTAGCCCTGCTGCGGCTGCTGGTAACCCTGCGGCGGCTGTTGGTAGCCCTGCTGCGGTTGCTGCTGGCCCTGTTGCGGCGGCTGGTAGCCCTGCTGCGGCTGCTCGCCGGAATAGGGCTGAGCGTTCGGCGGGGGAGGTGGCTGGTGCCCGTGGCCTGGCTGCTGGCTGTGATAGGGCTGGTCGCCCGGGAGTGGGAACGGATTGGGCTCGGTGGACGGAGTCTGCCCATGGTAGGCGTGGGTGTCACCGGCGGGCCGTCCCGGGGTGGGGCCCTGCCCGCCACCGATCTGCTGGGCAGGCTGACCGCCACCCACGGCTCCGGCACCGCCGCCGCGCAGCGCCTCGAACCGGGCTTCGACCTCCAGAGAATCCGCATCCTGTTCCAGTTCAGCGAACTGAGAGTCTAGGCTCGCGGCGGCCAGTTCGTTGCGGCCGGCCACCACCGCCTCCTGGGAACGCACCTGTTCCTCGAACCGGGACAGCTCGCTTGTGGGGTCGAGAACGTTGATCGAGCCGATCGCGCTCTGCACCTGCGCCTGGGCATCGGCGGTGCGCTGGCGGGCGACCAGGGCGTCCTTGCGGTTGCGCAGGTCGGTGAGCTTCTCCTTCATGACCGTCAGGCCCGACTTGAGCTTCTCCACCACCTCGTTCTGGGAAGCCAGGATCGGCTCGGCGTTCTTGACCTCCCGCTCGAAGCCGATCTGCTTCTGCAGTGCCATCCGGGCCAGGTTGTCGAACCGGTCGGCAGCGGCGGTGTCGCCCTGCCCGCGGGCCTGCTGGGCACGGTTGGCTGCAGCTTGGGCCTTGTCACCCCACTCCCGCACGGCGGCGACGTCGGAGTTGTAGTCCTGCTCGGCGAACCGGAGGTTGCCGATCGTCTGGGCAATGGCCTGCTCAGCCTCGGCGATGTTGTTGGAGTAGTCCCGGATGAGCTGGTCCAGCATCTTCTCGGGGTCTTCGGCCCGATCGAGTAAGGCGTTGACGTTGGCTCGGGTGAGCTGGGCGATCCGGCCCAAAATGCTCTGCTTCTCAGCCACGGTGATGTCCTTTCATCGAAGGCCAGGTGTGCAGGTGGTCAGTCCTGGGTAAAACTCTCCCGCGAACGGACCGTGCTGGCAAGAGGACAGAGCCGCCCGCGCCCAGTAGGACAGAGCGCCAGTGCCTAGTAGGTCAGAGCCGTCGGCGTCGACCGGGTCAGAATCGCCCGCCGCCGCCACCGCGGGAGCCGCCGAACCCACCACCGAAACCACCACCGAACCCGCCCCGGGAGCCTCCCCCGAAGCCGCCACCGAACCCGCCGCGCGAGCCCCCGCCGAACCCACCGCCGAAGCCGCCACCGCGGGGGGCGTTGGTGCGCCGCCCGCCATAGCCGCCACCCCAGGTGCCGCCCCAGTAGCCGCCCCGGCGGCGTCCAGCGCCGAACAGGCCACCGAAGATGCCGCCCAGGATCAACGAGGTGGGGTCGATCCCACCGGAGCGGTCCGCACCCTGCGGACTGTAACCATCGCGCGGGTGGGTCTCGCGCCAGTGCCGGCTGTCGCCGTAGGCGCCTTGCTGGGCGGCCTTGGCCTGCTCGGCGGCTCGGGTGCTGTGCTCCAGGGCGCCACCCGGATCGGAGTCCGCGGCCGCCCGGGCCTGGCCCTGCAGGTCGACGGCGTTGGCCAGCCGCGCTCGGGCGTCGGCACCGACCGCACCGCGGTTGTTCTCCACGAAGCTGTTCGCGTTGCGGATCTGGCGATCGGTAGCCGCTAGCTGCCGCTCCAGCTGGGTACGCACGCGCTGGTCCACCTCGCTCTGCTCCCTGGCCGGGGCCAGGGCAGCGTCCAGCGCAGCCTCGGCGGCGGTGACCTCATCCAGGGCCCCCAGTGGATCGCCACCGGACTGGGCGGCCACCGCAGCATCACGGGCCGTCTCAGCCCGCTGCCGGGCCGCTGTAACTGCGCTGTTGTCCGGCGCCAGGCGCTCGGCGTCGGCGATATCGGAGGTGATCGAGGTGATGGCCTGGGCAAGGTCTTCCTGGGCGGTCTCCAGGTCTTCGCGGGCCGAGGAGACCGACTCCAGCAACTGCGAAGCCTGCCCCAGGGCGTCCTCAGCGGTGCGGGTGAAGGCCACCGCATTACCCCGGTCATCGGCGTTGACCCGGGCACGTCCCTCGGCCACCGAGTGGCGGGCGGCCTCGATGAGCTGGTTCGCCTGATCAGGTGCCTGGGAGATGGTGGCCAGCGCCTCCGGCGGGTAGGTCACCGCGAGCTGGTCCAGGGTGGCCTGGGCAGCTGGGATCCGCGCGGCGATCTCACCGGCGCGCTGGTTCAGCTCCTCGAGGACCTTCGGGGCGTGCTGCTCCATCTGCCGCATCGCCGCGAACTTCTCGGCCTTGGCATCTAGGGCGTCCTCGGCCTGCTCGCACACGGACAGGATCTCCTGGTACCACTGGCGCCGTTGGTCCTCGGCTGCCTCATCGTTCTCCGCCTGGCGCTGCAGGGTGAACGCGTGGGCCAGATCGGCCTTTGCCTCCTCCAGCACGCTGCGGTACTCGCCGGTGGCTTCCAGGCCGAACTGGGCCTGGGCGAAGCCGAGTTCCTGTTCCGAACTTCGCACGTCGTCGTCGAGTTCCACCAGTGCCGAACCGGCCTGCAGAGACAACTGCTCCACGGGCACCTCGGGTTCGACAGGTCCACCCCGGCCACCCGGGCCGCCGGGAGTGCCGTTCCCGGCAGCGGAGGCGCGCGCTTTACGGGCCGAGCGGGCGTAGACAACGGCGATCACCACCAGACCGAGGAAGAAGGCGAGTAACCAGATCCAGCCGCTGCCGCCGTCGTCGGCGAATGCTTCCCCGCCGGCCTCCACCGCACCGGCCCAGTCATTGTCGGCGAGCCGTTCCTCGATGGCCTGCTCGGCCGCAGCCAGTTGGGAGTCGCTGAGCCCGCTGGCGTTGTCCACGGACATCGCATAGGCCCGGTCCTCGACGGCAACGGCCAGTAACAGATCCTGGCTGCCCAAATCAGAGGCGGCCGCGGTCTCATCGGCCCACGTCAGGGCGTCGGTGCCGGCGAAAGTGTCGACGAAGACCACGAACAGGTCGAGGCCGGTCTCCTCGCGCAGCTCGGTGATCGCCTGCTGGGCCCGGTCGGAGTCGGCGGCCAGCACCGAGTCGCTGGTGCGGTCGGTCAGGTGCTCATCGAGCCGAAAGGGTTCCTCCGCGGCACCGGCAGTGCCCAACAGGCCAACACCCGCCAGCGCGAGGAGGAAGGCGGTCAGGGCGCGCAGGGTTCGCCGGGTCCGGGTCACCCCACGATCTTCGTCCCTGGCCGCCATCGGGCGCAATATCGGCAGCGACATCGCGGGCTCGCGGGCGGGCGCTGTCAGGTACGGGCTGATCCGCCCGTGGCGGTGCGATCACGCGCTCGGGCGATGCGGTACCGACTCGTGGTGATCTGGGCCACTGCAGTGACGCCGGAGGCGTGCCCCTGGGGTACCTTGCCGATGTGACCCAGATACAGACCCCTCGCGTGAGCGTGATCCAACACCAGGACGATGCTCCGCTGGATCTTCTCACCACCGCCCTGACCTCCGTTGAGGTGGACGTCGTCCGCGCCGACCGTGGCGAGGCGCTGCCGCAGCTGGACCAGATCGATGGGCTGATCGTCCTCGGCGGTTCGATGAACGCCCACGACGACGAGAACTCACCCTGGTTACCCGCGGTGCGGGATCTGCTGGGTGCGGCCACCCGCGCCGAGGTGCCCACCCTGGGAGTGTGTCTGGGTGCGCAACTGCTCGCCGTCGCCTGCGGTGGCACGGTGCAGGTGGCCGCCCCCACCGGGCCGGAACGAGGCATCATCGAGGTCAAGCTCCGGCCCGATGCCCCGGTCGACCCGGTCCTGGGCCCGGTCGCACAGTCCCTGGGTCTGGTCATCCCGGCGCCCTCGATGCACTCCGATGCGATCACCGACCTGCCGGCCTCGGCGACCTGGCTGGCTGCCTCCCGGCACTACCCCTATCAAGCGTTCCGGATCGGAACGGCCCTGGGGGTGCAGTTCCACCCCGAGATCAGTGCCGAGCGGTTGGTGCAGTGGGCCAGCTCCTACCCGGAGGAGGACCCCGCCGAGATGGCGCGGCAGTGGCAGGTCAACGCCACTGAACTGGCCACGCTGTCCAGCACACTGGGCGAGGCGTTCGCGGCGCAGGTTCGCGAGTCGGTGCAGACGAAGGTCTGAACCGGCGCCGTCGAGGGCGTCGGTGTCGGCGCGGGTCAGACGCCCGGGTCAGGCAGCGGCGAGGTCCTCGGCGTCGATGATCCGGTAGGCGTAACCCTGCTCGGCCAGGAACCGCTGGCGGTGGGCGGCGAACTCCTGGTCCACCGTGTCCCGGGTGACCACGGCGTAGAAGTGGGCGGTCTTGCCGTCGGCCTTCGGGCGCATCAAGCGGCCCAGGCGCTGGGCCTCCTCCTGGCGTGAACCGAAGGAACCGGAGATCTGGATCGCCACCGAGGCCTCGGGCAGGTCGATGGAGAAGTTCGCCACCTTGGACACCACCAGGGTGGTGATCTCCCCGGCCCGGAACGCGGCGAACATTCGCTGCCGTTCGGGCACGGTGGTGGCGCCGGTGATCACCGGGGCGCCGATGGCCTCTGCCAAGGCTTCCAACTGCTCCAGGTATTGGCCAATGACCAAGGTTTGCTCGCCGTCGTGCTTGCTGAGTAGCTGACGTACGACGTCGGTCTTGCCCTTGGCGGTGGCGGCCATGCGGTAGCGCTCCTCGGGTTCGGCCGTGGCATAGGCCATCCGAGCGGCGTGGTTCAGATCCAGGCGGATCTCGGTGCACTCGGCAGGTGCGATGTAGCCCTGGGCCTCGATGTCCTTCCACGGGGCGTCATAGCGCTTCGGGCCGATCAGGGAGAAGACCTCATCCTCCCGGCCGTCCTCACGCACCAGGGTGGCGGTCAGGCCCAGTCGGCGGCGGGTCTGCAGATCGGCGGTCATCCGGAAGATCGGGGCGGGCAGCAGGTGGACTTCGTCGTAGACGATCAGACCCCAGTCGCGGGCATCGAGCAGTTCCAGGTGGGTGTAGGTGCCCTTCCGCCGGGTGGTCAGCACCTGGTAGGTGGCGATCGTCACCGGCCGGATCTCCTTGCGGGACCCGGAGTATTCGCCGATCTCGTCCTCAGTGAGGCTGGTGCGGGCGACCAGCTCGGACCGCCACTGGCGTGCGGAGACGGTGTTGGTGACCAGGATCAGCGTGGTGGTGCCCGAACGTGCCATCGCCCCGGCGCCCACGAGGGTCTTGCCAGCCCCGCAGGGCAGGACAACGACGCCGGAGCCGCCGTGCCAGAAGGTGTCCACCGCCTCGTCCTGGTAGGGGCGCAGCTGCCAGTCGCCGGTGTCCAGGTCGATGTCGTGGGCCTCACCGTCGACGTAGCCGGCCAGGTCCTCGGCCGGCCAGCCGAGTTTGACCAGGACCTGCTTCAGGTGGCCCCGTTCGGAGGGATGGACCACCACTGTGGTGTCATCGATGCGCTCGCCGAACAGGCCCTTGGTGCGTTTGGAGCGCAGCACCTCCTCCAGCACCGGGGTGTCCAGAGCGTGCAGGACCAGGCCGTGGCTGGGGTGCTGGTTCAGCTGCAGGCGCCCGTAGCGCGACATCGTCTCGGCGACGTCGACCAGCAGGTGGTGGGGGACCGGGTAGCGGGAGTAAGCCAGCAGGGTGTCCACCACCTGCTCGGCGTCGTGCCCGGCCGCGCGGGCGTTCCACAGCCCCAGCGGGGTGAGGCGATAGGTGTGGATGTGTTCCGGGGCGCGCTCCAGCTCCGCGAACGCGGCGATCGCGCGCCGGCACTCTGCCGCCTGGTCGTGGTCGACCTCCAGCAGCAGCGACTTGTCTGATTGCACAATGAGGGGTCCGCCGGCCATCAGACCATTGTCTCGCATTGGCGCCGCGGGTTACGACCCAACCCTGCCGGCCCGGCGCTTCCGGCCCGGCGTTGCCGCCCCTGCCCTGCCGCCCCGGTCCGGCGCGTGCGGCCCGGCGCTTCCGGTCCGGCGCGTGCGGCCCCGGCACTTCCGCCGAGACCGGTCGCCTGCGGCGAGGACGGTCGCGTCCGCTGCCGGTCTCACCGCGGCCGACCGGTCTCGCGGGGGATGAGGTGAGTGGGCGCCGGCGGGTGCGGGGTGCAGGGTGCGGTGGGGGATGAGCGGGGAAGAGTGGAGGCGAGCAGGGGAGCGGGGTGAGTTGGGGTGCACAGGGGTACGGCCCCCCACCCCACTCGGGGCGGAGGGCCGTACCAGGTGGCTCGTTGCTTGGAGCCTCTCGGCGTGTTGATCAGAGGTTGGCCGGGCCGGCCTCGGCGGCGTCCTCCAGTGCAGCGTCACGACGGTCCTCGCGGTCCTTCTGAGCCTGCTCCGAGGGGCTGACCTCGGTGCTTTCGGACTGCAGGGACACGCTCGGCGATGCCGGCTCGAGCTCGGCGAACTGACCGCCGGCCTCACCGCGCACCCGGTTGTCGTCACCGGTGGGTGCCGGGTCGTTGCCCTCACCGGTCAGGTCGCCGCGCACGATGTTGCCGGTGACGTCCACGCCGCCGACGTTGTCGCTGATGGTCACGTTGCCACCGAAGTAGTTCACGTCATCGCAGACCATCAGCTCCCCACCGGAGCCGATCTGGATCTCACCGCTGCCGGTGACCGAGACATCGCCGTCGACCTCACTGGCGCACACAGCAGAGCCAAACTCGTTGTCGGCCACGGTCAGCGTGCCGGTCAGGGTGGAGTCGACGACGTCGGTGTAGGCGGCGCCGGAAGTGTCCACGTCCCCGGCCACCTGGCTGGCCTCGATGTAGACATCGCCCACGCTGGCAAGGACTCCGTCGTCCACAGTGGAGTCGAAGCTGTAGACGAAGGATTCGGCATCCTCGGCGCCTTCGCCGATGTAGCCGCCGCCCACGGAGGCGCCCTCGAGGTAGACGCCATAGGCGTCTTCGTTGCTGACGTCGGCTCCAACGGAGCTATCGACCGCGTCGAAGAAGCCGTCGTCACTGACGATGACAGCGCCGCTGATAGTGCTGTCGGTGATGACCAGGTCCGAGCCGGCGCCGACGCGCACTTCGCCGTCGATGCTGACGCCATCGAGCTCACAGGTGGCGTCGTCGGGCACGACCAGATCGTTAGGAACAGCCACGTCCTCGGCGTGTCCGTCGCAATGGGTGACCAGGCCAGCCGAGGCGGTGGTCGCGGTGAACGCCACGCCCGTAGCGGCCAGGGCCAGCGCGGAGACAGCGGCTAGGCGGCGTGATGGTGTTCGCAAGGTAGAGCTCCTTCGCTCGCCCGCACCGAGCGGGCATGGGTTTGATGACGGTGGCCACCGTATTGGCGTTGACCTGCCCGGTGCAATGACCTTCCCAATCACTGGACAAGGTTTTCTTGATCGCTAGTGATCATCTTCAATCACGGCGGGGGGACCCGGGTGGCTCGGTCGCGGGCGTTGCGGGCGCGACCTCACGCGGATTCTGCAAACGCGTCTGCTGCGCGCGAAGATGGTCGTAAGGAGGCATGCGATGACGCGAGTGATCGATACCGGGCAGGCCCTGGTGGACCTGGTGATCGAGGTGCCCGATCTGCCGGTGCGAGGCGGAAATGTGATGGCCCAGACCGAGACCCGCTACGCCGGTGGCTCGGTGAACATTCTGCTGGCTGCGGCACGAGCTGGGGTCCGCGGGGTGCTGGCAGGTGCGCACGGCACCGGCCCGAATGGGGATCTGATCCGCTCTGCCCTGAGTGCTGAGGACGTCGCGATCAGCCCGGAGCCAGTGGCCGGGGTCGACACCGGGTTGTGCGTAGTGCTGGTCGAACCTGGCGGTGAGCGCACTTTCATCACCACCCTGGGTGCCGAGCGCCAGATCAGCATCGAGTCCCTGCAGACCAGTGACCCCCAAGCCGGCGACCTGATCACCGTCACCGGATACAGCTTGCTGGAGCCCACTGCGGGCCCGTTGCTGCGTTGGCTCGCGCAGATCGCCGACGTCGGGGCCCAGGTGATCTTCGATCCTGGCGCGGTCTTCGCTGACCTACCGCAGCGGGTGCGCAACCAGATGCTGGCATCAACTGCGGTGTGGACCTCCAACGCCGAGGAGGCGGCCGGTGCCACCGGCCTGGCCGATCCGGGCGCCGCGGCCGAAAAGCTGCGTGACATGTTGCCCGCCGGGGGAGTAGCGATCGTGCGCGATGGTGAGCGTGGCTGCTACCTGAACACTGGGGCCGGCACCGAGCGCATTGCCGGCTTTCCGCAACGGGCAGTGGATACCAACGGCGCCGGTGACGCCCATACCGGAGCACTGGCCGCCGAGCTGGCATTGGGTGCCGACTGGCACACTGCTGCCCACCGGGCGAACGTGGCCGGGGCGATCAAGGTGACCCGCAAGGGCCCCGCCACGGCGCCCACGCGTGCCGAAGTCGATGATTTCCTGGCCGGTGCTGCTGCCAACTGATGGGGCATCGACCCGCAGGACGTTCCGAACGGAATCGTGGAGATCCGACACCAGGGGTTCGCGCACCTGCCTGGTGGCCCGCAGGAACCGTGGTTGGCATGCCTGGTGGTTCACCTATCTGTCAGCCTGCTCAAGCTGAGGGTTCAGCGCTCCAGGAGCTCCAGGCTCAGAACGCGTCGATCGGAGCCGTCCGGGGAGGCGAGGACCTCGGTGAGTAGTTCCCGCGGGCTCGGGTGGTCCTCGAGGGCACCGAGGTACTGCGCGTGCGCCTCCAGGGAGGCCACGCCGGCCTCGAAGGTGTCGGTGACGTCCACGCTGTGGGTTGCTGCCGCGGAGTTGGCGAAGCCGATCAGCTCCACCCCCGACCATGGCTCGAGACCCTGATCGATCAGGTCGGTGAAGATCCACCGGTTTCCGGCGTCGGCGCTGGCATCGATGGCCGCTAGGCCTACTGCCCGGTGGTCGGCCTGGTTTACCCCTCCGCCGTCGAACTGCTCGCGGTGAGTCAGGGTGATGATCACCTGCGGGTGGCGGCGGCGGATCTCAGCGGCGATGAGGCGACGCAACTCCAGGCCGTACTCCACCACGCCATCGCGCAGGCCGAGGAACTCCACCACTTCGACGCCGACTTCCCGGGCGCCGTCGCGCTCCTCTTGCTCACGCAGCGGCTCGGCCTCATCGGGGTGCATCCCGTCGATCCCGGCCTCACCGGAGGTGGCCAGCAGATAGGTGACCTCCTTGCCCTGCCGGCGCCAGCGGGCCACCGCGGCGGCGGTGCCGTACTCCAGGTCATCGGGGTGGGCGGCGATGCACAGCGCGCGATCCCAGTGCTCGGGGAACTCCTGCAGATTCATGTCCCTAGCGTGACATGCGGCGCGATCGCATGTCTGAAGGTGTCGAGCAGGGGCAAGTTGGCAGGTCTAGCGCCGGTGGGTCAGGGTCAAGCGCCACGGGAAACGCGGTCACGATCCTCGTTGGCGAGGTCGATGATCCACTGCTCGGTCTGTGTGCCGAGCCGCTCATTGACAGCCACGATGACCCGAGCGGCTGCGATTCGCTCATCGCGCGTGACTGGGTCGCCACTGGTAGTTCGGCGGGAAGCGGTCATGGCACCTCACCTCCTGAACCCTCAGTCTCGCGTGGATCATCGGACGCGTCTACCTGGCGCACTATCGAGCGCGCTACGGCTTCGATGATCCGCAACTCGCGGGCATCGGCCCACTCACTGGAGCCGAGCACGTGGAGGACCTCCCAACCGACCACCCGCGATCGGTCCGATTTCCGCAGGATTAGGTCCAGCGCCCATTGCGCCCTGGACCACCATTGGTCCTTACGCGCGGCATTATGCCGTTGTCGGCGGTCGGCGGTAGCGACGTCCTCCCGCTGGACTCGATCCGATCGGCCAGCGTGCCACACAACCAGCGCGCTGACCGCGGCGCCGATCACGGCACCGAGGAACCCAAACATCGCTTCCGTCATCCGACCTACCCTCCCTGGCTGTTCCAGCGTGCCCGATCTGGTCTCGCTCCCGTTGGGTCTGTGGATGGGACTTATTCAGCTCGGACTTCATTCACGGACCACAGCGGACGGCCGGTGCAGCAGGGCGCGGATCCGGCTGACGTCGGCCGGCCCGAACGGTCTACGGTTTGCCTATGACGCGATACGCGGCGCTGCTGCGCGGGATCGCCCCGAGCGGGCGGAACATGACGAATGACAAGCTGCGCGCGACCTTCGAGGGGCTCGGCTTCCAGGCCGTGGCGTCGGTGCTGTCCAGCGGCAACATCGTGTTCAGCACCGCCCGGGCCGAGGCGCCTGCGCTCGAAGATCGGATCCAACAGGCCCTGCGCACCGACCTTCAGATCCCGGGCGGCACCATCGTCCGCGAGCACCGCCAGCTCCGGGCGCTCCTGGACAGCGACCCGTTCCCGGGCCTGACCCACGGACGGGGCACCTACCTGACCGCGACCTTCCTCAAGGACCGCTCCGAGGCTCCACCGGAGCTACCGGAGCAGCCGGACCCCCTCACTCGCGTGGTCGGCTATGACCAGCAGGCACGCGTCATCCTCACCGTCATCGACAACAGCAACCCGGGCAAGACCCCGGACTTCATGGCCTGGCTGGAGAAGACCTACGGCACCGGCATCACCACCCGCACCTGGCTCACCGTGCAGCGCATCGTCAAGAAGCTGGAGGCGGCGGCGCCATAACCGCCCGCGTAGCATGCATCCCCGTGGCAACCATCTATGTGTACGGGCCGCTGGGGGCCGGGCATGTCAATCCCACGCTGGGCATCGTGACCGAACTGGTCCAACGCGGGCATCAGGTGACGTACTGGGCTCCGCAGATGTTCGCCGACCGCATCACCGAAACCGGGGCACGGTTCGAGCCGGTGGCCTCGACCTGGGAGCAGCTCGACGGCGGACCGCCGCAGATGCACGGCAAGGAACTGATCCGGGCGATGGGTCTGCTATTGGGTGAGACGGCAGCCTTGGTGCCCCAGCTCAACCAGGCACCACCTCCCGACCTGGTGCTGCACGACGGCACGTTGGCCTGGTGGGGCAGGGTGCTGGCGCACAACTGCGACGTGCCGGCCGTAGAGACGTGGCCGAACTTCGTGGGTAACGAACATTGGTCGATGAACGCCTACACCAAGATCAACCCGCTCAACCCGCGGTTTCTATGGCAGATGCTGCGGATCGGACGCTACCTGCGCCGCCAGGGGATCAGCGACGTCGTCGGCTTTGTGCAGGCCAAGCCGGCTGCCGCGCGACTGGTCACTATTCCGCGCGCGTTCCAGTACGCCGGCGACACCTTCACCGACTGGCACTTCGTGGGGCCGGGCTTGACCGGGCGGACATTTCAGAGTGACTGGACACCACCGCAGGACGACCTGCCGGTGTTGCTGGTCTCGCTCGGCACCGCCTATAACGCCCGGCCCGACTTCTTCCGGATGGTGATCTCCTCGGCTGCCGACCGGCCGTGGCATGTGGTGCTCGCGATCGGTGACCAGATCGACCCCGACGCGCTCGGGCCGATCCCGGATAACGTCGAGGTCCACGAACGCGTGCCACAGCTTGCTGTCCTGCACTACGCTCACGCATTCGTCACCCACGCCGGGATGGGCAGCACGATGGAAGGCATTGTCCATCAGGTCCCAATGGTGGCGGTGCCGCAGATGGCCGAACAACGCGCGAACGCCGACCGGATCGCCGAACTCGGTCTTGGTGGCGCCCTCGGTCCCGAGGGCCTCGACGCCGCTGCTCTGTGGTCAGCCGTGGACGCGATCGCCGACGACGTCGGTGTGCGCGAACGGCTGGCTCAGATGCGCGCTGAGTGTCTTGCGGCCGGTGGCGCGCCCAAAGCTGCCGAGGTAATCGAGCGGGTGCTCAGCAGGAACTGATCGACGTCGAGCAGGGGCTCATCAGTATCAGGCAGGGGCGGAGTGCTCCGGGGTTGAGCGCTTGTTCTCGCTGGTGACCTGATACCAGGTCACTGCTGCTGCCGCGATCCCCATCACGACCCGCGGTGCAGGCACGCGTGCTCTGCGTAGGCCGCGCTCAATCTTCTCGTCGGCCCAGAACGCTCCCGCCAACACACCGCTGAATGCAGCTGCGATCGGGACGCCGACAGCCGCAGTCATCAGGACATTCTTCCCAGCTGGGAGTGACTCACTCGCCCCAGCCCCAGCCACATGCTCGGGCACGGCACTCTGCCCGGATTCAGCCCCAGCGTCGGCAACGGCATCCTGCCCGGATTCAGCCCCAGCGTCGGCAACGGCATCCTGCCCGGATTCAGCCCCAGCGTCGGCAACGGCATCCTGCCCGGATTCAGCCCCAGCGTCGGCAACGGCATCCTGCCCGGTCACGGCGCCCTGCTCAGCCAGTGCAGGCCGCGCGCCAGCGCCCTCCCCGGTTGGCTGAAACCCTGCCCCGAATCGCTCGCCCAGATTCGCCAGATGCTGCGGCTTAGCCGCGAAGTAGCAGATCGCCACAGCTCCGGTCGCCGGAAAGCCCCAGATCAGCGCGTGCCGCAACCATCGGGGGTAGTACCGAGTGGGAATCAAGGTGATCGCTCCCGTGACGATCGCCTGACCCCAGGCATCAAGGAAGAACCTGTAGCCGTCAGAATCTCCGTGCATCCTCGACATAGCCATATACCTTCACGCTATCGAGAGATGACCAGTGCTGGTGCAAGCCACGGTGCCTGTTCTGCATCTGGGCAGCTCGTTGTGCCCGGTCTTGCAGGTGGGCAGCCCGTTGTGCCCGGTCTTGGTGGACCGGGTTTGGGGCGGGGTGGTTAGGTGTGCCAGGTGATCCCGGTGGCATCGACAGTGGCGGTGAGCTCCTTGTGATGGACGTGGGTGTGGTGCCGTGGGCAGAGCAGTGCTGCGTTGTTGAGGTTGGTGGGGCCGCCGTTTCTCCACCAGGTGATGTGGTGGGCGTCGCACCATTGGGCGGGCACAGTGCATCCGGGGTAGGTGCAGCCTTGGTCTCGTAGCCATAGGGCGGTGCGTTGTGCGGGTGTGAACAGGCGCGCGGTTCTGCCCATGTTCAGGATTTCGCTGTTGCTGCCGAGGACTACTGGGATGATGCCGCCATCGCAGGCCATTTTGCGCACTGTTGATGGTGAGAGCACTTGGCCGGTCATGGTCAGTCCTGCGCCGCGGACGTCATTGCGTAGGACCTGCCACCGGATCGTGACCAGCACTTTGGCCTTCTCGGTTTTGGGTGCCTTGCCCGGTGAGCTGAGGCCGCGGGCGACGGCCTCAACGAGGGCATCAGCGCGCCGGCAGGCGGCTGAGCGCTCATCGGGGCTGCCATCGGCACCCTTCTGGGGCGCTGACAGTGCCGAGATCGCCGAGTCCACGATGGCGGCCCCTTCGGGGTCGAGCAGCATCCGATACTCGGTCATGCCGTTCTCGCACGGGTAGGAATGCAGTGCCCGGCCACGACGCAGCCGCTGTTCATCGGCTTCGGTGTCCTTGGCCGGTTTGATCAGGCGCATCGCACGCCGGATGGCCACCCCGACCTGCCGATCGGTCCAGCCCGGCACGCGCTGCATCGCCTCATTGCTCGGGTCGAAACGGTCGATGGGGGTGAAGTCATCACGAGCACCCTCGGTGATGATCTGGGTGATTTCAGTCAGCGCCTCGGCATCGGAGATCGGCTTGGCCTCCTGGTGAAAGCGCAGGATCGCCTCGGCCTTGGCGGGGCTCATCCGCCCGGCGCAGAAAGCGTCGAGAGCCTCGGCCAGGTCCGACTCGGCCCCGAGGCCAGCAGCCTGCGCCTCGGCCAGGCGCCTGACCTGGGCGGCGTGCTTCGGCGCGGGTGCGGGCGCCTTGCGGCCCTGGACCACGGTGAGGTAGTCCACAGTGGACATACAGTGTTCATTGGGCAAGGACCGGCGCAGCACCTCGGCCGCGGCAAGGACCTCGACCTGAGCCAGGCGCTGGCGGGCCTGACTGACCTGGGAGAGCACCTCTTCGAGGTCTGCGTCGGCGGGCCGCCACCAACCACCCTCGCCGATACTGTTCAGCTCCGCCCGCGCCCGCCCCATCGCCCCGATGGGCGAAGGGGGTGGGATCGTTCCTGCGGTACTGGACATGTATCGAACATACGTGCTACCACCGACAATCGCCCAGGATTCACCAACCTGTGGATAAAGTCGTAAGGCCCGGTTTCCCCGCGCTCGATCGTTAGGTCCCGTTGGACGCCAACTGCCCACCGCCAACCCTCAACCAAGAAGCCGTGCCCCCGGGCGCGGGACACCCGTGAAGTGAGGAGGCCGCAGTGACAGCAGAGCACACTCCGGGCGCGCAACTGGCTGCGCGAGGAACGCAGCCGGCAGCGATCGGGGTCCGCGGCGCTCGTGTGCACAATCTGAAGAGCATCGACGTCGACATCCCGCTAGGGCAGCTGGTGGCCATCGCCGGGGTCTCCGGATCGGGTAAGTCCTCCCTGGCGATGGGTGTCCTCTACGCCGAGGGTTCTCGCCGCTACATCGAGGCGCTGTCCACCTACACCCGGCGCCGGATGGGCCAGGCGCCCCGCGCCGACGTCGACCGGGTCACTCACGTACCAGCCGCGCTTGCTCTTCGTCAGCGTCCCGGCGTGCCCGGGGTGCGCTCCACCTTCGGCACCGCCACCGAGCTGCTGAACTTCGTCCGCCTGATGTTCTCCCGTCTGGCCGCCCACCTGTGCCCGAACGGTCACCGCCAGGCGCCCACCCTGAACGCCGCCGCCGAGGAGCCGATCGTCTGCGGTGACTGCGGCGCCAGCTTCTACGCCCCCGGCGCCGAGGAGCTGGCCTTCAACTCCGAGGGCGCCTGCCCCAGCTGCCAGGGTACCGGCACGGTCCGGGAGGTCGAAGACAGCACCCTGATCCGTGATCGGCAGATGAGCATCGACGACGGCGCCGTCATCCCCTGGCAGATGTTCGGCTTCAACGTCCAACCGCAGATCGCCCGGGAGTTCGGGGTCCGCACCGATGTCCCCTGGCGGGAGCTGACGCAGGATGAGAAGGACATTGTCCTGGCCGGCCCGGAGGAGAAGAAGCACATCACCGTCACCACCAAGAACGGTGTGCACGAACTGGACTTCACCTTCCGCAACGCCCGGCTGACCGTCACCGAAGAACTCAAACGCGCCGAGGACAGCAAGCGCCTGGCGCGGGTCAGCCGGTTCCTCACCGAACGCACCTGCCCAGGCTGTGACGGCACCCGCCTGGCACCCGCCGCCCGCGACTCACAGATCGCCGGAGACAACCTCGCCGACGTCACCGCGATGACCCTCGATGCCCTCACCGAGTGGGCGCCGGCCGTGGCGACCACCGTGCCCGAGGAGATGGTCCCGATGGCCGACTCCCTCACCGGCCCGCTACGCAGCACCGCCCGGCGCCTGCTGGACCTGGGCCTGGGGTACCTCACCCTGGACCGGGCGGGGTCGACCCTGTCCACCGGGGAGCGCCAACGGGTCCAACTGGCCCGGGCGGTGCGCAATGAGACCACCGGGGTCCTCTACGTACTCGATGAGCCCTCGATCGGCCTACACCCGGCCAATATCGACGGCCTGCAGGGCGTGATCGCCGATCTGCTGGCCGATGGCAACTCGGTGGTGATGGTCGACCACGACCCGCAGGTGCTGCGCGGGGCCGACCACCTCATCGAGATCGGCCCGGGCTCGGGCCGCCAGGGCGGCACCGTGATCGCCGAGGGCAGCCCCGCCGAGCTCGACGTCGATCCTGCCTCCCTGATCGCCCCGTTCCTCAGCGGTCGCGACCAGATCCGCACCCGCGAGCCCGCCCCGCCCGAGGAGGTCTTCGCCGGCGGCGCGATCACGATGGCTACCGAGCCGGTACACACCGTCGGCGCCCTCGAGGTGGCGATCCCGCGCGGGCGGCTCACCACGATCACCGGGGTGGCCGGTTCGGGGAAGACCACCATGGTCCTGGAGAGTCTGGTTCCGGCACTGCGGGACGACGGCGATGCTCACCGCCGCGGGCACCGCACCGGCCGTCCGGGGCACGTGAGCGCACTCGATGCCTGCGGCATCGAGAAGGTCAACGTCGTCGATGCGACGCCGGTGGGCCTGAACGTACGCTCCACGGTGGCCACCTACTCCGGGGTGCTCGATGACCTGCGCCGTGCCTATGCCCGCACCGAGGCGGCATATGCCGCGGGTCTGAGCGCCGGGGACTTCTCCTACAACACCGGCTCGTTGCGCTGCCCGCGATGTGAGGGCACCGGGGAGATCTCTCTGGACGTGCAGTTCCTGCCGGATGTGGACATTGTCTGCCCCGACTGCGGCGGCGCCCGCTACGGCCCTGAGGCGGAGAACTACCTCCGCGCCGGCGCCACCGGTACCGAGTTCTCCCTGCCGGGCCTGCTGGCCCTGACGGTGACCGAGGCGATCGAGCACGTAGCAGACCTGCGGAGGGTGACGAACCGGCTCACCGCATTGCACGACGTCGGGCTTGGCTATCTGACCCTCAATGAAGCCACCCCGGCGCTGTCCGGGGGAGAGGCTCAGCGCCTGAAGCTGGTCTCAGAGTTGCGGCGCCGCCAGCAGCACACGCTGTTCGTGTTTGATGAGCCCACGGTGGGACTGCACCCGCTGGACGTGCGCGTCCTGCTCGGTGTGCTGCAGCGCCTGCTGGACCAGGGCGGCACCGTGGTGGTGATCGAGCACGATCTGGACATGATCGCTAACGCCGATCACCTCATCGACATGGGACCGGCGGGGGGCGTGGACGGCGGGCGGATCGTCGCCACCGGAACTCCGGCGCAGGTGGCGACGGCGGAGCAGTCCATCACCGGCCGGTATCTGAAACAGCACCTTGCCGGTGGCGCAGCGGCCTCGGGCCGGGGGGCTCCAATCCCACGGTGACATACGGCAGGAACAGCTGGGTGAGTGGTCCGATCAGCAGGGCATAGAGCACCGTGCCCACACCGACGATCCCGCCCAACAGCCAGCCGATCCCCAGCACCGTGACTTCCAGGACAGTGCGCACCAGGCGCAGGCTGCGTCCGGTGCGTAGCGCCAGCCCGGTCATCAGCCCATCGCGTGGCCCGGGCCCGTACTGGGCGCCGAGGTACAGCGCAATGGCCAGCCCGTTGCTGACGATGCCGCCCAGCAGCAGTAACGAGCGCCAGGCCAGATGTTCCGGTTCGGGCAGGATCAGCAACGTGGCATCCACCGCCAGGCCGATCAGCAACACGTTGGCCACTGTCCCCAGCCCGGGGGAGACCCGTAGCGGCCACCAGGCCAGCAGCACCAAGAACCCCAGCGCGATCGTCACCTGACCGATACTCAATGGCAGGTACAGGGTCAGGCCGTAGTGCAGCACATCCCAGGGATTCAGCCCCAGCGTGGAGCGGATCATCATCCCCATCGAGACCCCGAACAGCAGCAACCCGGCGAACAGCTGGGGCAGGCGCCGGCCGGTGCGCCCGGCGCGCAACTGCTGGCCCGCGGTCATCGGCACCAGCGTGGGCCGAGTCGATGTCATGGGGCCCATCTTGGCCCAGGGCCGGGCTAGAAGTGGAATCGGCCTGTAGGGCCTACCTCACGGGCAGGTACGCCAAGGGCGCCACAGTGATGCGGTGCGTCCTGTCTGCTGGGGTCACTGCCCAGAGTTACTGCTGCTTCAGAATGGCGATGACCTCGTCGATGCTCTCTCGCACCTCGTGGAGACCTCCTCGCACCTCGTGCAGACCTCCTCGCACCTCGTGGAGACCTCCTCGCACCTCGTGCAGACCTCCTCGCACCTCGTGCAGATCCCCTTGCACCTCCTGGACCTCTCCGGTCAGGGAGCGCAGTTCCCCCTCCATCTTCTCCATCCGATGGTCGGCCTTGTCGAAGCGGTCGTCGATCCTGTTAAAGCGCTCGTCGACCCTGTCGAAGCGCAGGTCGACCTCGTTGAAGCGCTCATCGACCTTGTCGAAGCGCTGGTCATGCTTAACGAGCTTGGTCTCGATCCGGGTGAGCCGGGTGGAATGCTGGTCCGCTGTGCGCTGCAGCGTGCCCAACTGCGTACTGTGCTGATCAACCGTGATGCTGACGTGGTTCACCCGCTCATTCGTCTCACTGGCAAGCTCATACAGCGCGTCGACGTCGTTGGTGACCTGCTGCAAGCGCCGTGGGTCACCTGCCGGATGATTCGCCATACCCAGCACGCTACGCCTCTGTTGCCCGGGACACACCGGTGGCTGTCAATCTGTGGAAAACCCGGCCCGAGCCAGGGATCCGGCTCGTGGTCCTGGCGGTGCAGGAGTAACTACCCCGACGACGACGGCCGGCCTGGGTATGACATCTGTCAGACCGGGCCCGGGATCTGGTCACGAAAAGTGCTCAGAGATGGCACTACCGAGGTGCCGACAGTGAGACCAGGCTGGATCGAACCCAATCTGGTTCGCCGAGCACCACCTGAGCCGCTCGGGCGCCTCGCACCATCCTGAGCTGCTGATCACGGCCGCTGCGATGAGCACGTCCAGCATCCGATTGGGGTCCGGGGCGGTGCTGATGAACCACTACAGCCCGTTCAAGGTCGCGGAGATGTTCAAGCAGCTCGAAGCGATGGCTCCGGGCCGGATCGACCTGGGCATGGGTCGGGCTACCGCTGGGCCGGTGCTGGACCTGGCGTTGCAGCAGAACCGGCAGAACCCGGCTCAGGCCGATCATCAGCAGCAGATCTCGGAGACCGTGGCCTGGCTGTATGAGAGGTTCCCCGATGACCACCCCTTCGCGAACCACCCGTTGATGACGAGTGTGGCCGAGGTCCCGCAAACCTGGCTGCTAGGTTCCAGCCCGAACGGATCCAACCTGGCCGCGGGCCTGGGCATCGGCTACACCTTCGCCGGATTCATCAACCCGGCGGGCGCTGCGCCGGCGTTGCGGCACTACCGGCAGAACTTCCAGCCTCAAGGCTTCGGCCTGGACTCGCCTCGGGCGATCCTCGCGGTCAACGTCGCCGTGGGTGACACCCGCGCCGACGGGTTGCACCTGGCGAACTCTCCCAAGGGCTTCTATGCGCGGCTGTCCCGAGCCGGTCGCGAGGCGGGTTCGGTGCTGGTGCCCACCGCGGACGAGGGGGCCCGGGAGATGACTCAGCCGCAGAAGGATGAACCCGTCACCATCGTCGATGGCCAGTGGCCCAGGTTTGTGGCCGGCGGCCCCCAGGACGTACGTGCCACGCTGGAGCAGATGCTCCAGGAAAGCGGCGCCGATGAGCTCATGATCCAGGACCTCATCGCTGACCCTGCCGCTCGTCACCACTCCCACGAGCTCCTGGCCCAGGCATTCGACTTGCCGCAACGGCACGACACACTCGCCGGCCCCGGGGCGAGCGCGGGGTAAGGCTAGCGGACTCCGGCCGGGCGTGACGTGCGCAACGGCCCGCTACGGTGCTGCCCGCAGCCGCCCACACTGCGAAAGTCGAGATCCTGCGTAGCGTTGGCAGATGGGACATACACACCCGAAGTCCATTGCCCTCGGAGTCGCTGCCGGCCTGGGGGCTGCAGCCAGCGTGGCGCTCGGCCGCAAGGTGGCCATCGCGGCCAAGGTCGGCCGTGGCCACCCCCTGAAACATCGCGCACTCGATCTCGCCTCCGGCATCATGCAGCCGAAATACCCGCTGGATGCCATGAGCACCTATCTCAACGGGCTCCATATGTATGCCGATGAGATGGGCAGGCAAGTCGAGGCGACACACTTCTGTATCCACCTGCGCCACGACCTGCATCAGTGTGTGATCTTCGACCGCAATGCACCCGACGCCCGCCTCATCGGAATCGAGTACATCATCAACGAGGAGCGGTTCCGCAACTTGCCCGACGACGAGAAAAAGCTCTGGCACAGCCACCACTACGAGGTGAAATCCGGCATCCTCACCGCCCCCGGGATACCTGAGCTAGCTGAGCGTGCCTACTTCAGCGATCTGGTCTCGACCTACGGGAAGACGTTCCACACCTGGCAGTATGACCGCGAAGATTTCCCCTACGGGATCCCCCAGCTGATGATGGGCCTGACCGACGACGGACAGGCCGACGAAGAACTTATCTTCCGCCGGGATCGCAGGACCGGCATCGACACCCAGCGCCGGCGCCGGCGCCGCGCTGACATTCCCACACCGCCGGTCGCGCCCGGTGCCAATTCCTGGGAGGGCGGCCGCACTGTGCAGACCCGCCTGCAGCAGATGAACTTCAAGCGGTAGTAAGCCTGGTGCACCAAATCTCTGCAGATCGCTGATGAGTCCGGCGAGTGGATGGGGTACATACCCAACCTGGTCACTCGTGGTCGGGAATCCAGCTGCCGTGGAAGCCCAGGGGCACCCGGGTGGGCAGGTGGACGCGCGCCAGCGGTGGGCCGGTGAAGTCCTGGGCGGAGAGGATCACGAGGTCGGCGGCGCCGCGCTCAGGGTCGTGGGCGTATGCCATGAGGTAGCCGTCGTCTTCCTTACCTGACCCGGCCGGCTCTGCGGCGAAGGCGGCCTCACCGATGGTGGTTCCGTTCGGGAAGCCGTGCACCTCGGCGGAACCATTGTCGAAGTCGTGCTTGATCAGCGCGTCGTTGAGAACCTCGTGGTGGTGCTCGCCGTTCGTCGGGAACGCCCCGGTGATCACTGCGTTGGCGGCGGAGTATCCGTACCGGTGCGGGCGGGCGGCCAGCAGGTCGTTGACCCGGGGAAATTCTTGGGGCCGGTCATCCAGCCGCTGCTGGCGGACGACACCAGCTCGTAAGTCCACCGTCCAGCGGTCCAGCGTGGGGCGCATCGCGGCTGCATCATTGACATTCACTGGCCCGTCCATGCGAATCACGTCGAGAACGATCGAAGAACCGTCGTCGTAGGCGTTCAGGGTATGACCGATGAAAGAAGGGTCGCTCTCGATCCAACGCACCGGTCCGCCGGCGCGGGGCAGGATGCCCACCCGGCCGGGACTGTCGTCGTCCCACGTCAGTAGGGAGACGTCGTCGATCCCGCGCTGGAGCGCCTCACTGTCGAAGACTGCGGGGGTGTCATAGAGGATCACGTAGCGCTGCGTGAGAGAGAAGTCGTGCATGTAGCGGGTCTCACCGGGTATCGGGATATCGGTCACCTGGGTGATCTGGCCGGTGCTGTCGCTGACAATGTGCTGAACGAACTCGACACCCGGAAGATAAGCCAGTGAGTGCAGCTCCCCGGTGTGTGGGTCGAACTTGGCGTGCGGACTGGTGGTGAATCCCTGGGCGGTGATGCCCGGCTCGTAGATGCCCACGGTGTTCAACTCGGAGTCGAGCTCATAGGGGAGTGCGCCGGCCTCCATTAGTGCCAGGGTGCGCCCGGCGTGTGCGATCACCGTGGTGTTCGGAGCGACGTCGGCCCCCGCCGGGCGGGCTTTGTTCCCGGTGGACTCGTTGAGTGCGTCGCGCACGCCGGGCGATCGCACCCACCGGTTCCGGTACCACTCGGCCTTGCCGTCGCGGATGCGAACCCCGTGAACCATCCCCGGCCCGGCAGACCATTGGTGTGCGGCCGGGTCCTCCACGCCGAGCGCGTTCGGTCCGATGCGTAGGTAGCGCCCTTCGAGGTTGGCAGGTAGCGCGCCGCTGACCGGGAGGTCGAAGGCGGTGATCTCTTCGGTAGCCGGGGCAAAGGGGTTCTGTAGGTGCCGATCGTCGGTTTGCGGTGCGGATGAGTCGTTCACGTGAATCCAGGGCGTTGTCGTGGGAATGATCGAGCTAACTATGTGCGTTATACGCAGTGTATAAGATACATAGTTACCGAGTGGTATGCCCTGTGTCAACGTGTTTGCCCGCCCGCGAGCACGCATCTACGAGCACGCGGGCCAGTCCCCAGTTCGGATCCGGGCCAGAGGTCATGGCGTCAATCACCAGCGCGTGTAGCTCCTCGCGAGCCGATCAGGTTGCGTACGAACTCGCTGCTCGTGCCGTAGCACCCCTCGCTCACCTGAGCGTCGAAGAACTCCTTGAGTGCATCGGGCAGCGACACGTTCACCCCTGTTAGGGCAAGGTTTGCCATGGGTGAAGAGGGATGGTGGGAGAGCCACTCCAGCGCTGTTACATGTAACGTTGACGCTATGAACTCTTCCGGAGAGCGCGTGCACAGACACCGCGAGAAGCTACGCAGGCACGGCCTTCGCCCTGTGCAGATCTGGGTACCTGACGTCCGGGCACCGGAGTTCGCGGCCGAAGCCCACCGCCAGTCAGCGGCGATCGCTGCGAGTGAGATGGAAGACGAGGATCAGGCTTTCGTCGACGCCATCTCATCGGAGTGGGACGAGTTGGAGCAGCCTGAATGAGGCGAGGAGAAATCTTCACTGCTGCCGGCCGAGGGTCCTACACGGGCAAGCCGCGCCCCGTCCTCATCATCCAGGATGACCGGTTTGATGCCACCGCTTCGGTGACTGTCTGCCCCCTGACGACGAACCCGGTGCAGGCACCATTGACGCGCCTGGTGATCGAGCCAACTGGGACCAATGGTCTCGACCAAGCGTCCAGCCTGATGATCGACAAAGTCACAACGATGCCGCGAGCCAGCTTGCGCGAGCGAGTGGGCCACCTGCCGGACCAGGAGCTGGTGCGGGTGGGCCGCGCGTTGATCGTCTTCCTGGGCCTGGCAGCCTGACCTGGGCCTGGGCCTGGGCCTGGGTTGGCGCTCAACCGCCCTGACGCACCCGCACCGAGGCGATCCGGTGCGGGGCGATAGTGATCTCGGCCTCGCGGTCCACATCGAGCACCCGCACCCGGCCGCCGGCCACGCTCAGTGGCCGCACCAGACGGGTCTCGGGCTGGCCGTTCACCCCGGCCAGCACCAGGTCCACGCTGGTGCCACTACCGGCTGCGGCTCGCAGCGTCTCCAGGGCGTGCACCGGGTCATCGGCCCCGCCGGGGTTCTGCGCTCGCAGGGTCCGGGCCCGGTCCTCCCCGGCGCGCATCTGAGCGACCAGCTCCTGGCGCGCGGCCGGATCCTGCGTCAACGAGGTCGCCACCGCGGGCGGCGGCATCGGCCGGGCGGCCCGCGCGGTGCGGGTGGCCAGGGTGATCAACTGCCCGTCCGGGCCCTCCAGCGCCGCCGAGTGCCCGGTGTGGCGCAGCGCCTCCAGCACCTCGGTGGCTTCCACGCCGGCGAGCAGCACCGTGGGCGCGATCAGCCGCAGCCGCAGGTGGGCCAGGCGGGGGTCGGAGACCAACGCGGTCAGCGCCCCGTCTTCGCTGCCGTGCAGCACCGCCCCGGCCCGGGCAACGCGGATCCGCCCGTGGGTGCGAGCGGTGTCGGTGATCAGGTACTCCAGCGGCTGGGGCACCCCGGTCACCGAGTACTGCCGCAACCGGTCCAGGACCTCCTGAGCTTGACCGCCGGCGTCCAGGGCCCGGCGGATGGACTCGGTGGTGAACCGCACCGTGGTGGCCGCGCCCCGGCCCTCGATCTCGGCGACGTCCGCCAGCAGCGCCGCCAGGTCCGCACTCGGGCGGCCGGGCACGATCCCGGTCAGATCTCCCTGGATGAAGAACTCCGAGACCTCATCGGGCAGGTCGGCGCTGAACGTGGCCTGCAGTTCGGCCGGCCCGGCACCGGCCGCCAGGGCCCGCCCCGAGGCGCTCAGCGCACCGGCGCCCAGCAGACCCACTCCGGCGAACTCACCCAGCATCGCGGTGACGGTATCGGCTGGGGGAGCGGCCCGCGGGCTGTGCCAGCGCAGGTACTCAACCAGGGCGCCGGCGTCCGGCGCCTCCCCAGGATCCCAGGCCGCCAGCGCCCCCAGCAGCCGGGCCCGCAACTCCGGTGCCCAACTACGCTGCAGATCGGGGTCCAGAGCCGAACGCAACGTGCCCTTATCGGTTCGGGTGCCCACCAGCCACGGCGTGCGAGGGGAGGCCAGCCACTCCTGGACCACCTGGACCCAACGGTCGGCCAGCGGTTCTGCTGCCCAGTCCTGCGCCGTCGTCGTCGGGGCCCACCTGCTACCCCCATCGGTGTGGTGATGCCCGATCAGCCCGAGCATCCCCGCGGTCTCCACGACCAACGCGACCTGCGCCGTCGGCACCTCCAAAGCCGCAGCGGTGGCGCGCAGCTCCCGCACCCCGACCCCACCGGAGCGCAACACCGCCGGCGGCTCCGAGCCCCAGTGGGTGAGCAGCATCGCGATCTGGTGCAGCAGGTCCTCAGCGGCGCGGGTGGACTCGGCGGCCACCGTGGGCTCAGCGCGCTGCTCGGCGCCCGCCAATGGGGGTTGGGTGGGCACATCACGGGCCAGGCGGCCCGCGCGCAGTGCTAGGCCCACCTCCCGCGGCAGTACCAGCTGGGTGGCCGAGAGTGGATGCAGGATCCGGGACTGCACCAGCCAGGTGGCCGCCGGCGGCAGATCGGCGCTGACGGTACCCACCGGCGGGCCCCACAGCAGCGCCGCGAGCATCCGCTCCGCACCGGGCGGGGCACCAGCCATCACCGACCGGGCGGCGCTGGTGGTGGTCGGCCAGCCGCGGGGGTCGGTGTCCAGGGCAGCGAGCGAGGGGCCCAGTCCCAGGGGATGAGTGCCGATCGCCTCACTGACTGCGGCCACGGCGTACAACTGCTCGGGGCAGCCGCAGGCCAGGGCCCGGTCCAGCAGCGTCCCCACCGCGTCAGAGGTGTCGAAGCCCAGGGCTGCGGACAGTGTTGAGGCCGACGTCGGGCTCTGGGCGTCGGCGCTCACCGCCAGGGCCTCGGCCACCGTCAGGGTGGGCCGGTCCAGGCGGCCCAGGGCCCGCCCCACCGAGGGCCGGGACAGTGCCCGGGTGGCCAGCGCGGTGATCGACGACGGAGCCGGGGTGCCCAGGTCCGGTCGGGTGGCGAGCAGGTCCGCCAGGCGCTCGTCGTCCCAGTGGCGCAGCTCGGTCGCCAGATCCGGGCCGGAGCGCTCACCGGGGCGCGCAGGGGGGCGGGTGGTCATCCGCACAATTCTACTGACAGCAGCGCTCGCCGCCGGGGTGCATCGGCAGGTATCCTGGGAGGCGTTCGACGCGTACCGGCGGGTTGCATCCTGCCCAAGCACTCACAGGAAAGTCAGGGATCTGCGTGCCCACCGGCAAGGTCAAGTTCTTCGATGCCGATCGCGGCTTCGGTTTCATTGCCTCCGACGACGGTCAGGAGGTCTTCCTGCACGCCTCGGCGATGCCCGCTGACACCCCCGCGCCCAAGCCCGGCACCCGGGTGGAGTTCGGCGTGGCCGATGGTCGCCGGGGGCTGCAGGCCCTGTCGGTTCAGGTGCTGGACCCCGCGCCCTCGGTGGTGCGCGCCCGGCGCCGGCCCGCCGATGAGATGGCCACCATCGTGGAGGACCTGATCAAGTCCTTGGACCGGGCCGGTGGGCGCCTGCGCGGCGGCCGCTACCCGGACAAGGCCGAGGCCACCAACCTGGCCCGCTTGTTGCGGGTCGTCGCCGATGAGTTCGAGGCCTGAATCGATGGCTACCTTCACCGCACCCACGCAGAGCGGACCGGCGCGCCGGTCGGCCAAGGACCCGGTGCTCAGCGCCGCGTTGGAGATCGCCCGGCAGGCCGCCCGTGCTGACGCCGGTGAGCACCTCGGTGAGCACCTTGGCTTTGTGCTGGAGGGCGAACGTCTGGGCAGCCACTATTTCGCGACCACCCAGCCGGGATACCAGGGCTGGCGCTGGTATGTGACCTTGAGCCGGGCACCGCGCTCGCGCACCGCCACCATCACCGAGACCGGCCTGCTGCCTGGGGATGGGGCCCTGACGGCCCCCGAGTGGCTGCCGTGGGCGGATCGGCTGGCGCCGGGGGACCTGGGACCCAGCGACCGGTTGCCCTACAACCCCGACGACGAACGCCTGGAAACCGGGTATGTCGCCACCGGGGATCCTGATCAGGACCGTGTGGCTATCCGGGAGCTGGGGCTGGGCCGGGACCGGGTGATGAACGCCAAGGCCCTGGATGCCGCGGCCAACCGCTGGTACTCCGGGCCCCAGGGGCCGGGCACCTCCGGCAGCCGATCCGCCGGCGCGGACTGCGCCACCTGCGGGTTCATCGTGCCGCTGGCCGGTTCCCTGGGCCAGGTATTCGGGGTGTGTGCCAATGAGTGGTCCCCCGACGACGGCAAGGTGGTGGCCCTGGAGCACGGCTGCGGTGCGCACTCCGAGACCGACGTGGCCAATAACGCCGGCCGGGAGTGGGACCAGTCCGAGCCGCTGATCGATGAGGAAGACGTCGAGGTGGTCGAGGCGCCGGCTGTTGGTAGCGATGATCAAAGCGATTCGGCTGACGGGGGCGACGAGGCCGATCAGAAGGAGCCGGCGGATCAGGCGCCCCAGGTGGACACCGCTGGTGGAGCCGAGGCCGGGAAGCCCGATGATGCCGAGGGCGGGCAGGTGACTGGGCCGAATGAGCCGGCTGAGGGCGACAGCAAGGCCGACGCAGGTTATAGCGAGTCCGACAATGGCGAGGGCCCCTCCTCGTAGTGCTGAGGTGAATCGCCCACGGTCTCGGCAGGCTGTGGCGAGCAGATATTGCGGTTACCTTCCTGATCTGTGCCCTCAGATGACCGCGTGGCGTGGAGCCCACTACGCCCCAGTCTTCGGGTGGTGCATCGCGAGCCCGACAGCGTCCCCGCTCGCACGCCTCAATGATTCGCAGTAGCGTGCGAGACGAACCGTAAAGATCCTGCTGCAGCTGGGGATCCTGGCTACGTCGTCACCGCAAGGAAGGGGATCGACCGCCGATGATCGGGGGAGCTGGCGCCATTGCGCGCCGGATTTTGATGCTGCTGTGGGATTGCGCGGCTTGGCTGGTGGCGATCGCCTTCGTGGTGGTGACCCGCTATGAGTTCTACCTATCGGATGCACAGTGGGCCTCACTGCTGGTCTACGCCGCCATGGCCTGCCTTGCCCAGTCTGCACCGGGAACGTTTGCCGTTCGCCTGCCGTTAAGCGTCTCCTTCAGCGCACTCTTGCAGGACATCAGGCCATCACGATCAGCAGCGCTGGGGTGGATGCACTGGTCGGCGAGCCGATTCAACCGCCGATGGTGCGACTGCTCGAGGAACAAGGCGTTGATGCCGAGAACTTCGCTGCCCAGCAGCTGACTAAGCCGATGGCCAACGGAGCCGACCTCATTCTCACCGCGACCAGGCGGCAGCGAGCGGCCGTCGTCGAACTTTCGCCAGCCACAGTGCGGCGGACCTTCACCTTGCGGGAGTTTGCTCGCCTTGCTCAGCAGGTTGCTCCCGGCAAACTGCCAGATTCAGCTGCACCCGCAGGCCGGCTGGCGGCGCTGGTGCCACTGGCCACGGCCGGCCGCCAGCAGGTTGAGGCCGAGCTGGATGACATTATCGACCCTTACCGGCGCTCGGATGCCGTCTACCAGGAAGCTTTCGCACACATCCTGGATGCCGTGCACGCCATCGGAACAGTGGTCCTGGCCGAACGAACCCAGCAGTAGCGCGGCCAGTTGAGGACGCAGGCGCTGCAGCCGTATGGAGATCTCCGCCGTCTGTCCAGATGCGGGAGGATGGTCCGGTCATGACGTCACCCCCATCATCTGGCCCCACGGTCTCGCTGCGGCGGCTGCTGCCCGGGGTGTACCTGCCCACGCTGCTGTTCGAAATCGGCGTTGGGGCGATGATGCCGATGATCGCCGTGAGCACCACGCGTTTGGGCGGCAGTCTGGCCACCGCCGGCCTGATGGTCTCGTTGCTGGCAGTGGGCAAGATCTTGGCCGATGTGCCAGCCGGTGCGCTCGCGGCACGGGTAGGCGATCGCAAGGCAATGGTCGGCGCCTCGGGGCTGGCCGTGCTCGCCCTGGCGGGTATGGCCCTCGCCCCCACAGTGCCCGCCTTGGCGGTCGGGGTGCTGCTGGTCGGAGCCTGCGATGCGGTCTACGGACTGGCGCGCCAGTCCTACCTGACGGCCGTAATCCAGCCTCTGCGCCGGGCGCGAGCGCTATCGACCCTGGGCGGGGTGGCCCGCATCGGGCTGTTCCTGGGCCCGTTCGTCGGGGCCCTGGTGGTCGCCGGTGATGAGCAAGCCTCTCGTGCCTATTGGGTGGGGGTGGCCACCTCCCTGGCCGCGGCGCTGGTGGTCTGGCTCGTGCCCGACCCGGCGAAGCGAGCCGGCCACTCAGACGTCGCGCGCGGGGGCAGGGCCAGTGTGCGCGACGTCCTGCGTCAGCACTGGCGGATATTCGCCACCCTCGGTATCGCCGTACTAGGCGTGAGTGCCGTGCGTGGCGCCCGCAACACCGTGCTGCCGCTGTGGACCGAGTCCCTGGGGTTCGATCCCTCAGCCACCTCCTTGGTGTTCGGGATCTCCGGGGCGGTGGACATGCTGCTGTTCTACCCGGCCGGGAAGGTGATGGACCGCTTCGGACGGCTCTGGGTAGCCGTGCCCTCGATGCTGGTGATGGGTGCTGCGATGCTCACCCTGCCGCTCACATCCACGTTGGTCGCCGTCAGCGTGGTGGCGATGGTGCTCGGATTCGGCAACGGTATTGGCTCAGGAATTCTGATGACGCTCGGGGCAGACACTGCCCCATCAGGCCAGCGCGCGCAGTACCTGGGCATCTGGCGCCTGTTCTCCGACACCGGCGGCGCGGCCGGCCCGTTGGTGGTCGCTGCCGGACCAGCCCTGGGTTCCTTGGCCGCGGGCATCGTGACCATGGGCGCGCTTTCCGGGGCAGTGGTCGCTGCCCTACTGCGCTGGGTGCCACGGTGGTCGGTCCATGCCAACGCGACCACTCGCCGTCGGGCGCGGGCCGAAGATGGCTGAAGGGAAGCTACGGACCTGGACCGCTCGGTAGGGCATGGGCGATACCGGTCCCGGTCATCGGCATCAATGGGCTGTTACGTCAGCTGACACGCACCGCCGACGGGCCCGCGGATGTCTAGACCCTCAGCGGCCACCTGGGTCTCGTCCCGGCACTGCAGTGACCCATACACCCGGACATCAGTCATGTGAATCCCGAGTGACCCGGAGTCGTACCGGTTCAGTACCAGTGGTCCGTGAACATCGGTCGCTTGCAGGGTCAGGGGGCCAGACGTTTCCGCTGCCCGCATCGGCCCGCGGATATCGCTGTCTTCGACAGCAACGCCGGTAGCATCCCGGATCGTCACCGGTCCCTGCATTGTCGAATGGCGGATCAGCACCTGTCCTTCCACATCGATATGGACTGGGCCGTTCATGATCGCGTCTTCGATGCACAGGTTGCCCGAGGTGAGGGTGATGGGCCCGGAGTGCTCTCCAGTCACGGTCTCGGTGCATTCGGCGGTTGCTGGCCCTGGTTCGACGCGGTATGTGCCGTAGGGGATGGTTCCGTTCGGGCCGTCGAGGTCGACTGAGATCCAGGGTGTAGCTGGATCCAGGTCATCGAGATTTAACCGAAGGCGCACCGCCTCCAAATCAACAGGGTGTTCACCTGGGCGCGAAGCGCCATAGTCGGGAAGGAAGTCACTGGTCGCCGGAGCGAACTCAGCACTCTGTTCGGTGCCGGTGGAATCGAACCAGGTGATCGTTCCCTGGATGTCCTCCAGGTGGTAGCCGGTCAGGAGCGCGGTGCCTGCTGGTTCAGGTGTGACGCCAGTGGGGAGGGGGCGCTGCTCGTCTTCGGCGAGTTGTTCAGCAAGGGTGGGGTTGCCGGGGACTTCGCAGAGCATCGCGTTGTCCCAGTCGTAGCCGATGAACTTGGTCACTAGGTCTCCAGCCACGGAGATCTGCGTGGCTACTCGCGCGGAATCCGTCTGGCCGCGGTCCACACCAGGGATGCAGATCGGCTCACCTTCGAGGGGCGAAGGTTCCATCAGTTCGATGTTGGCCCACAACTCGAATGAATCGCCACCAGCAGCCTTGCCACCTTCGAGGGCAGCCTCGTAGTAGTCGTGGGACGTGGTGCCGCCAAAGGCTTCGGCATAGGTCAGTGCTCCGCCGACGACGTCCTGCAAGCGCTCGAGCACGATGTCATCCGCCTGGTCCGGGAAGTACACGCCGCCCTTCCCGGTGCCGCGCCCGTCCTGGGGCGCGAGGATCATGTGGGCCCCGTCGGCAGAGTCGACGAGTCGTTCGGTGAACAGTTCGACCGCCGAGATTGGGCTATCCATGTCCGGTCGGCCATCGATGTAGGGACTGATCAGGATCGGGCGACCTGGTGCGTGCTGTGCGATCGCGCCATGTTGTGCGTCGTAGAGATCGAACTGTGCATCCCAGGCCTCATTGCCCTTCATGAGCATCTCAGAGCTCTGGTACAAGCCGCGGTAGGAGTCAAGGTGTCCGTAACGGGACTCCCAGTCCTGCAGGGTGCGCTCGGTGAACTGTGTGGTTGTATCCAGGTAGGACGTGTCGATCAGCCATGGCGAATCCGGGTCCTGGTCCGGCCGGGGTATCCCGGGATACATCTCGATGTCAAAGGCGTCGGCGGCGACCAGCATCGTCGCGACGTCCGTATAGCCGTCGGGGTCACCGTTCGCGATCAGTACCAAGTCGTAGGTATCGGCTTCGCAGCCTGTCTCGCCCACCGGCAGCAGAACCCGTTGGAAAAGCTGGCCCCCAGAGACGACCTCTGTATCGAGGTCATCGCAGGCGAGCATCTCCGAGCCGAACCGCTCACTGCCGGAGTAGGTCAGGACCCGCCGGATCTCTGCATCACCGGCCGCGTCACGAGCCGCGGCCACACACGACAGGTCGCCTTCGCTGCAGTCGAAAGTGGGGTCGACTTCCCCCTCGGAGGTGAGAATCCGATCGGCTTCGTCGACGCTGCGTTCAGAAAGTCGGTAGCCGAAGGTGATGTAGGTGTCACCACTGGCATCATGTATGCCTTGCATCGTCTCAAGGGCGTCGCACATGTCGGTGGTGTAGAAGTTGAAGTACCCAGTAATGGCGCCCTCACCAGGATCGGATAAGTCTGGATCTGGACAATCACCGGGGTCCCCGACCCGGAGGCCGTCGCTGGGAGCATTCGTGGGGAATGAATCAGTGTGCTCGGGTGTCTGGTCAGCAGAGGACGGCACTCCAGCAAGTACCAGGATCACCGCTGCCGACAGACTGATGACATGTCGGGCCAATTGCATAACGAACTCCTTTGTCCAACGGGTCGTAGCGGTTGGGGATCAGAGAAGACCTGAACGTCACAAGCCTTCCTGATATCGGCGGCGCGGCCCGATGTGTGGATTTTGCAGCCCTCTGATCGAACGTGACCAGAACCGGTAGACCTCGGTGCCAACGGTGTCCCTGATCCAGTCATGGGGCGGTTCCTCTCCGGCCCAGGTGAACCCGTCCACCTCCGGTTCACCGCCCTGGCCGCCCGGCCACAGCCCGTAGATCGTGTTGTCGGAGATAGCACGCTCGGTGTATCGGTTGGAGTTCTCGTCATCTGAGTTGAAGTAGAACGTGGCCGTTGGTGCCTCGTTGAAGACGACGTTGCCGGTGTAGGTGTAAGACTGGTCCGCCTCGAAGTTCCGGCCTTCGCGTTCGTGGGTCTCCCAAATGATCTGCGGGTAGCCGCCGGCCGTTTCTCTGTCTGGATTGACGTAATCCGGGTGGGTGTCGGGGTATTCCACCTCGTCGACCGGCTTGGCCCAGAACGCGTTGTTCGAGAAGGTGACGTCGGTGAACCCGTAGTTGAGGTTGATCAGGCGGCCCTTTCCGCCGATATCGATGTTCTGGTACACCTCGACCTTGTAGTCGCGGGGGCGGGTGCACGTGGTGAGCAGCCCGTAGTGGTTGTCATGGCTGAAGTTGTACCGCCAGGTGGTCCCGGGGGAATCGAAGTCAGGGTCGAAAGCGCAGCCATCGGCAGTGTCGTGCGAGAGGTTGTGGTGCACCTCGTTCCACTCCACCGTGAACTGGTACACGCTGACGGTGAACACGGAATTGCCCGATGGCACCCGGTCACTGGTGCGTGAGACCACATTGTGGTGGAAGCGCCCGCCGTCGGCCATTCGTATGATCGCGCCATTCCGAGCGGTGTCGTTGATGCTGTTGTAGGCGACCTCGATGTCGGTGAATTTCACCTGCTCCCAGGTGTAGCCCCGATAGACCACGTCGGTTCCGGGGGGCAGTTCTGCATTCCGTAGGTTGGAGTCGATCCAGAGCCCGGTCTGGTCCACGTGATCCACAGTGTTGTCGGTGATGGTGATGTCGTGGAACCTGGAGACAGTCTCCGGGGTGCCATCCAGGGCAAACCCGATCCCACCGGAACGCTTCCCATCGTTCTCGTGGTGGTCCAACTGACCCCGGACATCGTGGACGAACACGTTGTGCACCAGGTAGCCGGAGTACACCGGTTGCTGCGGGTCGTCGACGGCGACCAGGACCCCGTTGCGCATGCCTTGGTCCTCGGCGTCGTTGGTCAGCTCGAGGTCGCGCACGTGGACATGCTCAGCGTTGTGGACCAGGACCGTGGCGGCCAGGACGTCGTCAGCCGGCAAGGTAGCGTCGATCCGTGGTCTGCTGCCACTGCCGTAAGCACCAATGACGATCGGCGAAGCCTCCGTACCGGGGTCGCTGATCACGACGTTTCCCAACCACCGGTCGCCCCTGCGGAAGAGGACCTGACTGCCTGGTTCGAGTGCCTCGGCGTTCACGCGCTCAGTGCTGGCCCATGCCTCATCGGGACTCTGCCCGCTGTTGTCGTCGGATCCGTCTGCGGCGATGTAGTAGCGGTGCCCGGTGGCAGAACCGGTGTGCCCTTCCTCGCCGCCGCGTTGAGGTCTCGGCGTTGACGCGTGGGCTGCAGTGGGTAATCCGCCCAGAAGGATCCCTCCTCCAACACCGGCAAGCAGGTTCCTTCTTGAGAGCTCCATCGTTCGTTCCCCTATCCCTGACTCGGCAACATTGCCTCGACACTTCGAACAACACGGCGAGGAAGCCGACGGGACGCAGAAGACATCGACCTCATCGTCAATTCCTGCAATCGCTTGCAGCGGAGATTATCAGTGAAGGGTTTTTCGGTCAAGAGCGCGCGTTGACTCACGTAAAACCTCCGCGTAGCCCGGTACGTTGCCTCACCTGAAAACCTCCGCCTGATGGCGTGTCGTGGCGAGGTGCTCGGCATGCTCGGCGCTACGCCCGACAGATGGG
>Ga0079225_10000101_pt1 | contig 42818 bp, 38 predicted proteins | sample Poulit2012_FD_76344 | JGI IMG/M metagenome (GOLD analysis project Ga0079225, IMG submission 76344) | Agricultural soil microbial communities from Georgia to study Nitrogen management - Poultry litter 2012 | ecosystem: Environmental > Terrestrial > Soil > Agricultural land | place: USA: Georgia... | reverse complement strand
GGCATCCAGCCACAACTGCTTCGGGATCGAGCTGGTGCGAATACCGGCCCGGTCGTGGAACTCGGTGCGCACCCAACCGGGCACCAGCGTGGTGACCTGGACCCCGCTGCCGCGTAGTTCGACCCCGAGGGACTCCGAGAAGGTGTTCACCCAGGCCTTGATCGCCGAGTACCCGCCCAGCGGCAACAGACCGGCGACCGACCCCACATTGACGATCACCCCGGAGGCCCGGCGCCGCATCGCCCGTCCCCCGCGGCCACCCAGGATCAGCACCGAGGAGACCATCAGATCTACGGCGGCCTGGTGCACGCTCATGTCCTGCGTGGTCAGCGGGGTGTGGATGCCGTGCCCGGCGTTGTTGATCAGTACCTGGACGGGGTCGGTGTCCTGTTCCAGTCGCTGCGCGATCTGTTCCAGGCCCTCGGCCGTGGCGAGGTCAGCGGTGATGGTGTCCACGGCCACCTCATACTGCTCGGTCAGCTCCGCGGCGGTGGCGGCCAAGCGGTCGGCGCTGCGCGCCACCAGGATCAGGTCGAGGCCACGTCCGGCCAGGGCCTGGGCGAAGGACAGGCCGATACCGGAGGTGCCCCCGGTGACCAGCGCGATCCCGCTCAGCGGCGAGGTGCGGGAGTCAGGCATCTAGCGGCCTCCACCTCGAATCGAACGCAGCACCGGGGAGAACCTGCCCTCGGCGGTCGTGGTCCAGGACCTGACCGGCCACCGTTTCGCGCGCGCGTACCGGTACAGCGAGGCGTCCGGGTTCACCGCGTGCGGGTGGCCGACGACGTCGAGCCACGGCCGATCGGCGTAGGTGTCACCGTAGGCGTAGGACTCGGCCAGGTTGAGACCCTGATCGCGGGCGTAGCGCACCAGCCAGGTGGCGCGGGCCTCGTCGACCAACGGGGAGGTGAGCAGGTGTCCGGTCCAGCGCCCGGCCGAATCGGTCTCCATCTTCCCGGCAACGATCTCATCGAACATGTCCGCCAGTGGTTCGACGAAAACGTCGATCTGGCCGGTGACCAGCACGGTGCGATGGCCGGCGGCACGATGCTCGGCGACCCGCTGGACGGCCTCGGCGAGTAACCGGGCCCGTAGGGAGGTAGCGACGCGCTCGCCGATCACCGTCCGCAGTTTGTCCTCGTGTACCCCGGTGTACCGGCGCATGAAGGACCGGATGAAGTCGCCGCGGTCCCGGAGCTCTGCCTGCAGGTAGCCGGGAGAAGAGGCGACCATTCCGCCCAGATCCTGCAACGCCTTACCGGCCCCCTTCGCGGCCAGCTCAACCCACACGTAGTGCTCGACCAGGCTGGCGGCGGCCACCGTGCCGTGCAGATCGAACACCGCGAGGACATCGTCACGGCGCTGCAATGCCCTGACCTGACCGGCGCCAGACGACCTGCGTTGACCTCGGTTGCGCATCAGCCCGGGGACGGTGGGGACGTGCACCTCCTGCAGGTAGTGCGCCCAGTCGATGGCGGTGACGTCAAAGCCGTGTTCCTCGCGGCGCTCTGCGGGCAGGGACTCATGCAGGGCGCGGGTGTTCGCGTCGTCGAAAACGACCTCGGTCTGGGTGTAGGGCTGGTAGAGGTCGGTGAACTTGCGCAGCGTGCCCAGATCCCGCTTCGCCTTGTAGAGGGTGGAGATCCACTTCCGGGTCTTATCGCCCGCCGGCAGGCGGCCCACCGCCTTATCGGCGACGTCCACCGCCCACTCCCGCCGGCGCAGACTGCGCTCGACGGCCGGACCGTTGGGGAAGGTCCAGTTGGGCACGTGCACGATCGAACCCTCGTCGTCGAGCAGGGGGTTCTCCCGGAAGTACTCCCCGACCAGGCGCAGCAGCTGCCCGAACCGCACCGGGTTGCGGATCCCGGAAGCCACCTGGAAGTACTGCGGTTCACCGGCCGGCGGTGGTGCGGCAGCGGCGGCCAGGGCGGCGTTGACCACGTGATCGACTGGGATGACGTCCAGGATCGTGTCCGCGAGCGCCGGGAACTCCGGCAGCATCCCTCGTCCGTAGGCGGCGATCAACGGGTCGGCCACCTTGAACCCGTCGATCCAGCCCGGGTAGGGATGCTTGATCGAGGACTCGATGATCGTGGGCCGCACCACGGACAGCCGGCCTGCAGACCACATGTCTTCGGCGGCCCGTTCCCCCAGGGCCTTGGTGAAGGTGTACACATCCGGCCAGCCCAGAGACATCGCCCGGGTCCGTCCGGCGGTGACCAATCGCTCATCGACCCACTCCCGGCGGGCCGCCTCCCCGGCTTCCGCCACCGCCTGGGCACCGGCCTTACGGTGGGCCGCGCGGGCGGCCTGCAACAGCGGCCCGAGCACCTCGGTGCGCCGGGAAGCCGCCTCGGCATCCTCCCGGGCGGCCAGCGCCAAGCGCGTCTCTTCGGCGCGGTCGATCTGGTGGTCCAGGGACCTTTCCTCGGCAACGCCCTTGCGCATCCCGGCGACGTAGCTGGTGGAGACATGCACCACATGCGGATCGGAGCCGCTCTCGCTCAGCGCGGCGTAGAGGGCTTCGGGACCGCCGACGTTGGCGGCGAAGGCCTCGTCGATGGGCAGGTCGAAGGAGACAGTGGAGGCCGAGTGGATCACGACATCGATATCACCGGGCAACTCCGGTACCGCGGAGAGGTCTCCCTCCAGGACGGTGATGCGTGCCTTGGCCTCGTCGTCGGCCCGTTCGCCCTGACGTTCACGCCAGGTGCCGAAGATCGGTTTGCGCAGCAGTTTGGTGACCCGCTGCTGTCCACTGAGGGAGCCGCGGGGCCGGACCAGCACGGTGACGCGGGTACTGGGGTAGGCCGAGAGCAGCTTCTCCAGGACGGCCTGGCCCACGAAACCGGTGGCCCCGGTCAGCAGGACGTGTGCGCCGTGCAACGGCTCGCTGGCTGGGGTTTGGGACTCAGATGCGGACACTCCGGTAACTGTACGCGCAGTTAAGCCCCAGTGGTCCCACGTACAACGAAACGGCCGAATTCTGTGCGTACCGGCGACGGTGTGTAGCCGCGGGGCCAGCGGCCCAGGGTGGCCAGGTGGTCATCGACAGCCAGCACCTGGCCGCGGGCGCGAGGTCCGCGCAGCAGGTACCGCAAGACTGCGGCGATGCGGTCCGGGTCGGCGAGGGCCGTGCCGGGCCAGCGCCAGCGGCGCAAGGCATGGTGGGCGCTGCGGCGGGCGCCGGCATCGGCACGCAGGCGCTCCCGGGCTTGCTCGGTGTAGAAGGCCACATGCCGGTCGGTGACCGCTAGCACCGCGTTGCTCAGCAACGTCAGCGGCGGCGCCAACTCGGCCAGCCGGATGAAGGTGAGCCGGGTGACGAGGGTGTCCACCAGGCCTGTGACCATGTGCCCGGCGACCACCCGTTCACCCTGAAGGTTGGTCACGATCGCATCGACGATCGGGCGCAGGCGCTCATCGACGGCCCCGCGCAACCGGAGCCCGAGACCAGGCGCACGTGGCGCCGGCACGGACTGGTCGGCGAGCACCTGGCGCAGAGCACGGCCCACCCAGTACTTCTCATAGGCCCAGGTACTCAGGAAGGCCGTCACCGTCGCCTCGGCGTGGGTCGGGGTGAGGAGCAGATCACGCATCACCGTCAGGGTCGCGTCCTCCACGGCCAAGGCGTGCTGCAGGGCAAGTACCGCCGGCGCGGGTAGCTCACCGATCGCCGCCAGCCCCAGGTCCTGCGCGCGGACCTGGTGCGGGTGGCGGACGTAGTCGGCGAGGTCGAAGACCGGCTGGTGGGGAACGAGCTGGCTCATCCGCTGATGCCCCGGGCATCCATCGCATCGCCCACGATCTGCAGCCCGTCCATCCCGGGCAGCTTGGCAATGTGCCGGTCGATGGTGTCGATCGCCTTGCGCCCCTGGGGACCACCGAAGAGGTGTCCCATGACGTGGGTGACCTCGTCCTCCGCCATAATGCTCGAGCCGACCGGCCCCCAGACCCGCTGCAGGGCCAGACGGGCGAACCGGCGGGCCTTGACCGACTCGGCCAAGCGGGCGCGTGCCTGGGTGGCGTAGAAGGCCACGTGCCGCGCTTCCTGGGCGGCGATGCGCTGGAGCAGAATCGCCAGCGCGGGGTGTTGCTCCAGTGCGGCCAGGCGTTTGTACGCCGCCGCGGCCGACCATTCGTTGACCGCACCCCAGATCATGTGTACCGCCACGAAGTCCCGGCCGACGACGTTGCCCAGTACCGCCTGCTTCACCGGTGCCAACCGGTCCCGCCAACCGAGCTTGATCCGCCGGGCCTTGAGCTCGTCGTAATGCACGCTGACCCCGTGCAGGCCCAGGACCTCCGCGAGTGCCTCCCCGTGCCAGAACTCCTCCCGGTTCCACATCGTCATGAACGCGTTCACCTCTCCCTGGTGCCGGGAAGGGGTGACCAGCATGTCTCGCAGGTAGCACACCGTGTGGTATTCCACCTCGCACATGTAGCGCAGCGTGCGCACCGACTCGGCAGATAGCGGCTGCTCGGCGAAGGAGCTGAAGTCCAGGTCGTCCCAGTTCACCCGCACGGACTCCCGGCTGAACCGGTCGACGTCAAAGGCCATCGTGATCCCGTCTGGTCGTGCTGGATTGTTGGTCACTGCCTCGGTGGTTCGGAGCCAGCGCGGCTGTGGATGGTGGACAACCGGTCATCTGGCCACCGCCGTGTCGCTACACGCTGTGTAGCGATAATGCTAGGTCGAGCCTACGCGCTCGATGATCCTCGTGCTGGGTGTGGCCTCCCGGGCCTGGTGGTCACTGGGCGTCCGGCGGGGCTGCCAGTGCCGGACGCAGCGTGGCTATCACCGATTCTGCCCAGCCCTGCGGGTAGTACCCGCTGTGGGCGAACCGGGCCGCCGCGGCGCCGATCAGCAGGTCCCCGGCGGCCGTGGTGTCCAGGTCCGCCCGCAGTTGACCATCGGCGACGCCTTGGTCGAGGCGGGCGACGAGCCGGGCCATCCGCGAGCGCAGCAGCTTCTCCCGGATGAGCTCGATCGTCCGGGAGTCCTGGTCGGTGAGCAGAGCGATGAACACCCCCGAGGCGGAGCGGTCGGTGAACGTGGCCCTGGCCTCGTCGAGCACGGCGATCAGATCCCGCCAGACATCCCCATGCGGTTCCAGGAGCCGGTCGGCCATGTGCTGGGTCAACGCTGCGAGCAGCACCTCATCGCGATCCTTGTGCCGGCGATAGATGGTGGTGCGGGCCACCCCCGAAGCAGCAGCCACCGCTTCGATAGTCACCGCGCCCGGGCCACCGCTGCGCAGCAGTGACATCGCCGCCGCATAGATCCGGCGCTCGAGCTCGCCGGCGGCGGTCACGGCGCGTCGAGGTCCTGACCGAGCAGGTCCACCAAACTATCCAGCACCGCCTCCGCGCCGGGCCCGTCGGCCTGCAGAATCACCTCATCGCCGAAGTTCACCCCGAGGGTCATCACCCCGAGGATGGAGGCGGCGTCCTGCGGTGCGGCACCTCGTTTGGAGATCCGGACCGGGATTCCGGCGTCCTCGGCGGCGCGGGTGAAAATGGCCGCCGGACGCGCGTGCAGTCCAACAGATGATCTAACGGTAGCGGTACGCTCGGCCATTGAGTCGACTTTCATGTTCACGCGGGTGGTGGGTCCAATCTACCGCCAGATCGAACCAATTCGGGGCGCACAGGTGTGCGCTGGCACACGTCTGGACCAGTTTTGGGTCGGTTCCGGCTCAGTTCCGGGTACCTCGGGCACGTTCTCGCACCCGCTCGGTGAACCGGTCAGTCTGGGACCAGAACGGTTCACCGAGGTAGGTGCCCAGGCTCACCCCGGCGGCCAGCGCCAGACCGATCGCCAGGGCGGCCACGAGCTGGCCCGCACCGAGGACCATATTGTCGGCGTTGACGATCTCGAACATGCCGTTGTAAATCGCCAGACCCGGTAGCAGCGGGGTGATGCCGGAGACGGCGAGGACGTAGGAGGGGGTGCGGGTAGCGTTGCCGACCATCGCCGCCAGCAGACCTACAGCAAGGGCGGCCAGGAATGAGGCCTCGGCCGGTCCCAGTCCCAACGAGTCGCTGGTCCACCTGATGGCTGTGGCTGCGGTGGCGATCGCCAGGACCAGCCCCAGAGTCCGGGGCCGGCCGTAGGAGGCCAGGGCCCAGGCACCGGCGAGCATCCCGCCGCACAGGCTCTGGATCAACAGTGGTGTGCCCGAGGGGTCGGTATCCGACAGATACAACGGCACCCCCAGACGCTGGCCGACATCCAAGACAAACCCGATACCCACCACAAGACCAATGGTGTTCAACACCACTTCGAAACTTCGCGCTGCCGCAGTCAATGGATAGCCGGAGATCGCATCGTTGGCGGCACCGACTGTGGCCATCCCGGCCAGCAGCACCACTAGGCCGGCTGCCACCACCAACGACGGCGGAAGCAGGCTCATCGGCCACCCGAACAGGTCCCGGCCGACCAGTAGCAGCAACGCCACGATGGTCGCGATCCCAGCGCCGATCACCTGTTGGTACAAGTACGGCAGGTTGCGGTGCCGCAGGAACCGCTGCACCCGGTCGATCAGCATCGTGGTGGCCGCGGAGACCGCCGCGATCAGCCACCCACCGCCGAGCATCCCCACCACTCCGGCGGCCATCAGGCCCAGGGCGAACGTGGCGATGAAGCGGCGGTAGGGATGGGGGGAGGTGATGATCTGGTCGAAGCGGCTCTGGGCGTCCAGCAGGCTCATCCGCCCGGCCCCGATGTCCTCTACCAGCCGGTACAGGTCGGTCAGGCGGGAGTAGTCGGCGGTGCGGGTGTTGATGATCCGCACCTTGGTCAGCGGATCATCGTCGCGATCGATGGAGGCGGTGATCGAGATGAAGGTGATGTCGATCTGAGTGTTCGTCACCCCGAAACCGGAAGCCACCCGCAGCAGCGCGGCGGTGGTCTCCGCCACCGGGGCGCCGGTGGCGATGAGGGCCTCACCGAACCGCACACACAGGTCCAGCACCGCCCGTTCCACGTGGGCGGGCAGGCTGGAGTGGCGGCGGGGTGCGCCGAAGGGGGTGGTGGGCGGGCCCTGTGCGGCTACCGCCCGACGGGCCCTGGCGCGCAACGGCCGCCGCTGCACATACGAGGAACGATGCTCCACAGGTACGACCGTAGGACACCGCGGCGGTGGCGCCTAGTCCAGATGCGCAGACTCACATCCGCCCGGCGCGCCCCAGGACTGCGCCGGCGCCCGCCGACCAGCCCCGGTCAGGACGGCGCCGGCCGCACAGTAAGAATCTGCGCTGCCCGGCCTACCGGGCCATCTGCGTCGTGCAGCACAGTGTGGGTCAGGCCCACGCCGTCGGGACCGATCGTGGCAGTGGTGTCTAGACCGACCCAGCCCGGGCAGGGAGAGCGCCACAGGTGGATCTGCAGATCGGTGTTCGGAAACATCCACTCGCGTGGGTCGACACGGGCGGCGACCCCGTTGGCCGAATCCACCAGGGCCACGAACTGCGCCAGTGGCGAGGTCGGCGGTGCCTCGTCGTCGAACAGGGACACCTCGGTACGCAACCAGGCCCGGCGCCGGCCGGGCTCGCTGCCGGGGACCTGACGGAACTGCAGGGAGTCGATGAAACCACCGGACCAGATATTCATCCCCTCCCACACCGGCACAGTGTCCGGGTGGGGCATCGGCTCGGGCAGGCCTCCGGCTACTGCGCTGGAGTCACCCCGGGCCAGCCGCCAGGCGCTGGCACGTACCACCGGGCGCCCACCCACGCTCATCGTGGCCTCGAGCAGCTCGATCGTGCGGCCCGGGCGCAGGGTGCGCACCTGCACCTCGGTCAACTCCCGGGGCATGACACCGAGGATCTCGAAGGACAACCGGGACAGCGTCAATTCCTCGCGTGGTTCGTGTGCCGCCAGGGCCTGGGTGAGCATCCCTGCCACTGGGGCCATGTGCTGCTCGTTGGGCAGCCATGCGCCCTGGACGTGTTCGGTGGGTTCGACATGGTGGGCATCGACCCAGCGGTAGTAATGCGGCATCGACACGTCTGCTCCTCCGGTCCCGGCAGGTGGGGTCACGGGAACCATCAGCACACGCTACCGCTGTCGGTCACCGCCTGCCGGGTGCGCTCCTCGGTCCGCTGGCCGGCAGCCGGTCCGCCGTCGCTGAGACCGGGCCGGGTCAGGAGAATGCTTCCTCGACGTCGTCCAGGACGCGGTGCGCAGCGAAGTAGTTGGCCGAGATCCAGGTCATATAGTCCACCTGGTGCACCGCGTCGTTCTGCACCACGGTGAGGTTCTCCCACAGCTGGGTTTGGCGGGCTTCCTCGAGCAGGTTCGGGGCCTCGGCCGGCCCGTCGGCGATGGTGAAGGCGAACAGCACATCACCATCGACCTGGCTGACCTCCTCCATGCTGAGGGGAAGATATCCCGAGTCCTCTTCCGTCACGTCCTGGGCCTCTGGGCGGTCCAATCCGATCTCGGCCAGCACCTGTCCGGCGAAGGAGTTGTTGACCTCCAGGCGCAGTTCGGACTCATGGAACCGGACCACCGACGCTTCGATCGGCTCGGGGTCGCCGATAGTTCGGGCCACCTGCGCTGCGCGGTCCTCGTACTCGGTGCGCACCTGCTGGGCCGCCTCACTCGCACCGAGCACGTCGGCGACATCGTCCAGGTGGCTCTGCCAGGCGCCGGTACCGCCCCAGTCCAGGACCACCGTGGGTGCGATGTCGGAGAGTTGGTCGTAGAAGTCGGTGTGGACGTCAGTGGCCAGGATCAGATCCGGTTCAACGGCGGCGATGCTTTCCAGATTCAGGTCCACCGAGTGCCCCACCTGCTCCATTGCCGATAGGTCATACCCCTCGGGAACATCCACTCCCTCGATCGGTTCGGCGTTGAAGGCATACCCGGCCGGAGTATGGCCCAGGGCCAGCATGGCCGACATCGTCGAGGCCCACAGGGTGACCACCCGCTCGGGTTCGGCAGGGATCTCACTGTCACCAGCGAGGTGAGTGACGGTCCGGGTCTGACCGGGCTCGGTTTCCGCCTCATCGTCAGCCCCGTTCCCGGAGCCACATCCGGTGAGCAGGAGAGCACCCAGAAGGGCGGCGAGCAGGGTCATCAGGCGTCGAGACATCACAGATCTTTCCCAGGGGCAGCAGTGGCGATTCTGGCTAAGGTTAGCCTCACCTAACTCGTGCTGTCGATCTGGGTGCCGCGCCTACCCGGTGGCGCGCAGATCCTGCAGCCACCACACGGTGCGATGTGCCGGTTCGGTCTCCCCGCACGCCCCGATCACCCGGCCGGGATGATCCCGTGCCCGCAGCCGCACGCGGAAGTCCTGGTCGGCTGCTCGCACCCGCACTTCGGCAGCGGTCCCGGTGACCACCAGGGTCGCCGCATCGGCAACGACCTGCCCGACCCCGTCGCACCCGGTGGCCTCCCGGACGAAGTGCTCGGCTGCCTGTGCCGGCTGGGCCAGCCCGGACCGGCCCCGGAAATTGCTCAATTGGATCTGCCCATCGCGGTAGGAGTTGGCCACCGCTACCGCCGAGACCGGGTTCAGGTGCCCGTAGTAGAAGCCGTGTGGAAAGCAGATCATGCTGGCGGCAAACCGGTCCCCGCCGATGTGGGTGGCCTCCCACACGTCGTGCCCGGCACCGTCCAGGGCACGATGCACCGGCCGGCCGAACTCGGCACAGCAGACGTCGCGCCGCCCGTGGGTGCACACCAGGTACACCGGCTCACTGCGGGCGCTGCCGTCGCCGGGCTGGGTACCTTCCTGCACCGCCTCCAGATCCAGGTCCAACACCTCGCCGTAATCGGCTAGTTCCAGTTCCCGCAGCCACGGCGCACCGGACCCTGTGGTCCGAGCGATCAGGCACTTCGGGCGGGTGACAACTTGGCGCCCGGAGCGCCGGATCAACGCCAGCCGCACATCGGGGGCGCGGGTGGCGACCCCCTCCAGAACGTCACCAGGAAGAGTTGCCGGTAGCACGTCGCTGGGCCACGGGCCCGCATGCTCGATCAGCAGCCACGCGGGTTTCGCCCCCGCCGTCCCCCACAATGGCTCGCTCGTCCTGGCCGAGGTGAGTGCGCAGGCATCGGCTCTCCGGCTGCCGGTGAGCCGATCTTCACCCGGCGGCGCTGCACCAGCGGCCAACACCCACCTCCCACGACGTCGAACCCGGCCAGAACGAGGCTACCGCCCCGGCGAGAGCCTACTCCGGGGTGACGTAGGCGGAGGTGATCCCGCCGTCGACGACGAATTTGCTACCGGTGATGAAACTCGCGTCATCACTGGCCAGGAACGCTACGGCCGCAGCGATCTCCTCGGCATCGGCGAACCGGCCCATCGGCACGTGCACCAGGCGGCGCTCGGCCTTAGCGGGGTCGGCGGCGAACAACTCCTCCAGCAGCGGGGTGTTCACCGGGCCCGGGCACAGCGCATTGACCCGGATACCCTCTCGGGCGAACTGCACCCCCAGCTCCCGGGTCATCGACAGCACCCCGCCCTTGGCGGCGCTGTAGGAGATCTGGGAGGTGGCCGCGCCCATCAGCGCCACGAACGAGGCGGTGTTGATCACCGAACCCCGGCCCTGAGCCAGCATGTGCGGCAGTACCGCCTTGCAGCAGTAATAGACGCTGGTCAGGTTCACCTCCTGCACCCTTCGCCAGGCCTCGACGCCAGTGTCCAGGATCGAGGCGTCCTCCGGTGGGCTGATGCCGGCGTTGTGGAAGGAGATGTCCACCGAGCCGTACTGGCTGACCACGTCGTTGAACATCTGCTGGACCTGCTGCTCGTCGGTGACATCCACCTGCAGGAACGTCCCCCCGAGCTCGGTGGCATACGCCCGACCCTCCTCGAGCGGGCAGATGTCGGCCAGGACCACCCTGGCTCCCTCGGCGGCGAGCCGCCGGGCGCTGGCCAAGCCGATTCCGCCGACGGCGCCGGTGATGAGGGCGACGCGATCGGCCAGACGGGAGGTGAGGTTCATGATGAGCCTTTCTGAGTCGGCAACGGCGCTGGGCGAAAGCGGTGGTCAGTCGTAGGGGATGAAGACAGTTTTCACCTCGGTGAAGGCCTCCAGGGCGTGCGGGCCGAGTTCTCGGCCGAGGCCGGAGGCCCGGAACCCGCCGAAGGGGGTGTTGTGCCGCACTGAGGAGTGGGAGTTGACCGCCAGGTTCCCGGCCTGCACCCCGCGTACGACCCGTAGTGCGCGGCCCACGTCGCGGGTCCAGATCGACCCGGAGAGCCCGTAATCGGTGTTATTGGCGATCCGGATCGCCTCTGCCTCATCGTCGAACGGCAACACGGTGATCACCGGGCCGAAGATCTCCTCGGTGAAGGCGGGGTCGGACTCGCCGCGTGCCCGCAGCACCGTCGGCGCCATCCAGTAACCCGGGCCCGGGGGCGCCTGGCCCTGGATCAGCACCTCGCCGTCTGCCACATACCCGCCGACGGCGTCGCGGTGGCCGGCGGAGATCAGCGGCCCGTAGGTGGCATCCTCCCGCTCGGCCGGATCGCCCACGACGACGGCGTGCACCGCAGGTTCCAGAGCGGCCAGGAAGTCATCGAGTACCTCGGCCTGGACCAGCAACCGGGACCGGGCGCAGCAGTCCTGGCCGGCGTTGTCGAACGCCCCTCCTGGCGCGGCGGCGGCAGCCCGGGGCAGGTCAGCGTCGGCGAAGACGATATTGGCGTTCTTCCCGCCCAGCTCCAGGGTGAGGCGTTTTACCTGGTCCGCACAGCCGCGCATGATGGCCTTACCCACCGCCGTCGACCCGGTGAAAACCACCTTGGCCACATCGGGGTGGGTGACGAACCGGTTGCCGACCACCGCACCGGATCCGGGCAGAACCTGCAACACGCCCTCGGGCAACCCGGCCTGCAGTGCCAGCTCACCCAGGCGAATGGCCGTCAGTGGCGTCAACTCCGCGGGTTTGATCAGCACCGTGTTTCCCGCTGCCAGCGCGGGGGCGAATCCCCAGCCGGCGATCGGCATCGGGAAGTTCCACGGCACGATCACCCCGACCACGCCGAGGGGTTCGGCGAAGGTCATCGCCACGCCGCCCTCGACCGGGATGGTCTCACCCCCCGGTCGCTCCGGGGCACCGGCGTAGTACGACAACACATCGCGCACATTGGCCGCCTCACCCAGGGCATTGGCGCGGGTGTGGCCAGCGTTGCGCACCTCCAGATCTGCGAGTTCGCTCAGGTGGGCGTCGACGACGTCGGCGAAGGCCCGCAGCATCCGGGCCCGGTCGGCAGGGCTGGTCGCGGCCCAGGCCGGCCAGGCCGCGCGCGCGGTGGCCACCGCCGCATCGACACCGGCCTCGTCCCAGGGGGTCACGGTGGTGATCACCGATTCGGTGGCGGGGTTGAGGATGTCGGTGCTCATCGGTCTCCTTGCCGGTACTGGCGGGCCTGGCGGGTGAGTTCGGCGAACAGCCGCCGGTCGCCGTCGTTCTCTTCCGGGTGGAATTGCACCCCGAGCACCCAGGCCGGGCCCTCGGGTTCAGCGGCCTGCACCAGTCCCTCTTCCGAGCGGGCGGTGACCCGTAGGGAATCGGCCACCTGGTCCAGTGCCTGGTGGTGGTAGCACGGGGCGGTGGCCCGCTCACCGAGGACGGCGGCAATACGCGAGCCGGGTTCGGTACGGAAGCTGACCTCACCGAATCGACCCGGGGCCGGGCGGTAGCGGTCGTGCCCGATGGCATCCGGCACGTGTTGCAGCACCGTGCCGCCCAGGGCCACGTTGAGCACCTGGATACCGCGGCAGATCGCCAGCAGCGGCATCCCGGTATCCAGCGCGGCCCGGGTCAGGGTCAGATCGGCGCCATCGCGGATCGGTTCGGGCTCGGTCAACGGATGCGGCTCGGCGCCGTAGGTGGCCGGGTCCAGGTCGGCGCCGCCGATGACGATCAGGCCGTCGAGGACCTCCAGCACGTCTGCCTCGGCCCCCGGCGGCGGCAGCAGCAGCGGGACGGCCCCGGTTGCGGTGACCGCCTCAATGTACGGAGCCGGGACGATCGCGGCGGTGCGCTGCCAATCCCCCCAGGAGGCTTGTTTGTAATAGGTGGTCAGGCCGATCCGAGGACGGTGGGCTCTCATAGGCGCTCAAAACCCCGGCGCAACTCCCAGTCGGTGACCGCGGCCTCGAAAGCGGCCAGCTCGACGTCGGCGAAGTTGACGTAGTGATCGACGACCTCTTGGCCCAGGGCCTGGCGGACGACCTCGGAGGAGGCGAATACATCGCGGGCCTCCCGCAGTGTCTTAGGTACCTGGGGGGCACCGGAGGTGTAGGCGTTGCCCTCGGTGGCCGCTTCCAGGGGCAATTCGTTCTCGATGCCGTACAACCCGCCGGCCAGGGTCGCGGCCAGGGCCAGGTACGGGTTGGTGTCTGCCCCCGGCAGCCGGTTCTCCAGCCGGGCGGCCGCGCCCTGACCTACCAACCGCACCGAGCAGGTGCGGTTGTCCACACCCCAGGCCACCGCCGTCGGGGCGAAGGAGCTCTCCACGAACCGCTTGTAGGAGTTGATGTTCGGGGCGTAGAAGAGGGTGAAGTCGCTCATCGTGGCCAGCACCCCGGCGATGAAGTGGTCATAGAGAGCCGTGCGCCCACCGTCCTGCCAGAACACGGTCTCGCCATCTGCGCCGTCCTGGCCGCGCAGGGACAGGTGGATGTGACAGGAGCTGCCGTCGCGATCATTGGGTTTGGCCATGAAGGTGATCGACTTGCCGTGCTGGGCGGCGATGGTCTTGGCGCCGGTCTTGTACACCGCGTGGTTGTCGGCAGTGGTCAGCGCATCGGCGTAGAGGAATCCGATCTCGTGTTGGCCGAAGTTGCACTCTCCCTTGGCCGACTCCACCGTCATGCCCGCAGTGTGCATCTGGTTGCGGATCTGGCGCAGCAACGGTTCCACCCGCGCGGAGCCGAGCACCGAATAATCCACGTTGTACTGGTTGCTCGGGGTCAGGTTGCGGTAGTCGCTGGCCCAGGCTTCCTCATAGCTCGTGTCGTAGATCAGGAACTCCAGCTCGGTGCCCGCCAGGGCCCGCCAGCCGCGGGCCTCGACGCGCTCGAGCTGGCGGCGCAGCATCGACCGCGGTGATATCGGCATCAGCTCACCGTGGTGGCTGCGCAGGTCGCACTGGATCATCACCGTCCGCTCCAGCCACGGGACGTACCGGATGGTGTCCAGGTCCAGGTCGAAGGCCATGTCCCCGTAGCCGGTCTCCCAGGACGCCGAGTCGTACCCGGCTACCGTGTTCATCTCCACATCCACGGCAAGCAGATAGCTGCACCCCTCGACGCCGTGGGTTTGCGCGTGCTCCAGGAAGTACTGGCCGTGCAGGTATTTCCCCTGCAGCCGGCCCTGCATGTCGGTGAAGGCCACAATGACTGTGTCGATCTCACCGGCCTGGATCGTCGTGGTGAGCTCTTCGATGCTGAGCATCCGGGGGCTGCGGGGGTGTCGGTTCATCGCACTCTCTTCGCTGTGGGACGACGGTGTCGGCACCAGAGTAATCGCCTCGGGCGCCGGACACACCAGCCGCGCTGCTGTCCGCTCACCGGGCCCGGATAATGAGACCGGCAACATCGCGAACTCGTAACGATCTGCGAAACATCCGGTGACCATCTCAGCGCTCTGTTCAGCGCCCGTCGGGGGCGCTAAACAGCAGAGTTTGCGCGGATCCGCATGATTTCCCACACCTTCGGTAGAGATGCTGGCAAGATGTCAACACGACGCAACCTGCTTTGCCGCGGCTTGTGATTAGCCAGCCTTATCCATAACGTCGGGAGGCACTTATGTCCCAATCACCGGAGATGTACCCGTCACCCTTGTGCCTCATGACGGCCGTGGCGGCCCCTGTCTCGTCCGACCGAAAGGACCGAATCGACCATGTCGACGACTAGAAAGAAGGCGCTGATCGCGCTGACTGCAGCTGGAGCCCTGGCCTTAGCCGCCTGCGGCGACGGCGACGGAAACGGCGGCGAAGCCGGCGGCGGGGGCCTGCTTGAGGAACTGCAGGACGAGGGCACCATCACCGTCGGATTCGCCGGTGAGGCCCCCTACAGCTACGAGGAAGACGGTGAACTCACCGGCGCCACCGTGGCCATGCACGAAGAGATCTTCGGCGCTATGGGCATCGACAACGTCGAGGGCGAGCTGACCGACTGGGACGCATTGATCCCCGGCCTGAACGCCGGCCGCTTCGATGCGATCGCTGCCGGGATGTCCATCCTGCCCGACCGCTGCGCCCAGGCGTCCTTCTCCGAGCCGGAGTTCATGTACACCACTGCGCTGATGGTTCCCGAGGGCAACCCGGACAACCTGACCGACATCGACTCCGTGGTCGAGGCCGGTGACAGCGTCCAGATGGCGGCGATGAGCGGTGCGATCGAGGCCGACTACGCCGAGGACCTGGGTATCGACGCCATGCTGGTCCAGGGACCCCAGGACGGGATGGACGCCATCAACGCCGGTCGTGCCGACGTGTTCGCCCTGACCGGTATCTCGCTGAACTACATGGCCGACAACAACCCCGATGCCGGGGTCGAGGTGACCGAGTCCTTCGTCCAGGTGATCGACGGCGTGGAGCAGGTCGGTGCCGGTGGCACCGTGTTCCGCGATGAGGACACCGAACTTCTGGACGCCTACAACGAAGAGCTCGCCACTATCGTCGAGGACGAGGAGACCTACCTCGGTGTGGTCGGCGACTTCGGGTTCACCGCCGAGGAGCGGCCCACCGGTGAGCTCAGCACCGAGCAGCTGTGCGAGGGCGACCTCGAGGACGCCGGCGGCGATGAGGCGAACGGCGACGACGAGGGCGCCGACGACGACGCCGAGGGCACCGAAGACTGAGTCCGGCCTTGGCTGAGAACCTAGAAGCGCTGTGGTCGGCGCTGCCGAGACTGTGGGAGGGCGTGCAGGTCACGCTCATCCTCTCCCTCGGCGGCGCCGCCCTGGCGATGATCATCGCGGTCGCCCTGGGGCTGGCCACCCTGAGCAATAACATCCTGCTCCGGGGCGCCGCACGGGTGGTCGTGGAGTTCTTCCGCGGCACTTCGCTGGTAGTGCAGCTGTTCTGGCTGTTCTACGTCCTGCCGCTGTTCGGCATCGACCTGGACTCCCTGACCGTGGGGATCATGGCCCTGGGGCTGAACTACGGCGCTTACGGGTCGGAGGTGGTGCGTGGTTCGCTGGCCTCGGTGCCCAAGACCCAGTGGGAGTCCACGGTGGCGTTCAGCATGGGACCGGTCCTGCGGATGCGCCGGGTGATCTGGCCCCAAGCCTGGGCACTCATGCTGCCGGGCTTCAATAACCTCGTGGTGATGCTGGTCAAGGGCACCGCCCTGGCCTCCTTCGTGCTACTGACGGACCTGACCTTCGTCACCGACCAGATGCGCCGGGAGGTGGGCACCGTCTTCGCCTTCGGCGTCGGCCTGGTGATCTACTTCCTGATCGCCTGGGTGATCTCCTGGCTGCTGCGCCGCCTGGAGATCCGCGCCCGCCGCAAGCTCGGCCAGGCACCGCCGAAGAAGAACCGGACGGTACCCAGCACGGAGACCACCGCCCCGGTGAGCAGCCAGAATCCGGAAGCTTCGACAGGAGGGCCGCGTTGATGGACACCCTGTCGAATATCTGGAACTGGGAGTTCGCCGCCGAAGTCCTCCCGGAACTGCTGGAGACGTTCGTGCGGGTGACCCTGCTAGTCACCGTGCTCGGCTCACTGATCGCAGCAGCACTCGGTCTGATCTGGGCGATCATCCTCTGGTCCACCCCGGCTGCCATCGAGAAGCCGTTCGGTTTCGTCCTGGACTTCATCCGGATGACACCGCTGCCGATGCACCTGTTGCTGGTCTTCTACATCACCGACTGGTCGTTGATCACCATCGGGATCGTCGTCATCGGGATCCACTACTCCACCTACATGTCCGAGTCCTACCGGGCTGGCATCCGGGCGGTACCGAAGGGCCAATGGGAGGCGACCACCGCGCTGTCGCTGCCGATCGGCCGGACGTGGCGAGATGTGGTCCTGCCGCAGGCTCTCCGGGCCACCGTCCCGTCCCTGGCGAACTGGGCGATCGCGATGTTCAAGGACACCCCGTTCCTGATCATCATCTCGGTGCCGGAGATGGTCACCGTCGCCCGGCAGTTCGGTGGCCGCAACTTCGCCTACACCGAGGCGTTCACCATCGCCGGGCTGATCTTCCTGGCCGCCAGCTACCCGATCGCTGTGCTCACCCGAAAACTGGAGAAGCGCCTTGCCTACTGATAGCCAACCCCAGAACGGTGCCGGGGATCAGCCCCGCATCAAATTCGAGAACGTGATCAAACGCTTCGGCAATCACACGGTCCTGGACAACCTGCAGTTCCAGGTCGAACCCGGAGAACGCGTCACTCTGATCGGGCCCAGTGGATCGGGTAAGACGACGATCCTGCGGTTGCTGATGACCCTGGAGCACCTCACCGATGGTTACATCTACGTCGACGGTGAGCCGCTGACTCATGAGGAGCGCAACGGCCGCCGGGTGGAGCGTAAGAACAAGGAGATCCGATCGATCCGCAAGCGGATCGGGATGGTCTTCCAGCAGTTCAACCTCTTCCCGAACATGTCGGTGATGCAGAACATCATCGAGGCCCCGGTGCACGTGCTGGGCAAGTCCAAGGACGAGGCCCGGGCCCGCGGGCAGGAGCTGCTGGAGCAGGTCGGCCTGGGCGACCGGGGCGATGCTCATCCCCTGCAACTCTCGGGTGGGCAGCAGCAGCGGGTAGCCATCGCCCGGTCCCTGGCGATGGACCCGGAGATCCTGCTGCTGGATGAGGTCACCTCCGCCCTGGACCCCGAGTTGGTCGGCGATGTGCTGGAGGTGCTGCGCGATGTGGCCCGGAACACCGACATCACCATGCTGATCGTCACCCACGAGATGCAGTTCGCCCGGGACGTCTCCCACCGGGTGCTGATGTTCGACGGCGGCCAGATCATCGAGGACGGCGACCCGGAGACGATATTCACGGCCCCGGAGCATGAGCGCACCCAGCGGTTCCTGCAGGCAGTGCTGTAGCCCGAACTACACGAAAAGGGCCGCGCGGTGCGCTACGCCGCGCGGCCCTTTTCATGCCCGCCCCCGGTTGTACGAGGGCCCGCGTCATGCACGAGGGGGCCCTTCCCTCGAACTCTGCGCGGAGCCTCATGCAGGCCGTTCGAATGCGGATTGACCGGGTAGAAACGCGAGTGGACCGGCGGGGGTCAGTCCCAGCGGAAGAACTTGGCGGCCACCGCCGAGCTGAGCACCGTCGCCACCGCCAGGGCGATGAGCGAGGAAGCTTCCACCGCCGTGCCACCCCAGGCGGCACCAACGGCCTGCACCGCAGCACCGAACGGCAGGTGCTCCCCGATCGTGGCGATCGGACCAGGCAGATTCTCGGTCTGCCCGAACATCCCACCGGTGGCTGCCATGATGAGGAACAACACCAGCCCGAGGGCTAGGGCGGCACTCGGGGTGGGCGCCACCGCTGCCACGAGCATCCCCACCGCATTCATTGCCACCGCCGTCAGCGCCAACACCCCGAGGGTGATCAGCGGATCGACCGGCACGTTCGCACCGAATCCGGCCATCGCCACCGCGAGGGCGATCGCGATACCCACGGTGCTCAGCAGCAGGCAGACCACCACCTGAGCCACCAGCACCATCAGTGGTGATGCCGGGGTCACCGACAACCTGCGCAGCACCCCGCTCTTGCGGTAGCTGCTCAGGAAGCTGGGCATGTTCACCACAGCGACCATGGTGAGCACCAAGGTCACCACCACGGGGATGACGAATAGGTCCAGCGGGGTGCGCCCACCGGTGCCGGGAATCACGGTTTCATTCAGGTCCCCCATCGCGGACGTCACCAGGATCAGCAGTGGCAGACCGATCGGGATGAGCAAGCCGGCGGTGTCCCGGGCGACCATCTTCAGTTCCGCGCCGGTCAGTGCCAGCCAGGCGCGCGGCCCCGGGGTGCGGGCTTCGATCGAGGGGGTGTCACGTGTCTGGGTACTCATCGGGCTACCTCCATCTCCTCATCGCTCTCTTCGCGTAGGCCATGGCCGGTCAAGGACAAGAAAGCATCCTCGAGGGTGGCCTGCTCCAGCCGGGTCTCAGTGGCAACAACCCCGGCGTGCACCAGCGCAGTACTGACCTGCTGGAGCAGGTCACCGGTTCCGCCGACACTGACCTGGTCGCCGTCGATATCCACCCCGACGTCGGGAATGGTGTCGAAGATCCCCTCCGGCAATGGCCCGCCGAGACGGAAACGCACCCGCTGACCCAGGTTGGCGCGAGCGATCAGTTCCGCGCTTGTTCCCTCTGCCATCACCAGGCCGGAGTCGATGATCGCGATCCGGTCGCTGAGCCGCTCCACCTCTTCCATCTGGTGGGAGACCAACAGGATCGTCACGCCCTCAGCCCGCAAGGACTCCACCAGGGCCCAGATCTGCCGGCGGGCCTCGGGGTCCAATCCCGTGGTGAGCTCATCGAGGATCAGCACCTGCGGGTCGCCAATCATGGCCAGGGCGATCGAGAGCCGCTGCTGCTGGCCCCCGGAAAGCTTGGCGAACCTGGTGTTGCGGTGCTCGGTCAAGCCCACCAGGTCCAGCACATCGTCCGGGTCTTTCCCCTGCGGGTAGAACGTGCGGTACAGCCGGGCCAGTTCTGCGCCGGTGAGGGAATCGTGCATAGTGGCGTGCTGCAACTGCACTCCCAGCACCTGACGGACCTTCGCCCGGTCCTTGACCGGGTCCAGCCCCCGCACCCGCACCGTGCCCCGATCCGGGATCCGCAGGCCGGCGACCATCTCCACCGTGGTGGTCTTCCCGGCGCCGTTGCGCCCCAGAATCCCCAGCACCTGCCCGGTCTCGGCACGCAGACTGACGTCCTGGACTGCCACGGTGTTGCCGTACCTCTTCTGCACGTTGTGCACTTCGACGACACTCATCGAACCTCCCTTGTCGATCATGTCCAGAACGCTACGAACACACCCCTGCCGCTCGCGCGTGCCAGTGGTCAGGTTTGCAGCCCATGACTTTTGGCACCCTGTCGAGCCGCCGAGGGCGCTCTAGGCTGTAGGCGATGAATGAACCGAGGGTCAGTTACTGGTCCGGCATGGTTTTCCTCATGGTCTGCCTACTGCTCGGGCTGCTCGTCATCGTGCTCGCGGAGGCACGCAGCGGCTTGCTCATCCCGCTGTGGACGTTTGTCGTGCTGTTCGTGGCATTGATGGTGACCTTGTTCGCCCAGTTCGTCGATCGCCTGAGCACCAGAGTCCGCCGGGCAGGCTTCGTACTGCAGGTGCTGCTCGCCGCGACACTGGTGTTCACCGCACCAACTGCAGGCTGGCTGCCGATCCTGCTGGTGTTCGTGGCCGCCATCAGCCCCCATGTGGTACCGATGTCGGGGACCGTGGCGGTGGTCATCTTCAACTCCGTGGTGATCGCCGTGGCCACTGGCCGGTTCGCCGAGACAGAAGAGGCGGTCCTCAGTGCCGGACTGTACGCACTGCTGCAGCTGGCTGCCGCACTCGCCAGTGCCGCCAGCCTCCGCGAGGCCGAGATCCGGGAGCGGCTCACCGAGGCGCACGCCGAGCTGCAGGCGGCCACCGCGATGCGCGAGGAGACCTCCCGTGCTGATGAGCGGGTACGGATCGCCAGGGAGCTGCATGACCTGCTCGGCCACCAGCTGACCGCCCTGACCCTGGAGCTAGAGACCGCGTCCCACCGCACCGGCGAGCAGGCTGACCAGCATGTGGACCGTGCCCGGGGGATCGCAAGAGAGCTGCTCGCCGATGTGCGCTCCACGGTCGGTGAGCTACGCCGTCGGTCGCCAGACCTGCGTGAGATGCTGGGGCGATTCTCCCGGGTCCCCACCCCGCGGGTGCGTATCACCGTGGCGCAGGAGGTAGCCCCGGAGGAGGACCAGACCCTGGCACTGGTGCGGATCACCCAGGAGATCGTGACCAACAGCATTCGGCACTCCGGAGCCACAGAGCTATCCATCGATATCGGCACCGAGGATGGCGCGTTCACCCTGCACGCTGTGGACGACGGCAACGGCGCGGCATCCGTGGAGCTGGGCAACGGCCTGCGCGGGATCGTCGAGCGGGTGGAAGGGCTAGGAGGACAGGTGGACTTCGATGGCACCGACGGTTTCCAGGTGAATGTACGGCTCGCCACCCAACCGGTCGTGCCAGCATGATCCGAGTGCTGCTGGTCGATGACCAGACCCTGGTACGTCAGGGGGTGCGCAGTCTGCTGGAGGTCGCCGACGACATCGAGGTGATCGCCGAGGCCGACGACGGCATGGCCGCGTTGGTGGCACTCGATGACGCCGACCCGGACGTCGTCCTCCTGGATCTCCGCATGCCACGCCACGACGGCCTGTGGACGCTACGTGCGATGCGCGAACGCGGCATCGACGTCCCGGTCCTGGTGCTGACCACCTTTGATGATGATGAGCTGGTGCTGGCAGCCCTGCGGGCCGGAGCCCGCGGGTACCTGCTCAAGGATGTCACCCTGGAGCAGCTGACGACGGCGGTACGCACCCTGGCAGCTGACGGCACCCTGGTACAGCCCTCGATCACCGACAAGTTGCTGCGTGCCATCCACTCCGGCCAGGTCGGCGATGACCAAAGCGCCGTCGTCCAGGAGCTGACCGACCGGGAACTGCAAATCCTGCGCCTGATGGCAGAGGGCTACACCAACCGGGACATCGCCGACGCCCTGTTCCTCGCCGAGGGCACGGTCAAGAACCACGTGTCCAGCGTGCTGCTCAAGCTCGACACCACCGACCGCACCAAAGCGGTGCTGCGGGCGCTGCACCGGGGCATCCTGGGCTGACTCAGGACGCCGACGCCGCCGAGGGCCGGGAGACAGTGAGGATCGCCGCGCTCATCACCAGCAACAGGGCCAGCACACCCAGCAGCGGAACCGTCCAGCCGCCGGTCCCGGCATAGATCGCGCCCAACACCGGCGGCGCGGCGGCCGCGCCGGCATACCCCACGGACTGCATCACCGCCGAGGTACGACGGGCCTGGTCGGACGTCACCGTGCGCTGGGCCAACAGGGTGAACAGGACCGCGAACATCCCACCCTGGGCGGCGCCAGCGGCGGCGATCCACACCGGCCAGGCCGCGGTCGCCAGCAACAGGCCCAGCGGCAGCGTCAACCAACCGGTGACCAGCCCGATGGCCACCACCCGCACCGAGGCGCCCCGCCACAATGCCAGCGGCACGAGGAGCGCCCCGCCGATGGCGAAGAGCTGGAACAGAGATGCTGCCGCCCCGGACTGCGCCGGCCCGGTACCCAGTTCATCGGCCAGCAACGTGGGCAGCCATGCGGTCATACCGTAATAGCACGAGCTCTGCGCCAGGAAGGTAATGGTGACCAGCCAGGTGATCGGGCGGGCCAGCACCGGTTGCTGCACCGGTTCGACGGACGGGGCCTGCTGATCCGGCCGTGCCCGGTCCTGCTGTGCCTGGTCCTGCCGCTTGTGCTCAGACTGCTGCGCCGGAGAACGCCGGCCTCCGGTCTGCCGTCTGGAGAAGGCCCGCCCCCACACACCGACGGCCACCACCGCGATCAGCAGCCAGCCGGTGATCGCCCACCGCCAACCAGTGGCCTCAGCCAGCGGCGCAGTGAGAATGGTGCTGGTGAAGGTACCGATATTCAGGGTGGCGGTGTAGATCCCGGTCACCGCCGCCACCCGCAGCGGAAAGCTCTGTCCGATGACCACCGGCACCGCCACATTACCCACGGTGACCCCGATCCCGATCAGGACCGTGCCAGCCAGCGCCAAACCGAAATCTCCGACGCCGCGGACCACGCAGCCGGCGATGATCGCGATCAGCCCTGCTGTGCCCGCCGGCCCGGGTCCGAACCGCCCGATCGCCACCGACGCCACCGGGGTGAACACGGCGAAACACAACACCGGCACCCCAGTGAGCAGCCCCACCTCACCGGCATCCAGGACCAGGTCGGCCTGGATCTGGCCCACCACCGGGGGAACGGTGGTGATCGGGGCACGCAGGTTCAGCGCGCACAGCACGATCGCCAGCAGCGCCAGACCCGCTGAGCTCCGGTACCGGGAGAAGACGTTCCGCACGCCAGCGACGGTACTCCGCTTTCTCGGCGGGTGCCGCTGATGTCCGGCCCCGGCGCCCAGTCACGGGACGCCGAGCAGCACGGCAGACAACGCCTCAGCGTGCGCCGAGCGGCACCGCCGCCACCTGCCGGCGTTCGGGGTGGAAGCACGCGTGGGTCCGTCCGTCCGGGTCCTGCCACGCCCCACCGGCGACACCCAGCTGCGGGCTCTGAGTGCGGCACTGCTCGGTGGCGAACGGGCAGCGACCGGCGAACAGGCAGGCCGCATCCTCCTCGCCGGTGGTACCGGTCGCATCCAGCGTGCCCAGCGGGATAACCTGCTCGGGCCCGGGCTGTTCCAGACCGTGCAGCACCGGCACCGCCGAGAGCAGACTCTGGGTGTAAGGGTGCACCGGTTCAGCGATGACGGTGTCGGTGGGCCCGCGCTCGATCACAGAGCCGCGGTAGATGACGTACATCTCCCCCTCGGCCCCGATATAGCGCGCGGTGGTCACGTCGTGGGTGATGTAGAGCAGGCTCACCCCGAGCCGCTCCCGCAGGTCCTGCAGCAGGGCCAGGATGCCCAGGCGCAACGAGACGTCGATCATCGACACCGCTTCATCAGCAACCAGGACCTCGGGGTCGACGGTCAGCGCCCGGGCAATCACGATGCGCTGGCGCTGCCCACCGGAAAGTTGGTGCGGGTAGCGACTGAGCACATGCTCAGGGTCCAGTCCGACCAGGTTCAGCAGTTCCTGGGCGCGGGTGTAGATCCACGACGTCGGCCGGCCGGTCTGCTTAGCGCGCAACTTCAGCGGGTCAGCGAGCGCCTGGTGGATGGTGCGCGTGGGGTTCAGCGCAGAGTAGGGGTCCTGGTGGATCAGCTGCACTCTGCGGAAGTACGGCTGCTGCGCCTTATGGCTCAGCCCGGACATCGCTACCCCGTCGATGGTGATGTCACCCTCGTCATAGGTCTCCAGCCCGGCGATGATCCGGCCCAGGGTGGTCTTCCCACAGCCGGACTCACCGATGAAGGAGATCGCCCCGCCCCTGGGGATGGTGAAATCCACCCCGCGCAGGGCCCGTACCTCACGCTTGTCCAGCACCTTGCCCCGCTGGGCGAAGGTTCTGACGATATTGGTGCCGGTGATCATCGGGCCTCCTCCGCGCCGGGGTGTGCCGTGCTCTGTTGGCCGGCGGCTCCGCCCCCGCCGCCGACCCCGGCGGTGGCTTCGACAGTGCCCGATTCTGCTGGGCGAGCGGCGCGCACGGTGACCGCATCCTCATCCTGGACCGCGTGACAGGCCAGCAGCCGCTCACCGGGATGAGCGGTGATGGCCGGGTCGACGGTGTCGCAGATGTCCATCCGCAACTCGCAGCGGTCCCGAAAGACGCACCCCTCGGTAGGCAGGGTCATCAGCGTCGGCGGCCGCCCGGGCAGCGCGGTGGCCGAGCTGACGTCACCGGTGAGTTTCGGGATCGCCCGGATCAGGCCGGCGGTGTAGGGGTGGCGGGGGTTGCGCAGCACGTCGGTGACCGGACCCTGCTCCACCAGCCGCCCGCCGTACATCACCGCCAGCCGGTCGGCGACCTCGGCCAGCACCGCGATGTCGTGAGTGATCACCAGGGTGGTCAGCCCGCGTTCGGCGTGTACCTGCCGGATGATCTTGAGGATGGTGGACTGGGTGATCATGTCCAGCGCCGTCGTCGGCTCATCCAATACGACCAGGTGTGCGTTCAAGACCAGGGCGAGCATGATGCCCACCCGCTGCCGCATCCCCCCGGAGAGTTCATGCTGGTAGGAGTCCAGCACCCGGGCCCCGTCCAGACCCATCCGGCCCAGCAGGTCCTTGGCTTCGGCGACCAGGCCGCGCAGGTCAGATACCTCGTGGGAGCGACCCAGGTCCAGCAGCTGCTTACCGACGGTCTTCAGCGGGTTGAGTGAGTTCTGAGCGGCTTGGAAGACGTACCCGATTTTTCCGCCGCGGGCCCGGCGCAGCTTCCTGCCCTGCAACTGCACCACGTCCCCGACGCCGTCGATGCGCACGCGGCCGCCGGCGATCCGCCCCGGGGGTTGGACCGCGTTCAGCAGGGACAGCGCCATCGTGGACTTACCGGAGCCGGATTCACCGACTAGGCCGGTGATTGTTCCCGGCGGCAGGTCCAGATCCACCCCGCGCACCGCGGGCATCTCCCCAGCTGGGGTGCGGTAGACGACGGTCAGGTCCTCGACTGCGACCGCCGGCGCCATCGTGGTGTTCGGCTCGTTACTGTTCGCTTCGTTGCTGTTCGGTTCGTTCATCACTCCACCCGCAGCCGTGGGTTGAAGACCTCATCCATCGCGTCCACGATCAGCACGAAGGCGACGGTGAGCAGCAGCAGGGCCACCAGCGGACCGATCAGCAGGTGCATCCGGCTGATCGTGGTCATCGCACCGTGGTCGAAGACCGCCCGGTTCAGCATCACACCCCAGTTGTCCCCGATCAGCGGCATCACGCCCAAGAAGAACAGGCCCACCTGGGCCCAGACTGCCATCACCATGGACATCAGCAGGTTCATCGCGATGTAGGGGGCAATCGGCGGCAGCAGTTCCCGGAACACGATGTGCGGGCCGGGTAGGCCCAGGCCCCGGGCGGCCTCGATGAAGCCTCGTTCGCGCAGGGACAGGGTCTGGGATCGCACCGCCCGGGCCAAGGCGCCCCAGCCGAGCAGGCCCAGGACCATTCCCATCTCCCAGGCGCTGGAGAACTGCCACACGGTGGACAGCACCAGCAGCACCGGCAACCCGGGGATGGTCAGGTTGATGTCGGTGATCCGCATCAGGACGCTGTCCAGGCGGCCCCGCCGGAAACCGGCATATAGCCCGATGGTGGTGCCCAGCACCACGGTTACCACCGCGGTGATCAGCGCGGTCAGCAGCACGTACCGCGAACCGCTGATCAGCTGGGCGAAGACGTCGGCGCCCTGGAAGTCGGTACCCAGCGGGTGGGCCAGGCTCGGGGACTGGAAGGTGTTCGCCGCATCGCGTTCCGGCCGGCCGTAGAGCACGGGGCCGACGGTGGCCATGACGATGAACCCCAGCATCAGCACCACGCCGAGGAGGCGGGAGGGTTTGCGGCGCATCACGCGCCACACCCCGCGCCAGAAGTTGCGGCGCAGCGCTGTCCTGGTGGTGGTGACGTCGGCGGTGACCGCGCCGGTCATGTCTGCTCACCTGCCCTTCGCACCCGGGGGTCGATGACGCTGTAGAACATGTCGGCGATGATGTTCGCCACGATCACCGCCAGGGTGATCAGGAAGAACGCCCCCGCCATCACGGTGATATCTCGCCGGCCGATACTGTGGATCAACGTCATCCCCAAGCCCGGATAGTTGAAGATGCGTTCGATGAAGATCGCACCACTGAATACCGCTGCGATCGACAGCGTCAGGATGGTGAATAACGGCAGGATCGCGTTCCGGGCGATGTAGCGGAACACGATCGAGGGGCGCATCCCCCGCAGTTCCGCGGCGAGGATGAAGTCGTCCCCCAGCACGGTGACCACACTCGACTTCATCGCCAGGATGAACCCGCCGTAGGCGGAGATCGCGTAGGTCAGGATCGGCAGCGCGGCGTGATAGGCCAGGGAGCCGATGAACTCCAGATTGAACCCGGGCTCGGCGACGATGTCCACCGCTCCCGAACGCGGGAACAGCGGGATCAGGGTGGCGAAGATCGCCGCCAACCACAGGCCGATGACGAAGTCGGGAAGACCGCGCAGCAGCGACCCGGTCATCGTCAGGAAGTCCCCGAGTTTGCTGGAGCGCTTGACCGCGGCGAACACCCCGATCGCCACGCCCAGACCGAAGGCGAGCAGCGTGCCCACCAGCACCGGGATCACCGTCCACTTGGTGGCGTCGGCCAGGATCGTGGTGACCTCCACCCGGCTGTACATCGACTGCCCGAAATCCAGGCGGAACAGGGACAGTAGGTAGTCCCCGTACTGCTCGAGGAGGCTGCCCTCAGGGCGGAACCTAGCCAGCGCCTCAGTCTGTGCCGCGGCCTCCTGCGGGCTGACCCCCGAGGCGAGCAGCTCCTGATAGTGAGCCCGGATCGGGTCGCCCGGCATGATCGTGATGATCACGAAGGTGAAGGTCAGCACCACCCAGATCATCAGCAGCCCGCGGGCTAGATGGCCCGCGAGCCGCCGTAGTACTCCGGTCACAGTGTCATCCGGCCTTGGTTACTCGGCAACGGTGATCCACCCCTGGCTCATCCAGACACCGGCCGGGTTTGTCGTCCCACCCAGGCGGCGGGCATCCTCCGGGGGCTCGGTCACAAACCGGTTGGTGTTCTCGAACTGGGTGTTGATGTAGTCCCACATCTGGATCCCCGGCAGGTGCTGGTTGGTGGCGTGGGCCAGGGTTTCCATGATCTCGGCCACCCGCTCCTCATCGGCGCGGTTGATCTCATGGGCCAGTTCGCCGGGGTTGATCTCACCGTAGCCGTCCACCTCGAGGGACTCGGGTAGACCCATCCAGTTGGTGCCCTCACCGGGTTCGGCGTAGCTCAGCTGGCCGGCGGAGACCGTCCAACCACCGGACTGACCATAGATGCGCTGGTAGATGTTGTACGGATCCGGGCCCAGGCCGATCAGCCAGAACTGCACCGGGAACTCACCGTTGAACATCTGCTCCTCGTGCACCGCCGAATCCGGGGACAGGTGCACGTCGGCGTCGATCCCGAACTCCTGGAACTGGGTGGCCACGTTGTCAGCGGCATCGACCCAGTCGGTGAACCCGTCGACCACCTGGATCGGCACCTCGAACGGGCTGCCGTCCGGCAGCAGCCACTGGCCGTTCTCCTGGGTCAGGCCAGCCTCTTCGAACTCCTCAGTTGCCCGGTCGAGGTCCTGGTCGTAGACCTCCAGGTCACCGGCGGCGTCACCGAGCCAGTTGTCCAGCACCTCACCGTGGATACCGCTGGTGGTCACCGGGGCGGTACCGCCGGTGGGTGAACCAACCTCGACCATCTGCTCGTAATCGATGGCGTAGGCCAGACCGCGGCGGACGTTGAGATCATCGAAGGGCTCGTGGCTCTGGTTGAAGGACATACTGGCCACGACCGGAGAGTAGGACTCCACGCCCTGGTTGCCATCGACCGCTTCGATGGACTCCATCACGTCGGTCGGAGTGGCCACGAACGGGCCGAAGTCCAGGTCACCTGCTTGCAGGAAGTCCCAGATCTGCTCGTTACCGGTGTAGTTGCGCACGACGACGTTGTCCGGGGCGACCATGTCGTTGTCGAAGAACTGCTCATTGCGGGTCAGCAGAGCCTCGCTGGGGTTGATCCGCTCCAGAATGAACGGCCCGGCGGAGATGTCCTCCTCGGGCTGGAACTCGATGACTTCGTCGCCGACCTCAGAAATGCGTTCCCGGGCCTCTTCACCCGCCTCGTCCTCGCCGCGGGCGGTTTCCAGGACGTCGGCGAAGTCATCGGGCAGCAACTCGCCGTAGATGTGCGCCGGCACCACGACCATCTCCAGGATCCCGTTGATGAAGGTGCCGGTGGGCTCCTCGGGGTCCTGGTTGAACTGGATGGTGTGCTCGTCGATCACTTCGGCGTCGGAGACCGACCCGGCCGCGCCCGGCTGCAGGATGTGGGCACCGGACCCGCGGGTGTAGGCGATGTTGGAGGAGACGACGACGTCCTCGGTGGTCACCGGCTCGCCGTCGGACCAGACGGCCTCAGGGTTCAGCTCGACGACGAGTTCAGTGAAGTCATCGTTCCACTCCCAGTTCTCGGCCAGGCCCGGATAGAAGTGTCGCGGGTCGGTGGGGTGGTTAGCCGTCCACGCCAACCGCATCGAGTTGAACCCCAGGAATGAGTTGCCATCGGGGTTGTAGGGGTTAGTCGGAGCGGTCGCATCGAGGCGGGTGATGAAGGTGGTGAAAGTCCCTCCTTGCGCAACTGCGTCGCCGTCGGCCTCGCCCGATTCCTCATCACCATTGGCGCTACATGCGGTGAGCACCAGCGCCGCGGCGACTAAGCTGGCTGCTACACGTCTCATCTCGACCCCTTTGTCAGTGATTTTCACTTCATTGGAAAACAGTGAAACTACGTTTCCTCACCGTGGAGGTCAAGGAGAATCCGCTGATCGGAGCGGACCGTTACCAAGTCGTGAGGTTTGAGGACCTGCTCAGCGCACGTTGCCCGGCCAGCGGGCGCAGATCGAGCAGGTCCCAAGGAGCCGCGGACGGCGCTGCGTACGGATGTGGCCTGGTAGGTCACCACCTCGCGGAGCGTCAAAGAAGAACGGCCCCCGGCCCGGCTTTGTGATCCCGGGCCGGGGGCCGTTTCTGGAGGGTGGGTATTTCACACAACGCCCTGACCTGCAGAAACGTGCACCAGGGGTCGCATCGCTGTACGCGCGGAGCCCCGCCAGTTGTACAGGCGTCGTGGGCGCCCCGGCTAGAACGCTGGATCAAAAACGACGCCGCTGGAGTGGGGCAAGGGCGTCGACCCCCTAGCATGTTCGCACCGGAGCGAACCAGAACTGGCTCATGGTGCGGCTACTGACCTCCTGCACGGAGGGACACTCCAGCGCAATCAGGTCAAGGTGTCCATTTCCGGCTGGGATGCGTACGAGACCGGAGGGCCGAATACTGCCGCTGCGACCCCACAACCGGCCGAGGCGACTAGAGCCACGACCACGCTCCAGGCAACGTCACTGTTATAGACCCCCGCGAAGATCGGCGGCAGGTCGCTCAGAGGTGCGCCTTTTGTCGTCACGGCTACCGATGTGGTGAAGGCAACGACCATCCACGCGAGGGAGTACCAAAGCCAGCGCGCGTGAACGCGGAATCGGCCGATGCCGTCCAATTTGGGCCCGACCACCGAGACCACCGTCGCCGCCATCGGAACGATCAGCAGGTTCTCGGGCACAACGGTGACGGGCACGACCACCGGCACCATCACAAATGCCGATACCAAGAACGTCAAGGGGTCGAAGTCCTCCATGTCGCTAGTTTGCCAGAGGACGAGGCTGGAACCCGGGATCCCCGCAAACAGCGAAGCGCGATCCTGTCTCGGTGCGTTTCGCTGAGGCACGGGTTGGGCAGCAACAAACGGTACATCGACGTTGCTCCACGGGCATCCACCGAGCGTTGTCGCCGGAACCCAGGAGCATAGGAGCATGACTCACGAAGATCACTCCCAAAAGACGAAGCAACACGCGTTACGTCGCGACGTACACCGCCGGTATCCGCTATGGGTCTACGACGATGACGACTGGAACCTCATGCACGGCGACGACAAACTGCCCGTGGGCGATCTCATCTGCCCTGCGACGGGATGCCGGGCCGAGTTGGTCGCAGTCGAGAACGGGAAGACAGGGACACGCTTCCTCCGCAATCGTCCCGGGACCCCAGACTGCGGGCACACCTTTGGACGGGCCCAGGGCGGCGGACCACCCTCAGCCGAACACCGCTGGTTGCAACAACGTCTCGCGATGCTCTGCGATGACCTTGGATACGAGGCCATCCAGGAGCACTACGAATCACGCGCTGATGTGTGGGTCGCGAGTACGCCACCTCTCGCGATTGAGGTACAGAGGTGACCGACGGCCTTCGCGGACCGCTCCGAAGCCCGCCAGACCAAGGGCGGGAATGTCCTTTGGCTTCTCCCCGAGAGTGCGTCCAGCAAGAAGGCCGGGCGGGAACTGTTCCGACAGCCCGCCTCGGACAGGCTGAGCAATCCTTCTAGCACTTTCGACGACGATGGCCCCCGACCCGAGGTGTAAAGCCCCAGGTCAGAGGCCAGTTCGCCACTGTGCGCGAGGGGGGAGTTGAACCCCCACGTCCTCTCGGACACACGGACCTGAACCGTGCGCGTCTGCCTATTCCGCCACTCGCGCTCGCTGCCGGCGTTCGGAAGTTCCACACACCCGCGATCAGACCAGAGCAGATTAGCACGCTGGTCCCGTGCTCGGCGAAACCGCTGGGCCGTGACGTTGGCCACGCCAGGGAGCATGCTGCCGGCCCCGAGAGGAGCCCCGCGCCACGCTCAGCAGGAGCCGGGGGAGAACTGCCCGGCGTCTCCGGAGCGCACCCCACACCAGCACCCAGCGCCCAGGAATGGCGCGATTATGGCCCGCCTCATACACGCCAGGCCCATTGGCGATTACGATCGGTAGTGATCAGCGGGTGTCCGCTCTCGTGTCACCATGCCCGGCAAGTCGGTGGCCGACGGCAGAACGGAAGCCCGGCAGTTGGGCGATAGCCCATCGAGATGAAGGCGGAGGAGGTGCATTGTGGGAGTTCTGGACCGATTCGAGAAGGGCGTCGAGCGGGCGGTGAACAGCGTGTTCGCCAAGGCGTTCCGCTCCGAGTTGAAACCGGTGGAGATCGCTAGTGCGATCCGCCGGGACATGGACGACCGGACCGCAGCACTGTCCCGAGGACGCACTGTCGTACCGAACACATTCACCGTAGCGCTGTCCGGTAAGGACTTCGAGCAAGTGTTGGACTGGGGCGAGGAGGCGATGGCCTCGGAGATGGTCGAAGCCGCCACCGAACACGCCACCAGTCAGAATTACGTCTTCGTCGGCCCCGTCGAAGTGACCTTCCAGGAGGACACCGAACTGGACCCCGGCCGGTTCCGGGTGCACTCCTCCTCCCGCCGCGGCGCAGTCGCCCCGGTCACCACCCGTCAGGGCAGTGCCCGCCACCCCATCTTGGATATCGACGGCCAGCGCTATCTCCTCACCGGGCCGGTCACCGTGATCGGTCGGGGCTCCGAGGCCGACATCATCGTCGATGACACCGGTGTCTCCCGGCGGCACCTAGAGATCCGGATCACCGAGGACGGCGTCATCGCCACCGACCTAGGCTCGACCAACGGCAGCTTCGTGGAAGGCCACCACATCGATGCCGCAACGCTGGTGGACGGCAACACCCTGACCATCGGCCGCACCCGGATCCTGTTCTGGGCCGGCACCGACAGCGAGCAGTGAGCCCACCCGGATGAGCGAACTGGTCGTCACCCTGCTACGCCTGGGGTACCTCGTACTGCTGTGGTTGCTGGTGCTTTCGGCCATCGGGGTGCTGCGCCGGGACATCTTCGGCACCCGCGTGCTGGCCCGGGGCTCGGTACACGGTGGACGACGTAGCACTCCCGCGCCGGAGGCCGGCGCCCCGGGTCGGCGCCCCCGCGGTGCCCTCACCCGACTGCAGGTCACCGGCGGCCCGCTGAACGGCACGACCCTCAAACTCGGTCAGTCCGCCATCCTGATCGGCCGGGCGGCCGGCTGCACACTCGTGCTGGACGATGACTACTCCTCCAACCGGCACGCGCGCATCTTTCCCAGCAGCGGACAGTGGTACGTCGAGGACTTAGGCTCGACCAACGGCACCTACCTGGGCAGTACTGCCGTCACGGAACCGGCACCGGTGGGTGCGGGGCAGCCCATCCGGATCGGCCAGACCGTCATCGAGTTGCTCCGGTAGGCCGCTGGTGAATGTTGCCCTGCGATACGCCGCCCGCTCCGACGTCGGCCTGGTCCGCACCGTCAATCAGGACTCCGGTTACGCCGGGCCAGAACTGCTCGTCCTCGCCGACGGGATGGGCGGCCCGGCCGGTGGGGACATCGCCTCCTCGGTGGCGGTAGGCCATCTGGCACCCCTGGACGGGGAAAGCCACGGTAGCGACGACCTGCTGGATCACCTGCGCACCGCGCTGGGCAACGCCCACCGGGACCTGGTGGAGTACTCCAAGAAGCGTCGGGAGCTCAAGGGCCTGGGTACCACCGTCATCGCTGTATTGCGGTCCGGCAACCGGCTGGGCATGGTGCACATCGGTGACTCCCGCGCCTACCTGATGCACCAAGGCGAACTGTCCCAAGTCACCTCAGATCACACGTTCGTCCAGCACCTGATCGACACCGGTGAGCTGACCGCCGAGGAGGCCGAGCACCACCCGCAGCGCTCGGCGTTGCTGCGGGTCCTGGGCGACGGGGATGTGCCTCCGGTGGTCGATGAGTCGGTCCGTCAGGCCCAGGTCGGTGACCGCTGGCTGCTGTGCTCCGACGGCCTCAGCGGGCCGGTCTCCGCCGAGACCATCGGCGAGACGATGCACGAGTTCGCCGACCCGGGTGCCTGCGCCGATGAACTCCTGGACCTGGCCCTGCGCGCCGGTGGGCAGGACAACATCACCGTCGTCATCGCCGACGTCGTGGCGGTCGAGGACCTGCCGGACACCACCCCCCAAATCGTTGGCGCGGCAGCGGTGGACCGGTCCCGTCCCACCCGCGGCGGGAGCGGCGCCGCCGCCCGCGCGGCAGCGCTGACCGCCAGCACCGACCCCGGCGATACCGACGCGGCCGAACCCACCCGCAACCGGGGCTGCCGGCGGGTGGCGGCATGGGGGATCGCCGTCGTCGTCGTGCTCGCGTTGATTGCGGGGCTGGGCACGATCGGCTACCGGTGGACCCAGACCCAGTACTACATCGGCATCGATGACCAGTACGTGGCGATCTACCAGGGCGTGCCCCAATCGGTGGGCCCGATCCACCTCTCCACCGTGCACCAGCGCACCGACCTGGAACTGGCCGACCTACCCTCCTTCGCCCGCAACCGGGTGGAACGCACGATGGCCGCCGACTCGCTGGCCGAGGCCGAGGACATCGTCGTTGAGCTTCGCGACCAAGTCGGCGATGAGGACCCCAGCGCCGGTGAGCCGGATGAGCAAGCCGACGACGACGAACAGAGCGGGCAGGACTCCTGATGGCGGTCGTGGCCCCGGAGAGACTGCGCACCGGCCGGTGGGCCGAGGCGGGTCTGCTGCTGCTCGCGATCGCCCTGGGCATCAGCGGGTACGTGCTCGTCGGACTGAACACCGAGGAGGCCCTGCCCGCCGACCTCCTCCCAGTCTCGGCCACCCTGGCCGCGATCGCGGTTCTGATGCACGTGGTGCTGCGCTGGCGGGCACCGTATGCGGACCCGGTGATGCTGCCGTTGGTGCTGGGCCTCAACAGCATCGGCCTGGCGATGATCTACCGCATCGATCACGCCGTGGGCACCGGCGCCGGGCCGCGGCAACTGATGTGGACCGCAGTGGGCGCCGCGCTGGCCGCAGCCTTGCTGGTGCTGTTCAAAGACCACCGGGTACTGCGCCGGTTCACCTACACCTCGATGATCGCCGGCCTGGTGATGCTGCTACTGCCGATGGTGCCCGGGCTGGGGCAGACCATCAACGGCGCGCGGCTGTGGATCCAGGTAGGCGGGTTCTCCTTCCAGCCCGCCGAGGTTGCCAAGGTGCTACTGGCGATCTTCTTCGCCGGCTATCTGGTCTCCCACCGGGACGTGCTCACCCTGGCCGGGCCGAAGGTCCTCGGCCTGCAGTTGCCCCGCCCCCGGGATATGGGGCCAATCCTGCTGGCCTGGGGAGTGTCGGTGGCGGTGCTGGTGTTCCAGCGCGACCTGGGCACCTCGTTGCTGTTCTTCGGGTTGTTCGTCGGCATGCTGTACGTGGCCACCGAACGGTTCAGCTGGATCCTCATCGGTCTGGTGCTGTTCGCTGCGGGCGCGCTGGTTGCGGTGAACATCTTCGGCCACGTCGCCGCCCGGTTCGACGTCTGGTTGAACGCGATGGACCCGGAGGTATTCAACCGCGACCCCGGGGGATCGGGACAAGTGGTACGCGGGTTATTCGGCCTGGCCAGCGGCGGGCTGATGGGCACCGGCTGGGGCGAGGGCCACCCGCACCTGGTCCCCTACGCCAACTCCGACTTCATCATCGCCAGCCTCGGTGAGGAACTGGGCCTGACCGGCCTGCTGGCGATCCTGCTGTGCTACCTAATCCTGGTCCAGCGGGCGCTGCGCACCGCGATCGGCGTCCGGGACGGGTTCGGCAAACTGCTGGCATCCGGCCTCGGGTTCGTGCTGGCCTTCCAGTGCTTCGTCGTCGTCGGGGGCGTCACCCGGCTGATCCCACTGACCGGCCTGACGATGCCGTTCCTAGCCGCCGGCGGATCCTCCCTGGTGGCGAACTGGATCGTGCTCGGGTTACTGCTGCGGATCTCCGACGGCGCCCGGCGCCCGGCCGATACCGACCAGTCCGTCTCAGAGGACACCGCCCTAGCGCTGATCCCCCAGAGCGCCCAGCCACGCGGCGGGGCCACCGCCGCGGTGCCCTACGCCGGGGAGGTCGGCCCCGATGACGCCGACCACCAGCACACCGAGGTGGTGCGAGAGCCATGAACGCTCCATTGCGCAAACTCAGCATCGTGGTGCTGGTGATGTTCTTCGCCCTGATGGGCGGGGTCACGTGGGTGCAGTACGGGCAGGCGGGGGCACTCAACGACGACCCGCGCAACACCCGCACCGTCTATCGGGAGTACGGCCGGGACCGGGGACCGATCGTGGTCGCCGGCCAGGAGATCGCGTCCTCCACCCCGGTGGACAGCCCCTTCGGGTTCCAGCGCACCTACGCCGATGGTCCGTTGTACGCCCACGCCACCGGGTACTTCTCGATCTTCCAGATGACCGGGCTGGAGCGGGCCACCAACGGGGTGCTCTCCGGCACCGATGACTCTCTGCTGTGGTCCCGGATCCGGGCGCTGTTCACCGGCAGCCAGCAGCAGGGCGGCTCGGTCGAACTCACCCTGGACCCGGCGGCCCAGCAGGCCGCCTGGGACGCCCTGGGCGACCAGGACGGTGCGGTCGTCGCCCTGGATCCGGCCACCGGGGCGATCCTGGCGATGGTGTCCAAACCGAGTTTCGACCCCAACACCCTCGCGAGCCACTCCACCGATGAGGTCAACGAGGTCTACCGCAACCTGCAGGACGATGACGGCAACCCGCTGAGCAACCGGGCGATCGCCGGCGGCCAGTACGCCCCGGGATCGGTGTTCAAGCTCATCGACGTGGCGATGCTGCTGGAGTCCGGGGAGTACGAACCGGACAGTCAGGTGCCGGCCCCGCAGCAGCTGGAATTGCCCCAGACCAGCCACGTGATCCACAACCCGGGTCAGGGGCCATGCGGTGACTCCGACACCGTCACCCTGGAATACGCGTTGCAGGTCTCCTGCAACACCCCGTTCGGGACGTTGGCGATGGAGTTCGGCGCGGATGCGTTGCGGGAACAAGCCGAGGCGTTCGGCTTCGGCACCGAGTTGGACATCCCGTTACAGGTCACGCCCTCCCGGTTCCCCGCTGACCCCGATGAGGCCCAGACGGCGATGACCTCGATCGGCCAGCACGATGTGCGGGTGACACCGTTGCAGATGGCAATGGTCTCCGCTGCGGTCGCTAATGACGGGGTGATCATGACCCCGCACCTGGTGGCCACCGAACGCGGCCCGACCCTCCAGGTCACCGGCACCACCGAACCCAGCGAGTTCGCCGAGCCGATCTCGGCCAGTACCGCCGCGCAGATGACCGACATGATGATCACCGTGGTGGAGGACGGCACCGGTACCCCGGCGCAGATCCCGGGGGTGGATGTGGCCGGGAAGACTGGTACCGCCGAGTCTGGCGGCGACGCGCCCCAGCACGCCTGGTTCACCTCCTTCGCCCCGGCCCAGGACCCGCAGGTAGCGGTGGCGGTGGTGGTCGAGCACGGCGGGGCCCAGGGCGATCAAGCCTCCGGCGCCACCGCGGCGGCCCCGATCGCCCGAGCCGTGATCGAGGCGGTGATGGCCGAATGATCCCGGCCAAAGGTTTGCGGCTGGGTGATCGGTACCTGCTCCAGGAGCGCATCGCCATCGGCGGGATGGGAGAGGTGTGGATCGCCTGGGACGATCACCTGCACCGCCAAGTCGGGGCGAAGGTGCTGCGCGCGGAGTACGTCGGGGAGAAGACCTTCCTGGACCGGCTCCGCACCGAGGCCCGCAACGCCGCCAGGCTGTCCCACCAGAACATCGCCGCGATGTACGACTACGGCGAGCAGGCGGGCTCGGGTTTCCTGATCATGGAGCTGGTGCACGGCGAACCGCTGTCCACCCTGCTGGAGCACGAGGGCAGGCTGGATGCTGCCCAGTTATTGCCGGTGCTGGCCCAAGCCGCCCGGGCATTGCACACCGCTCACCTGGGCGGGGTGGTGCACCGGGACATCAAACCCGCCAACATTCTGCTCACCGCCGAGGGCTATGTGAAACTCACCGACTTCGGCATCTCCCTGGGGGCGAACCAACCGGCGATGACAGCGGCTGGGATGGTGATGGGCACTGCCCAGTACCTGCCCCCCGAACAAGCGATGGGCCGGCCAGCTACCGGCGCGGGGGATATCTACGCCCTGGGTGTGGTGGCGTATGAGGCACTGGTGGGCACCCGCCCGTTCACCGGCGAGAACCAGGTGGATATCGCCTTCGCCCACGTCAACCAGCCGCTGCCGCCGCTCCCGGAGGATCTGGACGACCGGGTCCGGGAGATCGTGGTGCAGATGTTGGCCAAGGACCCCGAGCAACGTCCCCGCAGCGGCGCCTCCCTAGCCCGGGCGCTGGAGGAGCTCGCCCGCCAGCTCGACGTCGAACTGGAACCCTCGGAACGTCGTCGGGCCGCGGAGACCATCGCCGCCGAAGCGGTCGGGACGATGGCGATGCCATCGATGCCCCAGGAGCCCCGGGAGCCCCAAGGTGTGGAACCGGCTCAACCGGATGCACCTGCACCGCACGAGGACCCACCGGCAGCCCGGCAGCCGGCCGGCAGCGGTGGGCCGGCCACCGGTTCAACGTCGGCGGATGCCGAACCGCAGACCAGGCGGCACCGCCGGCAGCTGCGCGAGGAGGCCGGCGATGCCTTCGGCCTGCCCCGGTGGCGACCGATCCCGCTGGCCCAGGAACGCGGAGCGGGGGGATCGGAGGAACCGGATGAACCCGGTACCCCGGGACCCGGGCTGCCCTCCGCCCGCAGTCCCCACCCACGGCCCTCCTCCCTGCCGAACACCCGCCGGGGGCGGCGGTTGAGCGCCGAACGGGCCCGACGACGCAGGCCCGGTAACGCAGGGGAGGCCTCAGTGGGGGTACTCTCCCACGGATCGTGGATTGCGATGACCGCAGGTCTGCTTGCCGCGCTCCTGCTCGGTAGGCTAGGCGAGACAAGCACTGCAGTGGTCGTGTCCCTGCCGTTACTCACTGCGTCCCTCAGGGTCGCTGGTGCCCCGAAAGCGAAGGATTAGACAGTGGTAGACGACGTACCGCGCGTGCTCGCCGGCCGCTATGAAGTGGGTGAGCTGATCGGTCGGGGCGGTATGGCCGAGGTGCACATCGGCCGGGACAACCGGTTGGGCCGCACCGTCGCGATCAAGGTGCTGCGCTCGGACCTGGCCCGTGACCCCTCGTTCCAGACCCGGTTCCGCCGCGAGGCCCAGTCCGCCGCGTCGTTGAACCACCCCGCGATCGTCTCGGTCTACGACACCAGTGAGGACACGGTGCGCGCCGCGGACGGGACCGAGACCCAGGTCCCGTTCATCGTGATGGAGTACGTCGAGGGCCACACAGTGCGCGACCTGCTCAAGGACGGCTCGGCCCTGCCGATCGACGAAGCGATCGAGATCGCCACCGGGGTGCTCGCCGCTTTGGAGTACTCCCACCACAGCGGGATTGTGCACCGCGATATCAAACCCGCGAACGTGATGCTCACCCCCACCGGTGCGGTCAAGGTGATGGACTTCGGCATCGCCAGGGCGATGGCCGACTCCGCGGGCACTATGACCCAGACGCAGGCCGTGGTCGGCACCGCTCAGTACCTGTCTCCCGAACAGGCCCGCGGTGAGGTGGTCGACGCCCGTTCGGACCTGTACTCCACCGGGTGCCTGCTCTATGAACTACTCACCGGCCGGCCCCCGTTCGAGGGGGACTCCGCGGTGGCAGTGGCCTATCAGCACGTCAGCGAAGCGCCACAGCCGCCGTCGATGATCGCCTCGGACGTGCCCGAGCCGCTGGACCGGATCGTGATGAAGGCCCTGACCAAGGACCGTGAGGAGCGGTACACCACCGCCGCCGAGTTCCGCTCGGACCTGGAGGCCGCCGCCCTGCACGAAGCGGTGATGGCGCCGGCTTTAGGTGCCGCCGCGGCCGCGGACAACACCGGCGCCACCCATGTGCTCGGTGCCGGAGCGCCCGCCCCGGGACCGGAACCGCAGGCGGAGGGCGAGGCCGAGGAGGATCAGCCTCGCTCGCGCAAGGCCCTGATCTGGATCTTGGTCATTCTCGGATTGCTGGTCACCGCTGCGATCGCCTACCTACTGTGGGACCGGGCCAACTACGAGGAGCCGCCGCCACCGCCGCCGCCCGCAGTGGTGCCCGACCTTTCCGGGCTGGACCAGGATGAGGTTATCGCCGCCCTCGGTGAGGAAGACCTGGAGCCGGCTTTCCAGGATCCGGTGACCGACGATGAGATCGAGGAAGGCATCGCGGTGTCCTGGGACCCAGAAACCGGTACCGAGATGCCCGAGGGAGAAACGATCGTGGAGGTCACCCTCTCCGCCGGCCCGGAGGCCCTGGAGATCCCGGCTGTGGCGGGGATGAGCCAGGACCGGGCCCGTGATGAGCTGCGCAACGCCGGGTTCGAGGACGTCCGCACCGACACGATCGACGAACCGCGCACCCCCGCCGATGAGGCCGTGGCCACCGAACCCGGTGCCGGTGAGTCGGTACCCCCCGATACCCAGATCACGTTGTTCCTGGCGACCGGGAACGTGGAGCTGGAGGATATGACCGGAGCCCCGATCGAGCAGCTCGAGGAGCACCTGTCCGATCTGGGCCTGTCCTCACGGATCACCTTCCAGGACGACGACGGCGACCCCGGGCTGGTCCTCAGCCAGAACCGCAGCGGCCAGGTACCGATCAACACCCAGGTGGAGGTGGTCGTGTCCCAGGAGCCACCTGAAGAGGACCCCACCGATGAGCCCACTGATGACGACCCCACCGACGAGCCCACCGATGAGGACCCGCCCGATGATGACGACAGCGGCGAGAACGGCAACGGCGACAACGGGGGCGGCAACAACGGCAACAATGGCAACGGGAACGGCAACGGCAACTGAGTCGGCACCCTGCTGATCGCCGCCGCACGCCGGCGCCGGTGTTCGCCTGCCGGTGAGCGATCGCGGGATCATGGCGGGTGATGCTCGACCCCGAACTCGCCATTCTCCGACTCGACCGGCCCACTGCACGCCTGTACCGGTCGCTGCTGGCCAAACACACCTGCACCACCCTCGAGCTCGCCGATGACCACGGTGAGCCGGTCGTCGTCATCCGCGAGCGACTGGAGCAGCTGCGGACCCTGGGACTGGTCAACAGCCTCGCGCGAGCCAATACCTACACCGCTATCGACCCGCGTCGTGCGTTGCGCGCCATCGCCGATGCCACCGAGGAGGACCTCCTGGCGCTGCGCCGGGCCACCACGCCACTCGCCCGCACCTTCGACACCGGAAAATCTACCGCCGAGGTCCCGAGCCAGGCCACCACAGTGGTGCGAGGGCCCGACGCCCTCGCCGCTGCCTTCACCCGGATCCAGCAGGAGGCCGAGGCAGAGATCCTCTCCTTCGACCGCCCGCCCTACGCACTTGCCACAGCCAATCCAGTAGAGCCGGTGGTCCTGCGGCGCGGGGTGCGCTGGCGCGCCGTGTACGTACCGGAGAGTTTCGATCACGCCGGCGCTTGGGAGGACGCCCAGCAGCAAGTATCCGATGGTGAGCACGCCCGGCTCGCCGCGCAGCTCCCGACCAAGCTCGCGATCGCTGACGCCCGCCTCGCGATGGTGCTCACCTGCCTGGACCCGGACGGGTTCGAGGCGGTCGTGACCACGGCGCCGGCTCTCATCGACGCCCTCACTACCTTGTTCGAGCAGTACTGGGGCAGCGCCGTCGACATCCCCTCCGGCGCGGAGTACCCCGGGGGAGCAGTCCCGGATGCCCGGCCGTCAGCGGACGAACGTGCGCTGCTGGCCCTGATGGCGGGCGGCACCACCGACGCTGCAGCCGCACGCAGCCTCGGGATCTCCCCGCGCACACTACGTCGCCGCGTCGCCGCGCTCCTGGAGCGGCTCGGCGCCGCGAACCGCTTCCAGGCGGCGGTGGCGGCAACCCGGCGGGGCTGGATCTAGCTACCGCGGGGGCGCACCACCCCCGACGGGTGGCCGGTTCGGGTCACTGGCCGGAGGAGGCCGCCTACATCCTTGCCGGCCCAGGAGAGGCGCGTGTAGCAATGGCCAGACCGGGCGCGCTGGTGCGACCCGCCGATCTGAGGAGTGCTCCCGATGTCCCGACGCTCACCGTCGTGGCGGTGCCGCGCCGCCTTCCTGACCGCCGCCGCGCTCGCCCTCACGGGTCTCGCCGGACCGGCGGTAGCCGAACCCGACACCCCTTCCGGCGATGAGGAGACCGTCCGCGTCATCGTGGAACTGGTCGACCAGGCCGCGCTCGCCACGCTCGGCTCGGACCGGGTCCAAGCTCAACGCGCAGATGGCGACGACTCCTTCGCCGCCGACCACACCGCATTGCGCGAGGAGCTGAGCACCGCCCAGGACGCGGTGCTCGACGCCGCAACCGCCGAGGGCATCCCGCTGCGGGAATTGCACCGGCTGACCGACGTGCTGAACGGCCTGGTGCTCGAGGTGCCCGCAGGGGCCGTCTCGGATCTGGAGGCACTGCCCGGTGTAGCAACTGTGTCACCCGACGGCACTGTCGAGGCTCTGGCCGACGTCAGTGTGCCGGCCGTCGGGGCTCCGCAGGCGTGGGAACAGGAAGACCCTGATGGGCAGTCCCTGCGCGGTAACGGGGTGACGGTCGCGGTCATCGACAGCGGCGTCGACTACACCCGACCCGACCTGGGTGGCGGGTTCGGCGACGGCTACCGGGTGGCCGACGGATTCGACTTCGTGGACATGGACCCCGACCCGATGGACCTCAACGCCCACGGCACGCACGTCGCGGGCATCATCGCCGCCGACGGGTCGGGTGTCACCACCGGTGTCGCACCCGAAGCCACCCTGACCGCCTGGCGGGTGCTCGATGCCAGCGGCCAGGGCACCGAGTCCGGTGTCATCGCCGGTATCGAGGCCGCGATCGACCCGCTGGGCGAACACCCCGCCGACGTCGTCAACCTCAGCCTCGGGATGACCGGCGCCGACGGCACCGACCCGGTCGGGCGGGCCGCGACGGCGGCTGCCGACAGCGGCGTCGCCGTCGTTGCTGCTGCCGGTAACTCCGGCCCCGGGGAGGCCACGCTCAGCTCCCCGGCTCTGGCTGAAGGTGTGCTCTCGGTCGGTGCGAGTACCACCGGGCTGATCGAGACGGAACTGGAGCTGACGACACCGGCGCACCTGACGGTCGATACCTTCCGGATACCGTTGTCCGCTAACCTCCCCGAAACCCTGGTCGATGCGCCCGTCATCGACGTCGGCGACGGATCGCCCGAAGACTACGACGAGGTCGGGGACGTCACCGGCGCCATCGTGATGTATCGAGGCAACCCGACCCCGGTGGCCGGCGAACTCCGGCCCGGGGACTACGAGCAGGCCAGGACCGCCGAGGACCGCGGTGCCGTTGCCGCGCTGGTTTATGCCCCAGGGATGACCCCGGCCGATGACGAGGCCGCCGCGACCGCTCCCGAAGGGTTGGCCAACGACCCGGCCGAGCCAATCCGCGTCGACGATCTCATCGTGCTGGGCACCAGCAATGCCGAGGCACAGTCGATCCTGGCCGCGATCACCGACGGCGAGAGGGTCGAGGGCACACTCAGCCCG
>Ga0079225_10000100_pt1 | contig 42913 bp, 50 predicted proteins | sample Poulit2012_FD_76344 | JGI IMG/M metagenome (GOLD analysis project Ga0079225, IMG submission 76344) | Agricultural soil microbial communities from Georgia to study Nitrogen management - Poultry litter 2012 | ecosystem: Environmental > Terrestrial > Soil > Agricultural land | place: USA: Georgia... | reverse complement strand
TCCCTGCTCTACTCTCTCATCCAAAGGCACTCGATTCCATTGGCGCATAGAGGGTAGAAGCTAGGCTGCACTTGGAGGAGTGTCAATCAGTTCGGGCTAGGGCTGGGGTGGTGCCGTGGTAGCTCCTGACTCCGTATGATAGTCAGCTACGAATTGTTGACTGTTGGGCGGCGACCGATGATGGGTGAAGTCGAGAGCGGACTTACTCGTCCTTGGGGTCCGAAACCATGAAGATTTCATCAGCAATCGCCTGACGCCCCTCGGGGTCGTCCATAGTTGCCGCAGGATCGTAGGTATCACTATCATCAGATGGAGCCCGGGGCTGAGCGGAGGTAGCTCCGGCATCCTCGCCAGACTCGTCCTCTACCAGGTCCAATTCAGCGAGTCCGCTATCGAACAGGTTTGCGATCGCAACGAGGCGTGACTCGATCTCTGTCAGGACACCTGATGCATAACGAAGCTGCTGGGAAGTGATGTCCTGGAATTGGAGACTGCTGATCAGGTGGAACAACTCATCCCTGAGCTCGGTCCTGATCTCACTAGCATCCTCTGTGTCGGCCTCCTCACCTAGAACGGGATCTGCGCAGGAGTCTAACCGATCAATGAGGAGTAGTGCTCGATCAAGCCCATCGAGCATATCAGACGCGGCCTTCTCAGTCGCCGAGGAAACCTCTCGCAAATTTGCTTGTGTCCGCTGAATCCTCTCGACTGTCGCCCTCTCGAGAACACCTCGCGACCTCCTCAGGGTTTCGAGCGCTCCTCTGATCTCAGCGTAGGCACGAAGTAGTATTTTGGGGAGTTGAGCTAGTGCACTGGGTGAGTTAGAGACGCTCTTTATCACCCCAGCGATCCGCTCACTCTCATCCCTTACTATCTCGTCACCTTCTCGGAGGTCGTCTAGGAGCGCATCGACCAACCGGAGCGTAGCTTCAGAGTCCCCAAGGAGTTCCTCTGGTAGCTTGGTCTTCTTGTCCACGATCACTTAGTCCCAGAAAGAGTGGCCAGAACTTGATCGATCTTCTCTTTGAGAACTTGGGGCGTGAAGGGTTTGACCACATAGTTGTTCACGCCCGCCTCGGCAGCGGCTAGAATATCCTCACGAATACTGCGCGCCGTGACCATTAGGATCGGGATTGTGTTGCCATCAGGCCGCTTTCGTAATTCCTTGACGAAGTCAAGCCCTCCCATATTGGGCATATTCCAATCCGTAATCACAAAATCGATCTCGGGAGAGAAGCTCTCGAGTGCCTCTATCCCATCTCCTGCCTCCACGCAATCGGTATAGCCGATGCGATGCAGGGAGTTGATGATGATCCGTCGCATTGTGACGGAGTCGTCGACGACCAAGAACTTCATACTAGCGATCTCCTCCAACTATCGGCTATCAAATATCATCGATCATGGGCGGAGATCACCACTCGCGATCAATTTGCGAGCGACATCCTCGATCACCTCTGGTGTATCGTAGGCACCCTCTGCGATCTTCGCCCGGATACTCTGGATCCACTCCGGAAGCTCTACCTCACCCCCGGTGGTTGCACTGGCTTGGTCGAGTCTCGCTGCTAGGAGACGTCCCTCCTCAGAAATCTCTACCCGATCAGCTCGGCTGACTGCCTCGGTCCCTCCGAGGGGCGGGGTACCTTCGCCTTCGGTACGGTAAGTGCCCCGCGCCGGACGTGGATCCGGTGGACGGAGTGGATCTGGTCCAATCCTATCTATTGGCATGAAAACACCTCCTCTCGGAGATAGTATCGGCAGGCATATCCACAAACTTTAGGCTGGACTCAGCAGAGCGGCTCTATCTTTCACATCCTGCGGCTACTGCCGAAGAATTTACGATTATCAGAGCATTAGGTCCACCCTCTCCTCACTGGAGCGGTCAACCTCCAAATACCTACGGAGCGAGGGGGCCCTCCCTCCCAGTGCAGCTATATCTGTACGGAGTGTACTGAGCTTCTCCTCGAGGCGGGCCTGTAGAGTCTCTGCGAGGGAGTGTGACTCTCTGAGCAGTTGAATCATCTCTCTCGATCCCACTGTACCATCCAATGTACCGACCCTCCTTGCGATCCCCTCCCTTTCCTGGGCGAGTTTGCTGAGCCGATCTAGGTCAGCCTCCTCTAGTGCCACGAGCTGTTGCTCGATCGCCTTACGGTACTCTATGATGAGTTCTCTCCGAAGATCATCTAACTGATCCTCGGTACCGATTTCCCTAGGGACCACGATTCACGCCCCTCCGTCAAGGCTAGTTCCAGGTGAATTGACAGCATCCTCCCATGCCTGGTGAAGAGAGTTCACCATCTCTGTCAACCTAGCAAGTCGGGGGGCATCCATCTTCCTCCCCGATTCGTTGATCTCGTTGATGAAGAAAGCGTAGAGGGCTGCGAGTCTTGATGCGAGTTCTCCCCCCTCATCGAAATTCAGATTGGAGAGGAGTTCGAAGACGATCTCACTTGCTTTGTTCAAGCTCTCGGCCTTACCCGCGATTTCCTTTGCCTCGATCTGCTTCTCCGCCCGACGGAGATAGACTAAGAGCCTCTCATAGAGGAGGGGTACGAGTTGCTCAGGCGAGCTACTCATCACCTGCGTCTCGCGGTATGCCGCGGCACCGCCATAGCCTGCCGTACTAGTACCATGTCTCATCGTCGCCCCATCATCTCTGGCTATCGTAGTCCTCGTGAAGATCCCTCAACCGAGTCCACCGAAGAGCCCAAGCTGCATCGAGAGCCAGTCTAGTTGCGACTGAGACTGACTGAGGACCTGTTCGAGGGCAGCATATTGATGCGTCAATTGCTGGTACCTCCTCTCGAGTCGTACCTCCATCTGTTCAATGCGGCGGTTGATCCCTCCGATCTGGTCTCCGATCCGGTCGATTACCGAACCGATAGAGCCGGGCTCCCTCCCGAGGAGTGTTCCTGCGATCTCTTGGAGCGCCACGGCAATGCCACGGACCTCTCCCCCTCCCTCGGTCTCCTCTCTGAGACCAAAGAGGCGTCGGACGCCATTAGGATCTTCGGTCACTGCTCCCTCGAGACGTGCAGAGTCGATCATAAAGCGACCATTGCGATCGATCTCGATCCCGATCTCTCCCAACCGTCCGATCCCACCCTCTCCAGCAACGGGGAGTTGGGATTGGAGAGTATCTCTCAGCTGTGCCCGCAGCGACTGAACGAGGATATCCCTCCCGATTCCCGAGGTCTTGGCACCTGGCGTTGTCAACTGACTCTCGACGAAGTCAGCGAGATCGTTGTAGGCCTCGACCAACTCCTCGATCGCCTCTATGGCTGCATCATTGCTTCTGACAACATGGGCCTCGACAATTAGCTCTGGGTCGGCGCTAGTCAGTTCGAAGACGAGGCCAGGCACCACGTCGTCGATAGTATTGGTCCGGCGCGTAATGAGCTGGCCATCGATCTCTACTATCGCATCGGCACCTGGAGTAATCACCTGACGCTCTGAGCCAACAAGGAGGCCAAGTGACTCGAGGGTTCCATCCTCATCGTGGAGGTCTATCCCCTCGGAACCACTCCTCTCACTCGTCAAGATCAGACGGTACTCGCCTTCAGCGATTCTGATAGCCGTCGCACTGACCCCCGTGCCCTCTAAACCACTGTTTGCAGCGTTGATCCTGGAGATCAGGTCGTTGAGTGTGTCACTGCCATCCACCTCGATCTCGTGTCCATTTATCAGGAATTCTCCTGTGATACCGAGGGGTTCTGTCCGGGACTCGAAGAGACCGCCGCCGAGCTTCTCTGCAGTCGCGAGCTGGTGTACTATTACCCGGTAACTACCCGGGATCACATCAGAGTTTACCCTAGCTGAGAAGGGCTCTGGCCGGTCGCCTGGTACGCCTTGCACCGACACGGTATAACTCGAGAATGGATCTCCCTCAGCCAGGGTCCGTGCTCTTGCCTGAAGCTCTTCCACACGGTTCTTCAGGAGCCCCCAGGCCGATGACTGCGCCTCGAGTCCCTTTACTTGTGACTCGAGCCTCTCGACGGGACGGCGCTCTAGACGAATGATCTCATCGATCAGGTCCTGCCACTGGATCCCACTTACCAAGCCACCTATCGAAATATTGCTCATCGACCTCACCCTCCTGCGACAAAGCCCGGAGCCGGTCCGGCCGACTCCGGGACGATGTCACTAGGTCTACCTGGTCATCCCAGAAGCTGAAGAACGCTCTGGGGCATGAAGTTCGCCTGTGCAAGCATCGCGGTCGATGCCTGCTGCATGATCTGGTTACGAGTGAAGTGTACCATCTCGTAGGCCATATCGGCATCTCTGATCGCTGACTCGGAAGCCGAGTAGTTTTCGATCGTAGTCGCGATATTGTTCGAGGCGTACTCGAGACGGTTCTGTGTCGCACCGATTGTCCCGAGGAACTCGCTCACGGTGTCGATTGCACTGTCGAGGACCTGAAGCGCAGCCTGCGCGCCTGAACCTGAATCGAGCGACAAACCATCCACCCCGAGCGCGTCAGCCTCGAGCGACTGATCGAGCCCTATCTCCAGACGGTCGTTTGCGTCGTCCGTTGCTCCAATCTGGAAGGTGCCACTGAACTGACCATCGAGGAGCGCAACGCCCTGGTACTTAGCCGAACCAACTATCCGGTCGATCTCCTCTACGAGGTAATCGAATTCCTGCTGCAGCTTGTCGGTCTGACTGTCCGCATTGTACGAAGCCGCCTGGGTCGCGAGCTCCTTCATCCTGGTGAGGATATCACTGATCGTGCTCGCGTTTCCTTCCGCTACCTGGAGCATCGAGTTGGCCTCGGTGGTGTTCTGCTGCGCGACCTGGAGCGAGCGGATATCGGCCCTGAACCGGTTGGCAATCGCGAGGCCAGCAGCGTTGTCACGTGCCGAGTTGATCTTGTACCCAGAGGAGAGGCGGCCGATAGAGCCGGCGACGGCTTCGTTCGTCTGGGTCAGGATCCGATGTGTGTTCAACGCCGAGACATTGGTGTTGATACGCATGGTGTTCTCCTTCCTTGAAGATTTTCTGGGGAGCCTCCCTGCTCCCCCTAGAGCCAACCTCCTTGTCGGCCCTTGACTATAGATTATCGGCAGCGCCTCTGAGAACTTTAATGGGGACTTGCGATGAGGCTCCACCGACCACATTCTTCAGGCATGAGCCTAAAGGTGGTCAATGTAAAATGAGACTCTTCATAGCACGTCAGCCGGTCTTCGATGGCGAGAACATGCACGCCGCCTACGAGATCGTACATGGTATCGTACGGACGGAGTGGAATGGTGAGGAGCCCCCTGAGCTAGAGCACCCTGGGGATAGACTCCTCAGCGAGACTCTGACAAAGCACCTGGACACACTGACTGCCGGGACGCCCGCCCTAATCGAGATCTCGTCAAGGACCCTCTTTAGTGGCGCCATCGAGAAATTACCACCCGATCAGATCATCTTCTCCGTACGAGGAGATCAGCACTTCTCAGAAGGACTCCTGGAGGAGATAACTAAGCTAGACAGCATTGGCTACCGTCTTTCCATACAAGCCCCTGGATCACTACAAATCGACCCCAGGGTTCTCGAACTGGTCGATCTGGTCGAGGTCGATCTCCTCTCGACTCCTCCAGAGATCCTCGAGACACGGCTCCCGGCACTCAGATCAGAACGGGTCCGATTCCTCGTCCGAAATGTCGATCGATCCGATGCGCACGCGATGTGTAGAAAACTCGGGTTCGATTACTTCAGTGGATACTTCTACAGTCGTCCTGAGGCAATAGTACAGCAGGAACTGACTGTCAAACAACTTGCTATCATTCGACTCCTGAGTCGCCTCCGAGATGTCAACAGGTCATTAGCCGAGCTGGATACGGCATTCAAGGCGGAGCCCTCCCTATCAGAAAGACTATTGCGATTCGCTAATTCTGCGGTCTTTGGGACAGGACGGATCGAGACGACAGGCCGTGCGATCCAATTCCTCGGTCGTGAGCGTCTCCACCGGTGGCTAGCCCTACTTCTCGTGACCTCGATCAGCGACAGAGGAGGACCAGGTAGTGAGGTCGTCCTCACCCTCCTAACCCGGGCCCGACTCTCTGAGTCCCTCGCGCGCGTTTCGAGGCGGCGTTCAGCGGATGACCTCCTCTTCCTGACAGGCCTCTTCTCACTATTCGATACGATCGTCGCACGTCCCTTTGACGAACTCATCGATGAATTGGCACTTGGTGGACTAATCGAGAGGGCACTCCTCGAGAGGGAAGGACCACTCGCTCCCCTCCTGAGACTAGTTGAGGCTTATGAGGTCGGTGATTGGGATACTGCGATTGGAATTGCGAGGGCTGAGGGGGTCGAGGTCGGGATCATACCCGAGCTCTACCTGGAAGCGGTCAGCTGGGCTCGGGAAAGGCTCGAAGACCCCGACCTCTAATCTTCAAAGGGAACTCAGTCCCCGAAGTCACCACGTAAGTTGGGGAAAGTCAGCGGTCGGATCGTCTCGATGGGGCTCGGGTCCCTAAATGGGAGGAGGATCGAGACACGGCGGTTGGTAGGGTCGTAGGGATCTTCAGGATTGCGCAACTCCCTATCAGCATGGCCTCTGACCTCTATTATACGGCTCTCGACCACCCCATTCGCCTCCAGCGCCCTGCGAGCGGCATTGGCGCGGTCCGCTGAGAGCTCCCAATTCGAGTATCCAGAGAGACCATACTGTCTAGAGTCGGTGTGTCCCTCGATAAGGAGGTCATTGGGTAGCCCACTCAATGCGTCTGCGATCTCTCCAAGGACAGTAGCTGCTGCGGGTGTGAGGAGGTAAGACCCGAGATCGAAAAAGGTCTTCCCATCCTCGCCCTCTATCAACTCGATACGGAGCCCTTCATCGGTTATGATGATCTCGACCTGTGCATCGATCGAACTGATCCCCGAGACCGCATCGAGTCTCGCACGGATCTCTTGGCGCGCCTCCTCGAAGCGGCGCCGCTGTTGCTCTCGAGCTATGAGTGCGAGTCTGGTAGCGTCGAAGTTGATTGGTGTATCGCCCGCTCCGACTATATAGGCCCCGCCCCCGCCTTTCTTAAAGGCGGCGGGGTTGTTGAAGTACCCCTCAATCGCCGTCTTGACCTCAGGGTCCATAGCGAGGATCCATAGGACGAGGAAGAAGGCCATCATCGCGGTCACGAAATCGGCATACGCGACCTTCCAGGAGCCGCCGCTCTGGTACCTCTTTTTCTTCTCCTTTTCCCTTACGACGACGACGACCTTCTTTTCATCACCTCGTGCCATCCCCTACCTCCTCGTGGTCAGGTCTTCGAGCTCGGCGAAGCTCGGCCTATCAGCGGGCTCGATATTGCGCCTGGCGAACTCGACCGAAGTGATAGGGGGATCTCCACGTGCGAAAGAGAGGAGTGCTGTCCTGATACAACGGAGGTATGCATGCTCTGCGCGTACCCTAGTCTCGATCGCCTGCGCGATCGGTCCGAATACTCCGTAGGCTAGTAGCACACCAAGGAAGGTGCCTACTAGTGCAGCAGCTACGCTAGCGCCGACATCGGCAACCGCGCCTCCAATCCTACCCATCGTGATGATGATATTCAGGACCGCTGCGACGATCCCAAAACCAGGCATCGCATCTCCGACCCTACTGATCGAATTGGGTACGACCATAGCCTCTTCATAGTACTGATCGAGGTCGAGGTCGAGGATCTCGGCTAGGTGATGGTCCTCTACTGTGCCCGTTAGCAGGACCTTCATCGTATCGGTCAGAAAGTGTAGAGCCTGCTCGTTGTCACTGAATGTCGGATATCGTCGGAAGAGATCGCTCGTTTCGGGTGATTCGATATGTGACTCGATCCCGACCAACCCATCCCGTCGCGCGGTGTAGAAGACCTCATACAGGACCTGCAAGAGTTCGGTATACGCTTCCCGATCAAAAGGATTGCGTTTCACTAGGGAGAAGGTCTGGGCAAAGATCTCTCTGACCACCGCTGGTTTGTTACCAACGATGATCGCACCTAGACCTGCCCCCCCGATGATGATGAACTCCGAGGTCTGCATCAGGACAGCCATATTACCTCCGTGCAGGAGGTAACCGACGACGATGCTTCCGAAGACGACGACGAGGCCAAGTATGATAGTCACTTTGCTACGTTTTCCCCGGCGTTTCTATTGCAATCCTACCCTCGTACAAGTAGTATCGGCTCGACCGACAGTTTTCTGGAATCCTGTTCCCCGTGAGGGATCGCCCTTGGCTAGTGACGAGTATGTCTGAAGAGGTTCTGATAACGGCCCCCCGAAACGGCAGGGAGCATACCTGGAACGAGATCAGTGAGGAGATCATCGCAGGTATCGGACATGACCTGAACGACAGACTCTACAGCCTCTTCGGGCTCGTCCAACTCGGCGAACTCGACCAATCGATCGATAGCGCTCTATCCAAGTCTCTCATGAGAGAGCTGAGCAGGGTACAGGAGCTGGTCGAGCTGCTCCGCCTGCTATCGCGCCCCATAGCGGAGGAGCCCGAACCGATCCGCCTCACAGACCTTCTGCCTACTCTCCAGTCACTAGTCGAGAAACACCGCGGAGTAGATGCCATAGATCTAGTAATCGTCAAGGGGGCAGACCCTCTCGTTAGCGGCCTGTGGACAGAGGTCTTCAGGGAATTAATGATCGCCGTCATCGCGCTCACCTCGAAAAAAGCAAACGCTAAGGGGGGACGCATCTCTCTGGAGATCAGAGAGGCAGGCGACCAAGCCGTCGTTATTGTCTCTGGGGGAGAGGAGAGCAGAGAGGTCAGGTTCGACCTGATCGAGAGATCCAGGTGATCAGTTCATGACTCACCTGGTCTCGGAAGTGGGGGGATTCCTTTGGGCCATGGAGAGTCCACCCACCCATGGGCCGCTGCGTCGAGCGCCCTCCGATTCTCATCTGCGATCTGGTTGACGATCTCCTCTCGAACGATCCCGACCTCAGCAGGCGCTTCGATCCCCAATCGCACGCCCCTCTGATCACACTCGACGACGACTACACGAATACCACCGTCGATCAAGATCGCATCACCTGGGCGTCTACTGAGGATCAACATCGGATAGCTGTCAGATGTTCAAGAGGGTTTGCAACATCTCATCGACTGTAGTCACTACCCTGGCAGCGGCCTGATAAGCACTCTGTGATTGAATTAGCTTTATCAGCTCTTCATCGGTAGAGACTCCACTCACACTCTCTCTCCTGGTGATCGCCTGGCGCGCTAGAGTCTCGTGTGTGGTGGTACTATTCCTTGCTGACGCGACCTCTGAACCTAGCCGGGTCACTATTCCCTGGTAGTGTCCACTGATCGTCTTATTACCGAGTACCGTACCAGCCGCAGGATGATCCCTTAGCTGAGCTATCTCTCTGGCAATGTCGCCGTTTCCAGCGAGGAACTCGAGGTCACCATCGGCGTTGATCCGTCCACGCCCTATCGCGATGAGATCGATGTCCTCCGCAATCGGATCAGAGAGGCGGAGGTTGCCCGCGTGGACATTATCGATATCATCATCTGGAACATGGAAGAAATCGAGTCCAGTCGTGGGCTGACCTGTATCCGGATCGATCGGTCTCGAGACCCCCTGCCGGTGTATCTCGTTGACGCTCTGGACTATCCCCCTTGCGAGCTGGTCCAGCTCCCTACGATATGATGGAAGACTCTCGTTCAGTAGACCGAGCAAGGCTCCTGCCTGCCCCTCGCCGGTCTGCAACTTCGTCCCACTATCGGTCTGTATTACAGCCGTTTCGTTGGGGGACAGAACAACTCTCAGAGCCCGGCTCTCGGTATCATCGACGACGGTTATCCCTCCGATGACGACTCCGACCCCCCCATTCTCTCGCTCGACCACCTGGATCGGACCGATCTTGGCGAGTTCATCGAGTGCGAGATCACGGCTGTCACGGAGGTCAGCTGCGGTCCCGCCACCGGCTTCGGCTGAAATGATCTGCCTATTGAGATCAGCGATCTCCGATACTAGCCGGTTCAGATTCTGCACCGAATCATCGAGCCGTGTCCTGGCCGAGTTAGCGATCTCTTCGAGATTGGTGCTAAGGAGGTGCAGGTGCTCGGCGACCTCTCTGCCCCTACTCTGGATCATAGTGAGGGCCGCAGCGTTTCCTGGATGACTTGCCGCCTCACTCCAGGCATCCCAAAAGGCACTGAGAGTCTTTCCGAACCCTTCCTCGCTAAATTCCAGGAACATCTCCTCGAGTTGGCCGAGGGCTTGATAACGTATCCTATGCCCCTCGGTCTGGCTCGCTTCTCTCCTGACCGTATGATCGAGCAGGATATCTCGCGCTCTAGTGATATCAGCGACCCGGACCCCGCCTCCTATCATTCCATACGGAGTCTGGAGGGGGTATGCTGTCTCCAGTCTAGCGCTCTGACGGGAATGTCCCTCAGTCAGGGCATTATTGATGTTGTGACCGGCAACCTGCGTTGCTTTCTGATGCGCGTGCAGGGCCTGGGCTGCATTCGAGAGAATATTTCCGAGTGTCGACATATCAGACCTGCCGGTTTAGTAGGAGCCCGCTCTGACCACTATCCTCGACCGAGCGTGCATCGACGCCATAGCTGAGTTCTTGTTTAGGTGCTCCAGTTAGCGTCCGTAGGTGTTCATCTCCAGAGCGGAGTGCTTTCTGTATGATCTGCTTATTGATTGCGATCTCACGCGAGAGTCTCATGGCATTCGCCTGGAGTCGGTCCCGTGCCTGTCGCAACTCCAGATTCATTCTCATTCCCAGTGCATCATCGAGTTGATCGAGAGATATGTCTTCTGATCCCACCAACCCTTGCAGCAGAGCCCTCCGGCGCTGCCTAGCCTCACTGATGGTCCGGAGTAGGCGATGAGCGCTAAAAACGCTGTCGTCGACCCTCTGGACATCATCAGTCGCAACCCCTTCTCTCTGATGGTAGACTATCCTGATCAGTTCCGCCAGTAGCCTAGCCTCATCATCGAGTGCTCTTTTTAGGGCAGCAAGGGTGACCCCCGACCCGGAGCCAGGGGGCACAGAACGGCTCGTTGCCCTCATTCTCGCGGGGCCTGCCCGTTCTTCGAACTCCTGGGTTGGTATCATATCTCAGAACCTCCTACCCCTCTCAGCTGGCGGTAGAGTGCGGCACCTATTCCATTTTCGACTCTTTCTGCGGCGATCCCTGAAAGGTGCTGGTCGAGGAGGCTGGTAAAGATCTCCTCACCGGTCCCCCCATCGAGGAGGCCACTCTCGGGCACGGTAGTCCGCATGGCCTTCATCATCTCGCTGAGGAAGACTCCTTCCAACTCTGCACAGAGCTCTCGAAGTCGCCGATCTTCCGAGTTTACCGGAGTGGACGTGTGGCCACTGGTCTCGAGCACATTCAAACCGTTGGGTGTCATCTCATCACCACCTCTGCATCGAGCGCTCCAACTGAGCGCAACGCCTCGAAGATCGCCCCGATCGCGGCTGGCTTCGCTGCGACCGCATGGAGCGCAGCAGCTATCTCCTGAACAGTCGATCCCGGTCCGAACCTAAGGTCTCCAGTAGAGAACCCCTCTGCTAGAAGGTTCTCCTCATCGATAGGGAGCTGCTCCGCCCCACCGATGGTGAGTGTCATCCCGCCGTGGCTGACGACGGCCGCACGGACTCGGAGATCTCCGCCGGCGACTAGAGTTCCGTCCCTGCCATCAATCAGGATACGGGGTCGCGTATCTGGGGTGATCGTAAGCTCTCCTATAGAGTTGAGGAGTGCGGCTCCCTCATCCTCTGGGATGTTGAGTGCGATCGCACCTGGATCCTGAACCACTGCAGTATTGGTCCCGAAGGTATCGTTGATAGCGTTCGCTATCCTCGTAGCGGTTCCCAGGTCAGGGTCACGTAGAAGAAGGACAGATGCACTGCCGAAGTCTGGCCGTGGAAAATCGTACTCGAGGACTCCACCACCTGGGAGTCGAGCCGAGGTCTCGACTCCTCGCCGTCCCCATCTACGCGCCGTGAACGAGTGCGGGTCCTCTCCATCACTGACCGCTACCTGGCCCTGTGCGGTGGCAATTGGCGCCCCTCCCGCCTCGGCGATCAGGGGAGTAGTCCAGAGCATCCCTCCCCGCAGAGAGGTAGCATCCCCGAGTGAGGCAACATTGATATCGAATCGGCCACCGGGACGAAGGTATGGTGAAACCTCAGCAGTTACCAGTACAGCGGCGACATTGCGGGTCCGGAGGAACTCCTCTGGAACTTCGACCGAGAAGTTCCTCAGGAGATTGACGACTGAGCGCACAGTATGAGTCGCCCCATGTCGTCCCATAGCTCTATCGCCGGTCCCATCTAGGCCGACGACGAGTCCATATCCTACTAACCTGACCGGGATCTCCCTGCCCATGGTCGTCAGATCGCGGATCCGTGTCTCCTGTGCGGTCCCACTCCTGAATGGGATGAGGGCCAAGAGGATTATGAGGGGCAAAAAGCGTCCTATCCTCATGCCCAGATCGGTACGCCGAATAGAATCGATCATGGCCAGAAGAACCCAATTATCCTGGAAATGATGCCACCGCGCGGCTTGTCGAGAGCTCCATTAGATCTGTAGGATATCTCTGCATCAGCGAGGCGCCAAGACTCGACGATATTTCGGGCCGAGACATCCTCGGGCCTTATGTACCCAGCGAGTATGACCTCCTGCTCATGCTTGTCGATCAACATTTTGCGGGTACCCTCGACCCGAAGGGATCCATTCGGCTCGATCCCTACGACTCTGACGGTCATCTCCGCCGAGAGTCTATCTGACCTAGTGGTTTGGCCGCGCTCCCTAGTCTCGCCTCTATTTCCCGAATCATAGTGTGCACCAGCCCCTTTTTGCAGTCCTCGGCCACCGTCGATCGACCCACCTACCGAGGAACGCCTCTGGTGATCCCTGAGCGCCTGAGACGACTTGTTTGCCGATGCGAGGGTATATTCGTCTACGAGGACAGTGATCACATCGCCGATTTCGAAGTACCGTCGATCCGAGATCCAGTCCCACCGGGTTGCACGGTGGCGGCCAGAATCAGTGCTCTGATCGGCTGTCTGTGCCCTCCCCGGGGTTGCTAGCAGGATAGTAAGGAGGAGTACGAGGAGTGCTGCACCGACCTGGCCGAGGGAGAAACGAGCCTTTGCGTCAGCCTCCCGCTCCTTTGTGTATCTATTCGTTTCTATCATGACATCACCTCCGGCGGTGTATCGATCTCGACGGTCCCATTTGGACCGGCGATACCCTCCAGTCTTTGGCCTGTCTCGGTACGGACGTGGAGCCGCTCCCCTACACTAGCGGTCCTTTCGGCCTTCGCTCGTAAGGTGAGGGTGAGTCCGGGGCCCTTCCACCTAACCTCCACCCATTCCCCAGAGCGAACTGCGGGTGGGGGTGCGATGAGTGGTCTTCGCAGGGTCTCCCCCGCCCCTATACGCCGCTGCACGGTCCATCCTAGGGGATCAAGCTCCTCACCCTTTCTCGGTCTGCCCCATCTGATCGATCTCGTTGTCGTGATATCAGATTCCGAGAGGATCTCTCCTCTCTCGAGATCGTGGGCTGCAATCAACGCCTCTACCTCGACACCGGCACGGAGCCAGGCCCGGAACCCAGAGATCCCGCCCTTTTTGGGCACGAAAGCGACGATCCAGTTACCCCCTGAGCCATTCCCTATCAATCTCGGGACGAACGCCTCGTCGGTATTCTCTCTCTCTCTGAGCTCACCCCATTCGAGGTGAAGTTTATCGGGCTCAACGCCCCAACGCCGTCCAATCTCGGTGCGGATCTGCACCTCTAGTAGAGAGGATGGTGTCCACGACGAACGCCCCTTCATCTCTCGGTCAGTCTCCTCCACATCGGTCCCGTCACCCATCGGGAGTCCCTTCCCCACCTGTCCATTGAGGGGCCGGGGTAGGAGCCACAGGAGGCTCAAGAGTAGGATGAATGCGCCCGTCCTCCTACCCATCGCTCAGCGCACCATCGCGTTGGTGACCTCGGACATCTGCTCACCTACCTGGACTGCCTTCGAACTGACCTCGTAGGCTCTCAGAGCTGCGATCATATCGACCATCTCCTGTACGATCTCGACATTACTCGCCTCGAGGGCGCCCTGCAGTACCCGCCCGAACCCATCTTCCTGTGGGATACCGATGATCGGTGGTCCAGCTGCTGCTGTCTCGGCATATAGGTTCTCGCCGAGGGCGAGGAGGCCTGGTGAGTTGGCGAACCTAGCTAGTTCTAGCCTGCCGAGTTCTATCGGATCGGGCTGATCGCTCATGATCGCTGTGACGATACCGGTACGTGAGACCTGTACCTGGCTAGCCTCTGGCGGGATCACGATCTCGGGGATCAGACCATACCCCCCGCTGGTGACGAGGACACCCTGATCGGAGATCGAGAAGCTGCCATCCCTGGTATAGGCGATATTTCCATTGGGTAGCCTTACCTGGAAGAATCCCTCCCCTTCGATCGCTAGGTCGAGGGGGCGGCCGGTCGTCTCTACAGGTCCTTGGCTATCGATCCTCTGGACTGCGGAGAGACGGGTCCCTCTTCCAATTTGAACAGCTGGTAGAGTATCGGCATCGGGCTGACCTAGAACCGATGCACCCTGCACGGTCTGGTAGAGCAGGTCCTCGAAATGTGCCCTGCTCCGCTTGAACCCTGGCGTGTTCACATTCGATAGGTTATTGGAGATGACCTCGACCCTGAGTTGTTGGGCGATCATCCCGCTGGCTGCGGTTCTCAATCCAGGTCCCATTATCCACCACCTTTCATCGACTCACATGTATGAACGGGGAGGCTGACTCAGAACTCAGCCATTCCTCCCTATCTGGTTAGCGATCGTATTGAGGACACCGTCATTGACGAGGACGGTCCTCTGGACGGCAGCGAAGGAGCGTTGGATATCGATCAGTTCGACCATCGACTCGATGGCGCTCACATTACTTGCCTCTAGATAGCCCTGCCTGATATTACGGGCTCCCAATGGTATAGGCTCCGTCTCGGCATCTGGGAGGAAACCGCCCGCCGACTCTCTAATCATCTCGGTGCCTGGGGGCACTGTCTCGATACGAAGGATATCGACCTCGACTCCATCGACCCTGACGAGTCCCTGAGAGTCGATTTCGAGATCTCCCGCTGGGACGTAGATGTGCCCCCTCTCCCCGAGGAGGGGATCACCTGAGGGACCAATTATCCGTCCCAGTTCATCGAGTCGCAGGGAGCCACCCCTGATCAGACGCTCTCCGAGCCCAGTCTCTACCACTAAGAAGCCTGGCCCCTCGAGGGCGAGATCGAGTGCCCGACCGGTTGGGGTCAGCTTCCCCTCACGGAAATCGGTCTCTGTCTCTGCGACCACATAGCTATCCTCGATGAGGCGAGCGAAGACACGCTCTGCCTTGAATCCACTCGTCTCTACATTTGCCAGATTGTGCGAGGCGACCTTCTGGCGGTTCTCCCAGTAGTGGAGAGCGTGCGCTGCTGTATAAAGACCGTACGGCTTCATGCGGCCTCCATAATCGTCGTGATTGCGTTGGCGCTCTCCATTGGGGCAACCTCCGTGCCGAAGTCCCTACCAGGACGACCCATACCTCAAACCTCAACTGTGCAAGGAGTTAGCACCACCAACCCCATTTTGTATCAGATTAGCGTAGGGGTTGTGCGGCCGGAAGAAGGTGCCGGACCCGGCATCTTCTACCGGGTCGATAGTGTTCTTGTCACCCGGCTGCGCCTCAATCTCGTTCTTTGGGAGGATGAGTTCGATTGCATCCCTCGAGAGTCCTGTCTTTCTAGCGATCTCCTCAGGGGTCGCCCCACCTTGGGCAAGTGTTCGTGCGGCCCAAACCCGACTCGTCCTAGACGGCCCTCTATCCCGATGGCGAATGGGCTCCTCGAATCGCTGACCCGCCCGCCTCCTCATACGAGTGATCATCAGAGTGATGATACCTAGTGCGGCCATACTCCCCGCTAGGACGATCTGTATTGGGGATAGCTTCGAGACAATCCCGCTCTCGGCTAACCCATCAGAGATCAATTCATTTGAGGCCACCTCTAGGTCGGTGGTAACGTCCTCTGGAACCTCCTCACTTGCATCTGCCACGGTGGTCACGGTGGTAATTGGAGCTGCATCGCCTAAGGTCGGGGGGGGTCCTCTCTCCTCCTCTTGAGTCGTAGCTGGACGGGACATCATGGTGCTCCATGATTCGAACTCCCCATCAGGGTTTTCTATCCTGAGGATGACCTCGTCATCACGCTGGAGGAGCATGTATGGGGATACAGCGGTGAGGCCTATCCTGATCTGTACGGTATCGCCTTCGAGTTCCCTAACCTCTATGCCCCCGACCCCTCCCCTCATGACCGAGTCGAAGTATCGTTCCTCGAGTTCGTAGCTTGCCCTCGATAGGACTATCGTGAAGCGTGGCTCGGTGGGATGCGCCAGCCTGTGAAAGAGTCGGTAATCAGCCTCACCCACAACTCTAGCTGCGATCTCGGTATGCGGCCCTCGCGGCCTGACGCTGAGTCCCTCGACTCTCCCCAGACTACCATCCTCGGCATAGACTGGTGGCGCCATGATCAACCCAATGGCCAGGGCGCCGATCAGGATGATTCCCCTCATAATCCCTCCCTAATCGGATTGAGGCGTTCTCGCAGGGTTGCGATCGCCTTCGATCTGATCTGTGAGATCCTCGACTCGGTCAAACCGATGACCGTCGCGATCTCACGTAGTTTGAGCTCTTCGTGATAGTAGAGGGTCAGCACGAGCCTTTCCCTCTCCGGGAGCGCCATGATCTCCCTCTGGAGTATAGCTACCTCCTGTTCGTGTCCGATCCTCTCATCGGCCGAGACCCCATCGTCTCCGACGAGAAACTCTAGAGGGCGTTGCACCCCTTCTCCAGGTGTCCTTTCGATCGGCTGGTTGAGTGAGACCTGGATCGCATTGAGAGTTTCAGACTGCCAACGCCAGAGTGTCTCGATATCGATCTCGAGCTCTTCGGCAAGTTCGCTATCGAGTGGCTCTCGGTCGAGTCTTGTTCTCAGCCTCTCTCGGGCACTATTCATGTCCCTCTGCTTTCTGCGTACCGACCGGGGGACATGATCCCACCTTCTCAGGTCGTCTAGTATCGCTCCCCTGATTCTGGGGGCAGCGAATGTACTGAAGGCAAGACCCCGTGCTGGATCGAAGTTCTCTATTGCGTTCACGAGACCTATCGTTCCAGCGCTGACCAGGTCATCGAATTCGACATCACCCCTGAGTGCACTTGCGACTCTACGTGCTACGTGGTGCACCAACCGTAGGTGGTGAGAAAGGAGCCTCTCACGAGCGGTTTGATCACCATGTTCACGATACTCTTCCCAGAGTGTAGCGGTATTCATCGCTCACCTCCGGCCTATCCAGGCACCACCCGCTGGAGTGGTAGGTGGGCCTGTTCTTGGTTGATCTGGGCGGCAAGCCCAACCATTGCATCTAAGAACTCGGTCCCTGTGGCTGCCTCGGATATCGGAACGCCACTATCGAGTTCAACGAAGAAATCAGGATCTGTAGGGATTGCTCCTATGAATTCGAGGGTCCTCTTCAGAAATCGGTTGGTCCCCCTCGCTAGTAACTCGAAAGCTCCTCTTGCTCCGATCTCATCGGTGCGGTTGAAGAGAATCTGTACCGGGACTATCGGATTCCGTGCGAAGGACGCCTTGACGAGCGCATGAGTCGCGGCGAGTGCGACTCTATCAGTCGTCGTTATTGCTAGTAATCGTCCCGGCTCTAGTTCACTGACAGCACGAAGTCCATCGAGCCGAGAGCCGGCGTCGACGATAACCTGGTCGAAGTCGGTATATAGGGACCTCAGTCTCCGCATGAGGACGGCTCGCTCCCCAATACTCAACCTCGATTCGTAATCCTCAGTTGGTGCGGTGCAACTAATCAACTCGAGGTTCGGGGCAGCCGTGATCAGGAGGTCTTCTGGCTGAGCTCCGGCCCGGAGCGCCGCCAAGCCAGGTCCCCCTTCCACCCCGAAGAGGAGGTGTTGCATCGCGAAGGCCTGATCTGCGTCGATGAGGAGTGTCCGCCTCCCCTCGGCAGCAGTGGTCAGGGCTAGGATAGCGGAAACGAGAGATGTCCCACTCCCTCCCTTACCACTCCCGACGATGAGGGCCCCTCCTCCGTGTCCATTCATGTGGCGATGGGATCCCCCACCCAGGAAACGCCGGAGTGCTTCGAGTTGAGTGCTCATACTGCCTCCCGCTCTGATACTGGTTTTCTGGTTCTCCTATCGATGTGCGCTCTTTCCCCCTTCCCCACCGATCCTCCGCGACGTGTGAGGGAGGCTATCAGACGTGGTGCAGCACGCTCTAGATCGAGGGGTACATCCTGGCCTGTAGAGACCCAGCGTGCGGGTAGACCGAGTGCATCCACGAGCTCGGCGATTCCACTCTCACCGGGGACCTCATCGACCTTACTGAGTAGGGTATGAGTCGTCCCGCATAGCACGAACTCCTCTCTCAAGTCCATTGCAACATCGGTTCGTAGCCCGGCGGGTATGACAAGGTGTACCTCATCGGGGTAGAGGCCACGAAGTAGGTTGCGCCATATCGGTCCCTCTGGAGCCGAAGGGGCTCGCCCCGGGGTATCTACTATCAGGACTTCGACGTCCTTCAGCCTATCCAGGGCAGGCTCTATATCCTCGATCGAGTAGATGACCTCGAGGGGGAGTCCCGCTATCTCGGCATACGTCTGGAACTCGTCGATGGCTCCGACGCGATAGGTGTCGAGTGTGATCAGTCCCACCCTTCTCTCACCATGAGCGTCTGGGTGGAGAGCGGCCTTGATCGCGCTCGTCGTCTTACCCGACCCCGTCGGTCCGACGAAAGCGACTGTGTATGGCTTCTTCGTCTCTTCCGATCGCGCTATCCGCGTAGGTGCACGTTCGAGCCGTGCGCGAAAGCTATCTAGATCCTCGACTGTCGTAGCAACTACCTCGACAACAGAACCACGCGTAGTCGACTTGGTCTGCGTCCTGAGGATCATCGCATCCTCACCGAGTTTCGCGCGGACTAGAGCTAGGGCCTCCGCGAGATCACGGCCGTGAAAAGTTTCATGAAGCATCGGAGATCTCCCATGTTGCAAGACTCTGGAGGTTTACCTGTGGCGGCAATTCGGCCAACGAGAGTACGGGCACCTGTGGCATGACCGGCTCGATGAGTCGACGAACACCGATCCTCAGTCCTGGTGGTGTAATCACGGGTAGAGGTCTACCATCAGTCCCATACTGGCGTGTCAGTTCGTCGAGCTGCGTCAGAAGACGTGTCAGTGTATCAGGATCCAAGACACCCGCGCTCCTATCCTGGCGTGGGGAGAAGAGTCCCATGAGGGCGACCTCGAGTTTAGGACCGACAGTCACCCCCTGGATCGTCCCCGTTTCATCCTGATATTGCTCGGCGATCACCTTTCCGAGTGCGCGTCTGACATGCTCGGTCAGGGCCTCGGGATCCTGCATCTGCTCGGCGACATCGGCGAGTGCCTCTAGGATAGTGACCAGGTCGCGTATCGGGACACTCTCGCGCAGGAGCCGCTGCAGGACCCGGTGCAAAACGCCGAGTGAGATCTTGGCTGGGACGACCTCCTCGACGAGGGCCGGATAGTTCTCCTTCAGGGTGTCGACCATCTCCTGGACATCCTGACGGCCCAGAAGCTCAGCAGCGTGCCTCTTCAAGGTCTCCATCAGGTGCGTCGCCAATACCGTCGTAGGTTCGACAACTACATAGCCATTCGCCTCCGCTTCGACCCTCCGGTCTGTCGAAATCCAGCGGGCGGGTAGATCGAAGCTAGGATCACGGGTGTCGACCCCTTCTACTGGTGCGATGACGCTCCCTGTATCCAAAGCAAGTAGGAGTCGGGGCATGACCTCGCCGCGTGCGACTTCGGAGCCCCTCAACTTGACTACATACTCATTCGGAGGGAGACGGACATCGTCCCTGATCCTTATAGGTGGAATCAGGACCCCTAGATCGAGGGCCGCCTGCCGGCGGAGCAACCTGATTCTCTCGAGGAGGTCACCACCCTGGCGCTCATCGACTAACGAGATCAGCCCGTAGCCGACTTCTAGCTCGACAGGATCGATCTGAAGAAGGTCATGTACAGGGCTATCTGGGACGGGGTGGACCTCCTCCTGCGGTCCGACGGTGACCGCGGCGGCCGCCGCCTTCGCCTCGGCCCTCTGTGCTGCGAGCTGTGCCAGGACCCCCGTCGCTCCAGCGAGAGCGAAGAAGGGAATCAGGGGTAGCCCGGGCACGAGGCCTAGGAGGGCAAGGAATCCAGAGGCGACCCAGAGGGCGCGCGGGTGATCGGCGAACTGCTCCACAAGGACGAATCCGACCCGGTCCCCTCCCGCTGAGTGCGTTACCATTATACCGGCAGCAGTACTAACGACTAGTGCCGGGATTTGGCTTACTAGACCATCCCCGATCGTGAGGATCGTGTAGAGGGAGGCGGCGCCACCGAAATCCATCCCGCGCTGGACCACGCCGACGAAGATCCCTCCCAGAATATTGATAGCGGTGATCAAGAGTCCTGCGATAGCATCACCCCGGACAAATTTCGCGGCACCATCCATCGCTCCGTAGAAATCGGCTTCTCCAGAGATCTCCTCACGGCGACGTCTTGCTTCCACATCGTCTATGAGCCCGGCATTTAGGTCAGCATCGATGCTCATCTGCCGCCCCGGCATCGCATCGAGGGTGAAGCGAGCCGCTACCTCGGCGACCCGCCCCGCGCCCTTGGTGATGACGATAAAGTTGATAGCTATCAGGATTAGGAAGATCACGATCCCGACCGCGTAGTTCCCGCCAATGACGAAGGAGCCGAAGGCCTCGATCACCCTTCCCGCCTCTCCCCGACTGAGTATCAGCCTAGTGCTACCGACGTTGAGCGCGAGACGGTAGAGGGTCAGGATGAGGAGTAGTGTCGGAAATACACTAAACTCTAGGGGATCCTCGGTATAGAGAGCGATCAGGAGGACGACGAGTGACGAAGCAATACTCGTCGCTAGGAATAGATCCAAGAGCGCTGGAGGAAGTGGGATGACGAGGAGTAGTACGACCAGGACTATCCCCGCCACGACCGCTAGCTCTGCATTCGCTCCGAGCCTCAGGATCCGGAGGAACCTATTCTCACTCATCTTTCATCCCTCCCCCTCTGCCGGTAGACGAAGGCGAGGACCTCTGCGACTGCAACATATAGATCAACAGGTATCGGTAGACCCACACGTCCCGTGGCGAGGAGAGCCCTAGCGAGGGGCTTGTTCTCGACTACGGGTATCCCGGCCTCATGCGCTATGGCACGGATCCGCTGTGCGACTTTGCGCTGTCCAAGGGCTACGACGATCGGGGCGTCGGCTATCATCGGATCGTATTTGAGTGCGACTGCAATCGCGGTCGGGTTCGTGACGATGACATCTGCGGTCGTGACCGCTTGCATCATCTCTCGGCGGGCGAGGGCGCGACCCTGGCTCCTCCTTCGGGCCTTCATCATCGGGTCACCTTCGGTCTCCTTGACTTCCTCCTTGACCTCTTGAAGGCTCATCTTGAGTTGCTTCTCATGTTGCCAGAGTTGGAAGAGATAGTCACCGAGGGCTATCCCAAGGAAGGCGAGCCCCGCCATACCGAAGAGCCGAACCGCGGTATGCCGTAGGAGGAGGAGGAGTGCTATCGGTGTCTTCTGGCTCGAGGCCAGGATCTCGGGCCATACCCGTCGGAGGGCAAAGTAGACGACTACACCGACCAGTACGAGCTTGAGTACGGCTTTGAGTAGTTCAGCTATCGAGCGAACGCCGAAGATCCTCCCCAGGTTGCGTTTTGGTGAGATCCTCCCCCAATCTGGCTTCATTGGCTCCCAGCTGAGGACCCCTTGTGCCTGAATGGCTGCGGCGGTGGTAGCGAGCCCTGAGACCCCCAGAACGATCGGAGCCAGAGCAGCGATTACCTGCCATCCCACGCCCCTCAGCATCCCGACCGTACCTTCGATTCCGATAGGGGGCGCTGATGCACTGAGAGCACTCTCAGTGAAAACCCGAGAGAGTGCTCGAGCGAGGCTACCACCCCCGAGATGGATGACAGCAGCAGCGGCTAGGAGAAGGAGCGCCGTCCCGACCTCCTGGCTACGGGGGACCTGCCCCCTCTCCCTTGCCTCCCTCCTCCGTTTGGGGGTAGGCGCCTCAGTACGTTCCTGAAAGGACTCCTCAGCCATCACTCACCTTCCGAAGGCAGAGAGGATACGCGACAGTACGGACTCATACGCGCTTGGCCAGGATACGAAGTAGGTCGCAATGAGTGGGACGGTGAAGGCGAGGGTGAAGATTCCAACCCCTATCTGTACGGGGAAGGCCACCATCAAGATATTCAGTTGCGGTGCGACCCTTCCGAGGATCCCTATCGCGAGGTTACTGATCAGTACGACCGCGATCACCGGCGCAGCGAATCTGATACCGAGAGAAAATAGTAGCCCCCCGGCCAGGACCATCTCTCGGAGTCCATTCGCCGTATCAATCGTTCCCCCAACCGGGATCAGATCCAAACTCGCTGTCACCGCCTCGAGCATGATTAGGTGCCCATTCGCGGTCAGGAGTAGTGTGAGAGCGAGTAGCTGCGTGAATTGCCCTAGTGTTGGTATCGACTGTTGGCTAACAGGATCGAGTACACTCGCACTGGAAAGGCCCGTCTGGAATGCGAGGGCATCCCCAGTGAACTCCGCGGCGGCTATGAAGAGCGCCGCTCCGAGCCCGATGGTAAATCCGATGATCAGCTCAGTAGCGATCGTTTCCGGTACGAGCCGCGGTATCTCCTCGACACTAGCTAGAGCCGGCGGTAATAGGACGACTACTAGAAGTACCAGGAGGGCCGCTCTCAGCATCATCGGTATCGTCCGCGCCGAATAGAGTGGTGCGATCAGGAGCAATCCGCTTAGCCGGATGCTCCATAGGACTAGGAAGGCCATCGCACCAGGCGCCGTAGGATCGAAGTAAGCTTCGCTCATGGCGCTATTCCAGGGATCGTGCGGAAGATCTCGGTGGTGAACTTGACTGCTGTCTGCAGGAGCCAAGGTAGTGTCAGTAGAAAGACCGCGCCGACGGCGAAGATCTTCCCAACGACTGTTAGTGTCTGCTCCTGGACCTGAGTCACTGCTTGCATCACGCTGATCAAGATCCCGACGGCAAGTGCTACGAGAAGCATCGGCCCAGAAAGGAGGAGCGCCAGTGTCAGCGCGCCTCTTGCCATATCGACAGCGAGTGCGTACGACATCTCCGTCCTCCTATGAGAAGCTCGTGACGAGGCCCTGGACCACGAGGCTCCACCCATCGACTAGCACGAATAGGAGGAGCTTACAGGGCAGTGCGATCATCGCCGGGGGGAGCATGAACATCCCCATACTCGTGAGCACCGCTGCGACGACGAGATCGATCACGATGAAGGGCAGGAAGATCGCGAACCCTATCTGGAACGCGGTCCTGAGTTCACTCGTCGCGAAGGCCGAGATCAGGACGGTGAGCGGCACATCCTCGGGCCCCTCGAGTTCAGGGCTATCACTCATTTCGAGGAAGACCCCGAGATCACGTTCCGGTGTCTGCCGGAGCATGAACTCTCGGAGTGGCACGACGGCGGCCTTCAGCATCTCGCCCTCTTCCAATTCGCCATCTACCCATGGCGCCAATGCGACCTCATTCATCTGGCTCAGGGTCGGCGCCATGACGAATCCGGTCAGGAGTAGGGCAAGTGCAGCCAAGAGGTGTGCCGGTGGCGCGCTCTGTGTGCCCAGCGCCTGTCTGAGGAAGTGGAGCACGACGAGGATCCTCGTAAAACTCGTCATCAGGAGGAGTAGTGTCGGGAGGAGAGTCAGGAGTCCAATGACAATGACTGTCCCAACTGTTCCCCTCAGCCGAAGTCCCGACTCTCCCCCCTCCCCTCCCAGTTGGAGATCGAGGCGTGGTAGGAGTGAAGATGCGATATCATCGACGGTCCCCCCACCACTCCCCAGATCCTGAGGGAGTTGTGCTACATTGAAGGCGGGGCCCACCATAGCCTGCATATTGAATGAACTAGCAACCAATTCGCTCGGTTGCGCTACCAAGGATAGTAGGCCGATGAACCCGATCAGGAGGAGGGAGAGGGGTCGCCCCCCGATCTTTTCAACGAATCTGGTCAAGACAGAGGACTCTCTCTCACTAGCCCTGCTCAAGGCGATATCGAAGGGTTGGCGCGCCTGGTCATGCTCCTCGCCGAGGCCATAATCGGTGCACTCCTCGGGTGTCAACTCTAGGATAGGTCTTACTCCGCCCTCACCCACAGAGATGACGACACCCCGTCCCCCGACCTTGACGACCGCAAGCCCCTGGCGGGGACCAACTCCGATCCGTGCGACCACCTCGAGATCGAGTCGGCCTGTCTTGGCATTCGCGACGCCAGTATAGCGCCTCAGCGCTCTGACAGAGAGGCCGAGTAGTGCGACTATCAGACCGAGCGCGGCAGCAACGCCGAAGAGTGCCCCGAGAGTCACTACTCCGCTCCCTCTCCCAATGGCCGGGCAAGGACCCTAGTAATGCGCACGCCAAACTGCTCACCGAGCACGACTACCTCCCCTTCGGCGAATCGGCGGTCACCCACATATATATCGATCGCCTCACCCACCATCCGGTCGAGTTGGATGACAGATCCCCGTGTCAGGCCGAGGACCTCTTGCACTGTCATCCTGGTCCTGCCGAGTTCTATCGAGATGGGGAGGGTCAGATCGTATATCATCGATATATTCTCTGCTCCCTTTCTCGACACCCCTTCACCGAGTTCTGCGAACTCTGGTGCTGGGTCGGTCCCAACCTCTACACGATCCTGCTCTTCTTTCATCTCAGTCATCGCTCACATCCTCGATCATGTCCTCCATCACCGGCTGATTCTGTTCCTTGGGATCGTCAACCGGTACCCCTACGAGATCTTCCCTCTCACTTGGAGACGGGGGTATAGAGCCCAGCTTACTCTCTTGTCCCTTGGTAATCGCCTTTGGCTCCTTCGGCTCCTCGACCGGTCCCCTTACTATCTGCTCTCTGATCCTTACAGCGAGATTGCCCCCAGACTGGCCGGGGGTTACCCGGTACGTGGGAGTATCCTCGATGAGGAGATCGAGATCAGAGCCGACAGGTATTCCAGTTGCCAGGATACTCCCAACACCAAGCTCGAGGAGTTCCTCGACTGACAGCGTTACCTCTGGGAACCTGACGGAGAGGTCCACCTCTGTCATTCGGACCGACCACTCGACCGCCTCTTTATCGGCAGCCCTCTCTTCCTCGCTTCCAACGGTCATCGCGACTTTGCGCAAGCTTGGTCCAGTGAAGAATCTCTCCAGTACGACGAATGGGAGACATATCAGCACATTGCTGCTAAAGTCACTCGTATCGACCTCGACATTCGCTACTAGAACTGGGTCATCTCGGTTTACTATCTGGAGCATATCCGGAACGGACTCAAACCTGCTGACATCCAGCTCTAGGTTGATATGATCTGCCCAGATATCGACCAGTTCCTGGAGGACCATATCCGCCATTATCCGTACGACCATTCTCTCTAGGGGAGTCAGGGCCCGATCCAAGATCTCGACAGGCCCATTCCCTCCGAGAAGACGATCGACGAGGTAGAAGGATAGATCACGACCGAAGTCGATGACCCCCTGATGGCCACCAGTCCCCGCGATATCGAAGACGTAGGCGGTACATGGTGTAGTCAGCGAGAGGACGAACTCTCCAAAGGTGAACTGCTCGACTGCCAAGAGTTGTGCCTCGACATGACTCCTCACCCGACCGACGAGCCAACTCTCGAGAGTCTTCGAGAGACGACCGTACATTCCCTCGAGGATGCGCTGTCGGTCCTTCGAGATGAGACTCGGCCGCCGAAAGTCATAGACCTGTACCTCATCAGACCTATCACTCGACTTCCCTGGTGCGGGCTCACTCGTTGTGCCACCTCCAAAAAGGAGATCGATCTCCTGCTGTGAAAGGCTCTCCGAAGAGGTCATGGGATCACTGGATCACGAATTGAGGAAGATAGACATACCGGATACCAGGGTACCGGATCACCCCATGGAGCAACTCGATCATCTCATCCTTGAGGGTGTCACGGCGAGAGATATCAGATAGCTCCGTAACCGTCTTGCCACCCAGGAGATGGAGGATCGCATCGCGAACCGCAGCCTCTCTCTCCTCGAGTAGCGTGACTGCCTGGCTATCTACCTCTAGAGCCAATGATACCACGAGGAATCTCGTGCCCTGACTCCCCGCTGGATTGACGATCAGGTTCTCCAACTCGAAGATCTCGCCAGGAGCGGTCGGCGGCAGTGGTAAGTACTGCGGTTCTGCACCTTTGGCAGTCGAGGTATCGACACCAAGTGCCGACAGCTGGTTAGCGGTCATACGCTGCGCCAGCATTGGCCCTACACCCAAGATCCCAACCCCCCCACCGGCAACGAGGCCAACCAGGAGAGCCAGGATGGCCAAGAGTATACCGCCCCGCGAGCGCCTCTCATTAGTCTCATCGGCTGTAACCATCATCGCTCCCTTGCGAACCTGTCCGCACCTGCACGGGCCAAGCCCATTGTAGTTCTAGAAGTATCCCACCGATATGAGCAGATGAAGATCTGCGCCCCTCAGACAGGCACCCTTCATGCCAAGAATCCCCCTCAGGCATCGACACGGCAACACATTTTCCCGCAAGGGGTTACAGTGTCGGCCGGCCAATGACTGCCAGTAGGACAGGAGAGGGGACTGGGTGGGAACGGCAACCTCTTCCGGACAAGGCCGGAAGAGATTGCCTAGTCTGAAGAAGAAATCTGGTGGCGAGCCGCCTGGACTCGCCACCAGAACTACTTACCTCATCGAGTCTCGAATTTTATCTCTTCAGGTTGACGAGTTCCTGTAACATCTCGTCTGTAGTGGAGATCACCCGTGCATTCGACTGAAATCCGCGCTGTGCGGTGATCATATTGCTGAACTCTAGGGCCAGATCGACATTCGACATCTCTAACGCACCCGACGTGATCCTCGACTGGCTCCCCGCCCCAGCATAATTGAGGACGGGCTCCCCAGAGTTAGCGGAGACAGCGTACATATTGTCACCGACCCTGAGGAGACCGCTCGGATTGTTGAAATCGGCCAAGCTTATCTGCCCGAGGACATGGGTTACTCCATTGGTGAATGATCCCATGATCGTACCAGTCGCATCGATCGAGATGTTCTGGAGATACCCCATTGTGTAGCCATTCTGCTCCCTCAGGACGACTGATGTCGGGCTCGCGTACTGAGAGAGTCCATCGATCTCATCACTCGTACCCAAATCGAGCACTACAGGCTCATTGAACCCTGCTCCAGGAATTCCGAGCTCGAGGGTCTCAGGTGAGCTGAGTGAGCCATCGGGGTTGAACTCGATCATCTGGGAATCATCATAGAAGACGGTATTCCCTTCATTGTCGAAGATCTCTATCTCGAGATCCCACTCTGTGTCACTCGCCTTCTTGAAGGTTGCCCTCAGCTCGTGCTTGATTCCTTGCTCATTGTAGATCGTGATAGAGGTCTCTCTCCATGAGCCAGGTGCGGGGTCACCAGTACTATCGTCGTAGACCGGAGCTTCGGCGTCGAGGTTGCCACCGATCATCGCCCTGGTCGTTGCCTGAGCGGGGGCCTTCTGTCCAAATGGAAGGTTGATATCACCCACCCGGTCAGAGAGGATGCCATTCTCGGCCATACGCCCCTGGACGACATAACCATTAGTTGCTGAGACTAGGCGTCCATTTGCATCGAGTTGGAAGTTACCTGCGCGCGTGAAGAATCGCTGCTGGCCATTCGATACTACGAAGAAGGAATCCCCCTCGATCGCGAGATCAGTGGTATTCCCGGTCGCCTCGAGGCTGCCTTGTGAGAAGATGAGGTCGATGCTGCTAACATTCATTCCGAGACCAACCTGGATGGGATTGACCCCACCGCTCACAGATGAGTCGTCACCTGGTGGTCTACTAGCCCCCTGTAGGATCTGAGCGAAGCCCTCCTCGAAAGTGACCCGGCTCGACTTGAAGCCGGTGGTATTGACGTTGGCGATGTTGTTTCCGATGACATCCATCCGTATCTGATGATTTCTCAATCCGGATACGGCGGAAAAGAGTGAACGCATCATCTTCAAATCCCTCCTTCAGTTAGTTCATCGAGGCTTATCTGTCTTCCCCTCGTCCGCTCACCTCGACAATCGAGCTGAGGGGTATCTCGACTCCTCCTGAGATGAGCACAGGTCCTGAGTCACCGTATCTAATCCCATCGATCACAGCAGTAATCAGGAGACTTACTGGTACACTCTCGCCCTCTTCATCGACCAGGTCGATCGTATAGCTATGTGCCCCCGGCGGAAGTTGACTCTCTTCCCCTAGATCGATCTGATGACGACCAGGCTCCAAGTACCCGATCTCGCGTGATCCGACCGGCTCACCATTCATGTCGTAGAAGGTGAGTGTGGCCCCGCCGCCCTCACCCCCTACCTCGATCTCTGCGATACCGGGCACACCCTCAGTGAGTACGGCTTCATCAACCTTCGCCGTCACGGTAGATCCGAGTACACCGAGTGCTGCAGTCGTATTGATTCCCTGGGCCAAGGCATATATGTATGAGAGCTGAGAATCGAGTCTCTTATTGGCATCGATCAGTTGCTCTAATGAGGAGAACTGCGCCAGCTGTGCGGCAAAGTCCTCCGCCTCCATCGGATTCAGCGGGTCCTGATGTCGTAGCTGGGTGACGAGGAGTTGTAGGAATTCATCCTTTCCGAGGTCACCCCCCGCCTTGGTCAGAGGTGTATCACTCAGTCGTCCCGACCCATCGGCTACCGAACCGAAACCATAAATATTCATCTCTCCTCTTCCCCCCTCTCTCTCTGTTGGGGATTCTCATGATCGAGCCCATCCTCGGGATGGCGCTCCCCTCTCTCTTCGAGCCACCTCTCAGGCACCTCCTCTCGCTCTCCCATCAGCGCGCTCCTCCCGTCGGTCCCTGTCGACAGGACCGTCGCCCCACCCTCCTCGACCTGAATCGTCCCGGGGGTCAGGCCATGTCGCTCCAGAGCGCGGGAGAGTTCATCGACCCTATAGAGGAGTCGATCTGCCAGTCCCCGATCGCTCGGGATGATCTCTGCGTCTATGACCGAGCTACGTAGGCCCAGCCTGACCCTCGTCTCAACCCCATCCTCCCCTTCGATCCGGACAGATACGCGCGAGATCGGTTGGGACGCGACCTCATCCTGCAATTCGAGGACACGGGCTACCCGATCTGCTACCCCCACCTCCATAGTGCCGGGACGGCTCAACTCTGGATCACGTATTACCTCTCCCCCCCTAGTCACCTCCATACCGCCTGTTGGATGTGATCTCTCGTTCGAGCCCTCTCTCCACCCTAGATCTAACTCAGCACTCTCAGATCTAGCCTCATAGCTCTCATCGAGTTCGAGGGGAGATGGAGGCAAGGTGAGATGCTTGATGTCTTTTTCGCCCTCGATTACAAACTCGCTCCCCTCATCAAGCGTTACAGCTGAGGCGGTGCGATCGGGCTCATCAGTCTCAGGCTGAGCCCTCGGCCTCGCGAGCATCGCTCCCCTCAGTCTGGAGATGATCTCAGCCAGACGGTCGGGGGTAGGACCATCCATCGCCCGGGCATCCTCTGGTAGGATCTCAACCTCGGTGGTGAGCTCCGGCGGAATCGGCTTCGAGGTCGAGGATGGAGGGGACTCTGGTCTGAGCTCTCCTGGAGTGACCGAGGGCTGTCCTCTCGGGATCCGGTAAACCGTGGTCCTATCGCTCCTCGTCCATTCATCTCCTCTCAGCTCTATCCTCCCCCTAGCTACCTGGGGGAGGGCTTCAGGCCTACCGCTAGCCCTCTCAGATGGTCCTTCACCTTCGGCGGGGCTCCCCTCCCTACTCACCCTCTCCACACCCTGACTAGTAAGGGTGAGTTCTACGCGGAGAACGGGTGTAACGGGGGTGGTTTGGCGCCCTTGCACGTCCTGGGCAGTTTCGGCAGCCGTTTCCGTAGCCGACTCGACTGTGGTCTCCAGCTCTTCGTGCTGGAACACCTCCCTCTCTTCGATCTCGATCTCGATAGGCTCATCGGGAGCTATATCTCCGAATTCGATCAGAGTGGATAGGATTAGAGCGAATCCGGTCAGCGCTGAGAGTTCTTTCGCCTCACCCTCTCCCTGCTCAGGGGTGAGGTGGAGATCGGTGCCAGTCCGGAGTTGGAGGTCGTGGCCATGATCGACTCCCTCGGGAGTGATGGAATCGATTCCCAATAGTGTCGACAAAGCGGTGGTCATCATTATCCCCCCCGAATCATCACGGTTCGAGTGAGCTCAGCCGCTCGCTCTGGTTCAAAGTGTGATAGGATCGCTGCCGCCTTCCTGTCGGGTATGTGCTTGATGATCGCTCGGACCTCCGTATCAGTGAGTCTCTCTAGGACACTAGCGGCATCGGCTGGCTTCATCGCCCCGAAGATCCGCGCCAATCTGACCGAACCATTCCCAACCAGTTCACTGTCGATCGAGGGGGTTAGGGCCTCCTCTCCCTCATCGTCGAATCGAAGGTGGAGGAGGCTATCGAGCTCACTAGCCCCGGATGAGATGGAGTCAGCCTCCTCTTGGATCCCGGGGTCATGCTCCTCTTTCTCATCCTGAACGGCAGTACCATGATCGTAGCCGTCCCGTCCCTCTTCACCTTCGACCTCCTCGTCCTTAGGCTCCTCCTCATCATCTTCCCCAAGGAGGAGTTCGATCGAGGCCACCATACTTCGGACCATGACTATGGAACCGGTCGTGACCCCAGCGAGGAGACCGACCAATGCTAGTATGATCCAGAGTGGACGGATGGTATTCAGCATCGGTATCACCCACTCTGATCTAGCTCGGACCTGCCGAAATGGGTCAGTGCGACTTCATCGAGCTCCTTTCGTTCGGCATCGTTTTCAGCGGACCTCAGAGCCTCTTCGTGCCGTTCACGCAACCGCTCTAGGATCTGACGGTCCCGAAAGGCCTCATTGAATTTGGCGATCGAAGTCTCTAGGTTTGTCGTGGCCTGCTCATGCCGACCCGCTGCTGCCTCGATCTCCTCATCGAGCTGGCTGAGTATGATTCTCAGGTTCTGTAACTGACCTACTGTGCCCCCTGCACCATGAGCTCGAGCGATCTGGTCCTGAGTAGCGGAACGTATCTCACTGAGGTTTTCGAGGGCCTCTTTGGCAGCCTTCAACTCACGACGGGCCAATGAGAGCTTGCTAGCCTGTTCCTGTTCTTTCCAATGGCGGAGCTCGAGGACACGTTGAAGCCGGAACTCTGACCTACTCATAGTTCTCATCCTCATCCTCTGGCCTCTATGGGTGCGTCAGCCGCCTGGGCGAGAGTGATCAAGCGGTTTCGAGTCTCATCAAAAGGAGTGTATTCATCGGCATCCTGTTGTAGGAACTCCAGGATCGCTGTCCGAAGTTCTATTGCCCGGTCGACAGTCGGGTCGCTCCCCTCCTGGTAAGCTCCTATAGAGATCAGATCCTCCTTCTCTTGGTAAGCTGCCATTATTCTCTGGAGGGTGTTGGCAGCCTCTTTGTGTCCCTCCACTATGACCTCGTTCCTCACCCTACTGGTACTCTGTAGGATATCTATAGCTGGGAAGTGACCCAGAGTTGCCAACTGACGTGTCAGCACGATATGTCCGTCCAGGATCGATCGTGCAGCGTCGGCGACGGGCTCATTGAAATCATCCCCTTCTACGAGAACGGTATAGATCCCGCTGATACCACCACTCTCCCCATTACCTGCTCTTTCGAGGAGGCGCGGGAGTAGTGCGAAAACCGAAGGGGGATAGCCCTTAGTCGTGGGGGGCTCTCCGATTGCCAATCCTATCTCTCGCCAGGCCATGGCGACTCTCGTCACCGAATCGACCATGAGGAGGACCTGTTTCCCCTCATCACGGAAGTATTCAGCGATTGCGGTTGCTACGAGTGCACCGCGCGCCCTGACCAGGGCAGCCTCATCACCAGTTGCGACCACGACGACAGAGCGAGCTAGTCCCTCAGGGCCAAGAGAGTTCTCGATGAAATCACGCACCTCCCGTCCGCGCTCCCCCAGGAGAGCGATGACATTGACATCGGCTGCAGCGTTCCTCGCTATCATCCCCAAGAGAGTGCTCTTACCGACCCCACTTCCAGCGAAGATTCCGACACGCTGGCCCCGACCGAGAGTCAGTGGCCCGTCGATCGCACGGACCCCGGTCGCGAGTGGCTCGTCGATCATCTCCCGCACTAAGGGATTGATAGGGTCGGCGGTAAGGGGAATACGGATGGTATCACCGAGATCCCCCTGTCCATCGATAGGCTGCCCAAGACCATTGAGAACCCTCCCTAAGAGTCCGGGCCCTACGTTGACCCCGAAGGAACGACCGAGGGGTTCGACTATACTCCCAGGGTGAACACCCGCCAGTCCCCCGAGTGGCATTAGGAGGACCCCCCTATCATGGAAGCCGACGACCTCGGCGAGTACAGAACTATCATCGGTTAGGCTGGAGATGCGACAGAGTTCACCGAGCCCGATATCTACGCCGCTGGCCTCGATGACGAGCCCGACTACTCGGGTCGCTCGTCCATAGACTGCATAGCGCGGAGTATCCTGGACTTTTTCGATCAGTGACTCAACCATCAGTCAGCCTCCGGTAGATCCGCTCCAGTGCCTTATCGATCCGTCCATCGACCACCCTCTCTGTCCCTTCGACAATGCAACTCCCTGGCTCGAGGTTCGGATCGGCGATCCAGCGAAGGTCCCGTCCTGGCGCGATCGCGATAGCTTCACCCCCTGGCTGGGATAGGGAGGCAATCGTCGAAAGATCCTGAGGGGCAAGCCGGATCCGAAGGGGTTGATCGATCGGGAATTCGACGAGGGCATGGCGCACCCTGTCCGCGATCGCTTCGGCATCTCCCCTCAACTCTCGTCCAATGATCTGACGTGCGACAGCGACAGCGAGAGCGGCCAAGTTGCTCTCTATCTGGCTCAACCTCCCCTCCTCAGCGATCCTGACCTCGAAAAGGGCTTCCTCTAGTGCTGCGATTAGGGAGCTGAGGCGCTTAGATGCTTCCTGTTGGCCCTCGACAACTCCATCTCGGATTCCGACCTCGTATCCCTCCCTCCTCCCCTCCTCGTACCCGACCTTTCGCCCCTCGGCGAGGCCCCTCTCATACTCCTTCTCCAACTCGCGCGCATGTTCCAGCGCGGCAAGCTCCTCGGGGGTAGGTCCCTCCTCGAGCTTCGGCTCCCCTTCCAGAGCGTCTATCTCATCCTCTGGCTCTTCTTCCGCGACCTCGGATTCCAACTCGGGGATCTCTTCATCGAGTTCGTCGAGATTCCATGGTGAGGGCATCGAGTCAATGAGCCCACTACCTGGGCCTATCCCAGCTTCTTTAGTCGATTTAGACGATGATGTCATCACCGCCTCCACTCACCGTTATCTCGCCCTCGGCTTCTAGGTCGCGTATCCTCTGGATAATCGCTGCCTGAGCTGTCTCCACATCGCGCAGTCTGACAGGTCCGAGGAACTCCATCTCCTGGTCGAGCGCCATTACGGCTCGCTGTGACATCGTCGCCCTAATCCTCTCCTGGAGGTCATCACTGGCGACCTTGAGGGCCATAGCGAGCTCTCTCACCTCGACATCCCGGAGTACTCGTTGCAGGGAGCGCGGATCGAGGGTCTTGATGTCTTCGAATACGAACATGAGGCTCTTGACCTCCTCACAGAGCTCGCGGTCCTCTCGTTCGATTCCGCTCAGGAGTTCCTTCTCGAGGGAGCCCGGGAGGAGATTCAATACGGCTGCTACCGCCTCTGGCCCACCAGCCACCCTCATATCCTGGGTTATCGAGAGTGCCGTCTCATGGCTGAGTGACCGGTCGACCACCTGGAGGACGTCGGGGTGGACCTTCTCCATCCTGGCGAGGCGTAAGAGTGAGTCGCTCCCCAGATCTGGATCTAGATGCTTTACCACCTCTGCGACCATCGAGGTGTGGAGATGCGCAAGGATGAGAGCGATCGTCTGCGGATATTCCTTGCTAAGTACAGAGGCAACCTGCTGTGGGTCGGCAAGCCGGAGGTTTCTGAACCCCTCTGTCTCCCTCAGTTCCTGCTCGATCCTCTCTAATACCTCGGCAGCCCTTACCGGTCCGAGGGCAGCTTCGAGGATCTTCCGCGCCGTCTCGACCCCCCCCTGTGCTAGGGTATGGGCCGCAAGTTCTGTCTCCTTCCACTCCTCTAGAACAGTCTCAGCGACCTCGACCGGAACATATTCGAGCCGGGCGATCTCTAGACTTATCCTCTCTACCTCCTCGGGGCTGAGGAGAGAGGTTATCTTGGCGGCATGTTCGGTCCCGATCGCGAGAAGGAATACGGCAGCGCGCTGGACCCCAGTCAGGTCTTCAGCCGTGAGCGTCCGTCTTCTAAGAGCAGTCGTAGCCACTTACACCTCCCTGAGCCATGCGCGGATGACCCTTACCGCGTTCTCTGGCCGCTCGTCTATCGTGGCGAGTATCTGAGCATGTCCACTCAACTCCTTCGGTACGAGGGGCCTGATATCGACCGGTTCGAGAACCTTTTCTTCCTCTTCTTCCTCGAGCTCCTCTGTATCCGAAGCCTCCAAGGCAGGTGTCTCATCAATCTCGTCCTGGAGAGCTGCCTCGAGCTGTGCAAGGCGGTGCCTGCGCAGGAGTTGGAGTGTAACGATCAGGATGATGATTCCGCCGAGAATGATGAGGAGTGGCCATTTCATAGTCTGCATCCTCACGAGGATTCCAGGCCTCTCGTCTGGGCCGATCAGGGATGGTTGGATATCGAAGGGGATACCGACCACCGAGATATCGTCTCCCCGAGTAGGGTCGAAGCCGACAGCGTTCCTGACGAGTGACTCGACTCTTTCGAGCTCTTCTGGACTCCTCGGCTCGTAGTGAGCACCGTCCTCACCCTGGACGAATCTGTCATTTAGCAGGACTGCGATCGTCATCCTGCGGAGGTTGCCCTGTCCCCCGGTGAATCTCTCGATCGTCCGCGTGACCTCATAACTCGTGTTCTCGATCGTCGATATGCCCCCTGGCGCTCCTTCAGTCGGGACGATCTCGGAGCGCTCCTCCCTCAGTGTCGCTTGTTGGTCGGGATCTACCGCCTGTGTCGTCCTATCGATCTGGTCGAAGTTGAGGACTGCCGAGATCCGGACCCTCACATTCTCCCGGCCTACCACCTCGGCAACGAGATCCTCTGCCTTCATCTCGAGATAATTCTCTACCTCTCGCTGTAGTGCGATCTGACGCTTGGTCAGGCCACTCGTTACTCCAGGCTCGATCGCAGCTGAGAGTACCCTTCCAGCATCATCGAGGACGGTAACACTCTCACTAGAGAGGCCATCGACACTCCCAGCAACGAGGAAGGTTATTGCCTCAACCAACTCGCCACTTGGTCGGAGTCCTGTTCTCAATTTGAGGAAGACCGAGGCTTCAGCTGGTCGCTCATTCCTGCGGAAGACCGAAGTCGACTCTCTGATAGCGAGGTGGACCTGGGCCGATTCTATCCCTCGCATCTGGCTAATGGTCCTCTCCAACTCTCCTTCGAGAGCACGACGATAATTGACCCGTTGCGTAAAGTCGGTCATCCCCCAGGAGGGTTGATCGAAGAGCTCAAAGCCGGGCCGGCCCTTCCTTGGAATACCCGATTGGGCGAGGAGCACACGGGTCCGTGCGAGGTCCTTTTCGTTGACCTGTATCTCGGTTCCACCCCGCTGGAGCCGGTAGGGTACCCTCTCTTCATCTAGTCTCGTCGTCACCTCGCCAACTGACTCGAGGTCGAGACCGGGCATTAGAACGACCCACTCGGGACGGGTCGCCCAGTAGCTAATGCTCCAGATCAGGAGAACGGCGATTACCCCTGTAACACCGATGACGATTCGGCGGTCGAGGGATTGTAGACGATCGATCAGTTCCTGCAAGAAGGTCGGCATTCCCCGTCACCCTACTCAGGTCTGCATATTGATCACAGTCCGGTACGCCTCGGTCAGTTTATTCCTGATCTCGATGAGGAGTTCTAGGGCGATACCAGCCTCTTCGACTGCGGCCATTACTTGGTGTAGCTCAACCGGTTCACCGCGCACGAATGATCCAATGATCTCAGCCGCATCCTCCTGTAGATCGGCGACCTCGCCTAATGCACGGCCAAGGGTATCGGCGAACGAAGTATCGGTCTCGAAAAAGTCGACCCTGATCCCACCACGGTCGAGCTGACCACCCTGCGCGCCCCCTATACCTGCTATACCACTAAGTCCTGTAGCCATTGTCACACCCTCAGATCGATACGTCCGCCGAGGCCAACTGACTCGGTCGCCTCGATAATCTCATCCCGGCCATAAGTCAGGGGGCCGAGCGCCTGAGCGCGAGAGTAGTAGGCGCGCTCCTCGGTTGTCAGAACACTCCAGAGATCTGGATCGATGCCTGGTGGTTGTTCAGGTGAGACTCCACCGCCACCGGTTCCTGTCTCTGCCCGGTGTCCTCCCTCATGACTATTCGATGATGTGAGTCCCGCGGGCTCTGTCCTCCCTCGTGAAGCCGTGCCTGGATCAGCGACGCTCCTTCCTGTAGAGACACCACCCCCCCTTGGGATAGGGGTTCCCAGATTCGCGACACCACTGCCGATCTCACCTATACTCACGATGACCTCCTATCTCTAGACAACCAGCCTCAGTCTCAGATCTCGATCGACCGTCGCAAGATCGATTTGACTGCCTCGAAGACAGTCGCATTAGCTTCGTAAAGGCGCCTCGCTTCGAGCAGGTGTACCATCTCATCGGTGATATTCACATTGGGATACTGGACATAGCCCGTCTCATCGGCGTCAGGGTGTCCAGGGTCGTAGACCAGAGGCCCCTCAGTCTCATCCTCGACTATATCGGTCACCTCGACCCCGCCTAGAGCCTCGGGTGAGCCAAGGAGATGGCCTGGCGTAGGCAGTACCGGCCTCGGTGGGGTTGGCATACCCTCTACTGGCATAACCCCCATCCCTAGGAACTCACCCTGTGGATCAGACTGGCGGGGCTGTAGCTCGATCACACGGCGCCGGTACGGGCCCCCTTCGGGGGTCCGGGTCGTCTCAGCATTCGCGATATTGCTAGTGATGACGTCGATTCTCTGCCGTTGGGCCGATAGCCCACTGGCAGGAATCGCAAGACCGCGGAAGAGCGGGCGTACGATTTCTCGGAGCTGGATCATCGGCAGGCCTGCACGGTTGATAGGCATTTACTTACCTCTCCCGTACACTGGCCCGAATCTGTCCATAGATCTTCTGCAGGAGGACGGCAGTCGCATCGAACCGAATCTGTTCGTCGGCCAATGCAACCATCTCAACCTCGAGGTCAACATCCTCCGCACCTGCCTCAGCGATCAGGTCAGCGAACGCCCCAGTCGTTCCCCCACCCGGGAGCGTAGCATTGGCAACCCGGTGAGAAATAATCCGAGTCCGCTCAACTGATTCATCCAGCCCGCCCTTGAGCGTAGCTACGGGAGTAGCATGTCCTATCAATCCCTTTAGCATGGCATCATCACCCATTGAAAATCGGCAACTCCACCGACCTCGCATTTTGCGGGAGGTCGGCCACATCGATGGGCAAGGGCTGTTCCACAATTCTGGGGCAGTGTGATTCAGCGATGACCTCGACCTATTATCGCTGCAAATCCACAGCTGCCAAAAACATGGCCCGTAATGACTTACAGGGCCTTGACCTCATCCTCAAAAATTGGGGAGGAGATCGTTTCAAGAGATTCTAGGGATAGCGACTGTCGTGCTCGCTTCAGAGGGGAACCGGAAGATTGTGCCGAGTGGAACCGGACACCTTTGCCGACTATACCGAGAGTGGTGAGTCGGTGGAGTGAGATGTCAGGGGAATATAGAGTTGGTTATCTTGGCGTATTCAGTTTATTACGGAGGGTCCGGACACTGATGCCGAGTAGTTCTGCCGCCCTCGTCCTATTCTGATCGGTTTCCTCAAGGGCCTTCTCGATCAGGATCCTCTCGACCTCAGCGATATTTAGGGTATCCAGGGCGACGAGCGCCCCTGGCTCCCGAGCCCTTCCATCATTGGCCACCCCACCTGTTAGGGTCTCGTCTCTTTCTCGGGTTGGTGAGAAGTCAGCGGTCGGCGCAAGCCCAAAGGCGTGGCTGTCGAAGGCCTCAGGCCTCAGGACAGCGCTCGGACTGAGGATCACTGCTCTCTCGATCGCATGGGCAAGTTCTCTGACATTTCCTGGCCAATCATGTCGCTTGAGGAGTTCCAGAGTCTCAGGTGCGATTCTAGTGATCTCTTTTCCGGTCTCTCGTGCGACCCTCTGGACAAAACGGGAAGCGAGGATCGGGATATCCTCCTTCCTCTCCCGAAGTGGGGGCACTCTGATCGGTACAACGCTTAGCCTGTAGTAGAGGTCTTCTCTGAAGTTACCGGCCCGTACCTCTTCTGCGAGATCTCTATTGGTGGTAGCGACGACTCTGACATCGACCCTGACAGTGGTCGTTCCCCCGACCCTCTCGAACTCCTGCTCTTGGAGGACCCTGAGGAGTTTCGCCTGTAGATCGAGTCTCATCTCAGAGATCTCATCGAGGAGGAGGGTGCCTCTATTGGCCCTCTCGAAAGCACCTCTATGCTGCCGGACCGCCCCGGTGAAGGCCCCTTTTTCATGACCGAAGAGCATACTTTCTACTAGATGCTCGGGCATCGCCGCCGCATTGACAGAGATGAAAGGACCTTCACTCCTATCACTCATCTGGTGTATTGCACGGGAGAGGAGCTCCTTACCGGTTCCAGATTCTCCTTCGAGGAGGACGGTCGCACGCGTTGGAGCGACGGTCGCGGCCGTCTCTAAGACTCTCTTGAAGACAGGACTCTCGCCGATGATCTCTCTTTCGCTACGGAGTTGGCTTACCTCCTCTCGAAGCGCAGCGTTCTCCCTCCTCAACCTAACGAATTTCAATGCCTGCTCGACGACGAGTTCGAGCTGTGATGCGCGTATCGGCTTCGTCACATAATCGAGTGCTCCCGCCTTTATAGCCGCCACGGCGTGTTCGATACTGCCATAGCCGGTAATCATGATGAGGGGTATATCATATTCCTCCTCATTGAGACGGGCGAGGAACTCCAGGCCGGTCGCACCGGGCATCCGATAATCAGATATAATGAGGTCGATCCCACCACGACCCAGGACATTGAAGGCTGCGTCGACATTGTAGACAGAGGTAACCTGGTGACCGGCGGCCTCCAAGATGCGCTCCATCTGCTGGGTGGCTACCGGCTCATCATCGACACAGAGGATATTCGCCATATCGTTGAGAGAGAGTTGCGGTTCGACACGTCGGATTCAGGTGCTACTAGTGAATATGCGCTGCACCCGCTAAACTCAACCTGATCGACTGCCGATACTAGGATCAAGGTACCGAGCTTCGCGGGTGAAGGCAATGCCGATCTGCCCGTTATCAACTAGGAGGTGAAGAGACGGTGCGAATTACGAACAATGTCCTCCTGCGTACCACCCTCGCTGGGATACAGGACAATCTACGGTCGATTCAGAGATCGACAGAACGGGTGGCTAGTGGCCACTGGTTCCGCCGCGCCTCTGATGATCCCGGTATAGCTGGGACAGTGCAGCGGACTGACAGTCAGCTCGAGGCGCTGAATCAATATCAGAGCAATATAGGCTCGGCTCGTAGTCGCCTCATGTTGGAGGAGACCGTCCTCGGACAAGTCACCGACCTATTGACTCGCGCCCGAGGGCTGGCGACCCGCGAGGGGAGTAGCAATGCGAACACCGATTCGCGCCTGATCGCAAAGAAGGAGATAGATCAGCTACGCCAGATGATCGTGGAGCTCGGCAATACTCGCTTCGAGGGGCTCTACCTCTTCGGTGGTGCTCACGCCGATCGGCCTCCGCTACAATTCGATGAGCACGGCAACATAGTGATCAATGAGATTATTCCCGCATCGAATGAGGTAGAGATCAGTGCAGAGCGCCTAGCTCAGGTGAATCACGATGCCGGGGCTATCTTCGATGAGAGTGGGGTCGTAGCAGCGTTAGATGCCCTCTCGGCTGCACTGGGTGCTGATGATAGAGAGGGTGTTGCGGCGTCGGGTTCCCTCCTGAGTGATAGCCTCGATGAAATCCAGGCGCTCCTAGGTGATCTAGGCGCCAGGATGATCAGGCTAGATATAGCCGAGGCCAATATCGATGCGCTCGATGTAAATCTCAGGACCTTCCGATCAGATATGACCGAGGTCGAGTTCGAAGAGGCGATGACCGAGCTGATTGGTCGCCAGACAGCTCTGCAAGCAGCGCTAGTCGCGACCTCTAGGATCCTTCATACTACTCTCACCGATTATCTATGATGCTAGGGACAGCGAGTGAGACGAGAGACGCTACTTTGGGAGGATCGGCCATGACACATCCGATCGGGGGAGAGGGTCAGCCGTACACGATCACCTTTCGGGAAGGACTCCTAGGATTCTCCAAAGCACATCGATTCACCCTCCTCAAGACAGAAGCACCGGGTTTTTTCTGGCTGCAGTCACTAGACGAGGAGTCCCTTGCCTTCCTCCTGGTCGACCCCTTCGATTTCTTTGACGATTACAGTGTGGAACTCGAACCGGCCGATGTTACTGCCCTAGGCGCCTCACGCTTGAATGATGTTGCAGTCTTCGGGATCGTTACCCTGCCCTCAGAACCCGAGGAGGACTGTACCGTCAATCTGCTAGGCCCGATCGTGATCAATCTAGAGGAGGGGATAGGGCGCCAAGTCGTGCTCCATGATTCACCATATGGAGTGAGGGCGATCCTCGACCTAGAGAGGCCGGGTGGGACAGCCAAGGCTAAGTCGGCGACTGCACCCTGATATCAGAGGTAGAGCTCAACGCACAGACATCTTGTGCGCCCCCCCTTCACTCACGTAGTGAGATCTCATCGAGTGCTTCCAATAGCTCCTTGAAATCGATTGGCTTGCGTAAGATCGGGGGATTGAGTTCATCGACCGCTCGAATCCCCTGTAGACGAGATGGATCTGCAGTGACTACCACCGTCCGTCGAGCAACAGATGGGAAATCCTGAGCGAGTCGCTCGAGTAGCCACTCCCCAGACCCTTCATCCATCTTCAGGCCGGTGAGTACCAACTCGGGTGGTGTATTGATGATCGATGCGATAGCACTCCTTCCGCTCCATGCCTCCCTTACGGAGAAGCCGGCTCTCTCGAGAAACTTTCTCAGGAGCGCTCTGATCGCGCTGTCGTGGTCGATGACGAGAACGGTCCTATGACGCCCGAGGGAGAGGGAGATCGGAGCCATTCTGCTCGTGACGGAAGGGCTAGGAGATTCTAGGGGTAGTTCGATCGTGAAGGCGGTCCAGCCATCGGGAGAACGTGCGACCCAGAGGTCACCCCCATGTTCTGTGATTATTCCCTGAGCGATAGATAGTCCGAGGCCTATCTTATCGGCCTTGGTAGTGAAGAAGGGGTTGAAGGCGGCATCGATCCATTCTCCCTCCCCATCTGGTGAGTCATCCTGGCACCTGATGATGAGTCGGCTCTCAGCCACGCTTGCGGTCAGTATGATCTTCCCCGACCCTATCTCGCTGAGTTGGAAGGCCTCGCGTGCGTTCTCTAGGAGGATCTTGAGTACGGCTGATATCTGGGTAGAGTCGAGGTGGAATTTTGGGAGTTCTGGCTCGATGATCGACACCAGCTCTATCCCGGAGTGAGCCAGGTTCTCCCTCTCCTCGGCAACGACCTGATTGATCAATTCTGGGATCGAGACCTCGTCCCTGGTCAGCTCTGGATCTCGTGCAAAGGTTCGGAGCGCGGAGAGGAGTTGGTCCATCCTCTGGACCTCTATGGAGAGTTTCTGTCCGAGCTCTGCGGAGTGCCCTCCCTGCCTCTGAAGATCGGTGACTATGTGATCGATCTTGGTAAGGGGCCGACCTAGCTCATAGGCTATTCCTACGGCCAACTGTCCGATCGGGAGGTATCTCCTCTCCTCGGAGAGCTGATTCCCATCGTCGATCAGAATATTTTGGATTCTGCCTACTATGAGTACACCTTCACCGAAGCCCTGTCTTCGATTCTGGTAAGGGATAGCGTGTATCTGAGCCGGGACAGCTCTCTCGTCGGCCCTCTTCAGCCAGATGACTCCATCCCATCCCCTCCCTTCTCTCAGACTGTTTTCCATCTCCTGGTGTCGGCCGAGATTCTCTTCATCGGTCGAGAGGATAGTGGTGAGTTCCTGGCCTCTGAGGTGATCATCATCTATCCATATGGTTCTGGCTAGTCCTCTACTATAGAGGAGAACCCCATCGGAATCTGTTATTGCTATGAACTGGCCAGGAATATTTTCGAGGAGGTCTCCTATCTGAGTGAGGTCTTCTCCCCAGGTATCTTCGGGCTCGACCTCCTGAACGAAGACGACGAGAGGCGCCCGCCTCTTCTCCGGTGCCCGGGGTATCACACGAAGGCTCACGGCCTGCAGCGCTCCATTTCCGCGCACGATCGTCGTCCTCCACTCTACCGCCCAGCCTCTTAGCGCCTCCATGAAATGTCGACGTGAGCGTTCTCGATCACGTTCGACTATCCAACGTAGGATGGGGGTATCTGCTAGAGCGGATATAGGGCGGCCGAGGAGAGCCGAGGCCGTAGGATTGTTCTCGATGATCAACCCCGTACGACTGATCAGGATGATCGCTATTGGCGCGGCCCGATAGAGTCGCAGGAGGTCCAGCTCCGAGATCATTGGCTATGTCTTTGTATGAGGCATCCCAATCCCAAGTGGGCCGGTGCGACAATGTAGCGGGCATTCTCATACCTCGCAAGCGGACCGACTCACCCCGTCT
>Ga0079225_10000098_pt1 | contig 43492 bp, 42 predicted proteins | sample Poulit2012_FD_76344 | JGI IMG/M metagenome (GOLD analysis project Ga0079225, IMG submission 76344) | Agricultural soil microbial communities from Georgia to study Nitrogen management - Poultry litter 2012 | ecosystem: Environmental > Terrestrial > Soil > Agricultural land | place: USA: Georgia... | reverse complement strand
TCCAGGTAGTCGGTGAACCCGGACACGGCGAGCACCAGCAGCGCCCAACCGTCGGCTTGCGAAACCAGTACGAGCCACAGGAAAAGCGGCACACCCAGCAGGCGGAGGAGGGACAACAGGTTCGGAATGGTCCACACCCGGTTGGACACCGGCGTGGGCTCCTCGCTAACCACCGAACCTCCTTCGTGCTCGAACGGCAAGGCGACCGCACGTCCCGTCACCGAGCCTATACGGGTGGTGTCGATCAGCCGCGCACCCGAGACGGCGGTCGTGCCGCGGGTGCTAGGGTCGGCTCGGGCTGTCGGCACGCAGGTGCCCCAGGTCCGCGGGCTGTGGCGCAGCTTGGTAGCGCACCTGACTGGGGGTCAGGGGGTCGTGGGTTCAAATCCCGCCAGCCCGACGTTCGCGACATCCCGGGCCGGGTTCGTCGAGCTCACCAACTGACGCACCCCCACTTCGTCGAGTTAACAGATCTCGCGCGGCCTACTTCGCCGAGTTCGGACCTTCAGCCGGCCACACGCCCGACGTGCCACGCCGATGGGAGCCGAGAAGATGCGTGTCGACGATCCCGATCGCTTCCATGAGCGCGAACATCGTCGTCGGTCCGACGAACGCGAACCCGTGTCCACGCAGCGCCTTCGACAGCGCACGTGACTCCGGCGACTGCGTGGGAACCTCGGCCGAGGTTCGCGGCCGTGGGGTCGCCTCCGGCTGGAAGGACCACACCAACTCGGCCAGACCGCCGTGCTTGCGCAGGGCGATCGTGGCGCCTGCATTGGTAATGGTGGCGCGGATCTTCCGTCCATTGCGCACGATTCCCGCATCGTTCATCAGGCGCTCCACGTCGGACTCGGTATACGCAGCCACGGTGTCGGGGTCGAAGTCGTCGAAGGCGGCTCGGAACGCGGGCCGCTTGCGCAAGATGGTCGCCCAGGACAGACCGGCCTGGAATGCTTCGAGGCTGAGGCGCTCGTACACACCTCGTTCGTCCCGGACCGGCATACCCCACTCGACGTCGTAGTAGGTACGCAACAGTGGGTCATGCGAGGCCCAGGTAGGACGTGCGAGCCCGTCGGCACCGACGACGGCACCGGTCCCCTCGAATGCCGTCACCGCGTTCGCCCTCCCGTCGTGGCTGCGCCCCACTCCCCCAACGTCAGCCTTCCTGCTCCAGTCTCAGCAGCGTCCGCTTGGTTTCCAACCCGCCCGCGTACCCGCCGAGGCTTCCGTCGCTGCTCAACACCCGGTGGCAGGGAACGACGATCGGCAGCGGGTTGGTCGCGCACGCGGTACCCACAGCCCGGGCCGCTCGTGGGCTGCCGACCGTCTCGGCCACCTGCTTGTAGGACTGAGTCTGCCCATAGTCGATCGTTCGGAGATACCCTTGCACCCGCTGCCGGAAGCCGCTGGAGAGCCGGTGATCCAGCGGGACGTCGAACTGTTTGCGCTGACCGGTGAAGTACTCATCGAGTTCTCGCGCCGTGGGGTCCAACCGCTCCGGGGCACGGAGAATCCGTGGACTCACGCTCCTGGCCAGGGTCTCCAAGACCGCGTCGAAGCCTTCCTGCTTCCCGAACGAGATGCGCAACAGTCCATCCTCGGTGGCGGCGAGCAGTAGCGTTCCCACCGGGGAGTCGACCGTCGTGTACGCGACGTCGAGCAGGCCAGCCCGGTCTGCTGCGCTTGCCAGATGCGCGTGCAGGTTGGTGAGCTCATCCGACGACGGTGCGGTCGCGGCGCGCAGCGCGGTCGTCGCATCCATGTCGTCGTGATCAATCGTGTTCATCGGCGGTGTCCTTTCGAATGGTGTCCTGTGCCCGCAGAGTTGCTCGCAACGATCTGATGCCGTCGGCGGCGGCGCGCCTGGCCGCCTCGACGGTGCCACCGAGAATCTCGGCCACTTCCTGATGGGAAAGCCCGGCAAGATAGCGGTACGCAACCGCTTGTCGCTGCTTGGGCGGCAGCGTCCGGACAACCTCCCAGATCTCGTACGTCGCGCTCGCGGGGACTCCGAGCGTCGACGTTTGCTCCGGCAGGTCGCCCACTGGAGTCGCGTTGCGTTGCCGGGAACGGGTGGCATCGATGGCCTTTCGATGCGCGATGGTCACCAGCCACGCCTCGACGTTCGCGTCCTCCGGCAGTTGTGGCCACGTTCGCATCGCCGCGAGGAAGGTCTCGGACCAAGCATCGTCGGCGTCCGCGTGCGAGCCCAGTACCGCGCGGCAAACCCGGAGCACGGTCTGACCGTGCTCGGCCACGATCGCGTGGAACGGCCTGTTCATCCCCATCACCTGAGTAGACGCTCGAGACGACGCAAATGTGAGATCCGTCGTGCGCACGATCGTGCCGCACCACCGATCTCGGGATGGCCGCGGTCGGCCCAACAGTCGGTCAGCGCCCGGCCGAGTGGCCGCCACTGAGGTGCTAGCCTCGAGCGTCTGATGACTCCACCTGGCCGCCGCAGCATGACCAATCCGGACGCGACGACCACCACGGCGTGGGAGCCCGAGAAGGCGCTCTACTCCGACGGAGCATTCCGCGCCGTCTCGGTCCCCGTTCTCGCTCCGACGGGGTCAGCTGTCCAGCGGGTGCCGGACACACCATTCGTCGATCCGGCCACCGGCACGGTTCCGGACGCGCACATCGCGACCGCAGCGGAGGTCGAGGCCTTTCGCAACCTCATGCGCTCTGCCCGCATTCCCGGCCCCGGGGGTAGGTACGAGGACATGGCCCGAACCGCGGTGGCTGACCTGTACGCGCTGATGCTGCCCAACGGAGCAGTGCAGGGGGCGGGAAGTCCGTACTGGGCTTTCGTCTGGCCACGGGACACCGCGTTCGTCGTCGTGGCGCTGGCGTTGCTGGACCTGTACGACGACGCCTGGAGGGTGCTGTCCTACGTCTACTCGATGCAGGAACCCGATGGGCAATGGGAGGCGCGCTACCTTCCCGACGGCTCGGGAACGGTGCCCGACGAGCGCGGACGTCAGGACGATGGCATCGGCTACACGCTGTGGGCAACGTGGGTACTGACCGAGCTGAGCCCGTCCCACCTGCAACTCACCCAGCCGGCCGGCATTCGTGCGCAGATCAGCAACGCGATCACGGCTGCAGGAGAGGTGCTCGACGATGATTCCGGGCTTCCGCGCACCAGCCAAGACTTCTGGGAAATGGACCAGCAGGAACCCTCCCTCGGGGTGGCCGGACCGCTGCTGCTCGGCCTCCGCGCCGGGGCCGCCCTCGCCGACCGTCTCGATGAACCGGAGGTAGCCCGACAGGCCCGGACAGACGCGACGCGGCTCCGCTCGGCGATCACCCGAGAGTACGGGGCGAACGGCTACCAGCACTTCCCCAGCGGGGGCGGACGGGACGCTTCCGTGGTCTTCCTGCTCTCCCCATTCCTCGCCGACGACCTGCCCGGGGCACGCCAGGCGTGGGACGCTTCGCGGACCGAGATGCAGGTGAGCAACGGTGGACTCCGCCCGGGTGCGCAGTGGCCGGACCCGGAGACGGCATGGGGACCACAGATCTCGTTGTACTCGATCGTCGCCGCAGCACTCGGTGAGGATCAGATCGCCCGCGGCTATCTGGACTGGCTCGACGCGCATCGCACGCGCCTTGGGTCGCTGCCGGAGAAGGTGACGGCCAGCGGCCAACCCGCGGCCGTCGCCCCCATTTCCACGGTCGCCTCGGCCGTTCTCATCGCCCTGTGCCTGCTCGAGGGGTACCAGTTACCGGTTCCACCAGGTAGCCCATGAGCGAGCCGGAGCAACCCAGCCAACACACCCGAGGTGCCCCACGTGGTCTGGTCCTGGCGGGCTTCTCGGCAGCGCTCGTGTTGCTGGTCGTGGCCGCGTTGCTGCTCTACCGTGCGCTCTCACCCGACTCAGACGCGTCGGGCGAGCAAACCGGCGACGTCACTCCCACCGGGGAGACCACCGAGGTCACCGTCACCGCGGTCGAGATGGCCTACGACGCCGACACCATAGAGGTGCCAGCCGGCGATCGGCTGGTGATCACCGTGATGAACGAAGGCACCATGCCCCACGACCTCGTGCTCGAGGACGGCACTCGAACCGCGATGCTCTCCCCTGGACAACAGGAGACAATCGATGTCGGCGTCGTCGATGCCGATCAGGAAGGGTGGTGCTCGGTGCCCGGACACCGCGAGGCCGGCATGGAGCTCGACGTCGTGACCATAGGATCGTGACCGTGCGGTCGTGACGGTGGGCGAGCGTGCTCGGTCCGCCTACCCCCGGCACGCGAACAACCCCGAAGGTCTCGGTGTCATGACCGGCTGAGAGCCTGAGGCATGACCGACGGTGGGATCCAGGCGCGCAAGGTCAAACACCTCGAAGCATGCCTGTACGGCCCCGTCGAGTTCCAGACCATCCGAACCGGGTTCGCTGACCTGACGCTGCCCTATCGTGCCCTGCCGGAGACCGACCTGGGCAGCGTCGAGTTGACGACGTCGTTCCACGGACGATCGCTACAGGCGCCGTTGCTCATCGGTGCGATGACCGGGGGCGCCGAGTTGGCTGCCATCATCAACCGGAACCTCGCTGCCGCCGCTGAGGAACTCGGGCTCGGGCTCATGCTGGGCAGCCAGCGGATCATGCTCGAGTACCCGGAGCTCGCCGCGTCGTTCCAGGTACGCGAGCACGCGCCCAACGCGTTGCTCATCGGCAACCTGGGCATCGCGCAGCTCAACCGTGGGTATGGGGCCGCCGAGGTCGATCGTGCGGCGGAGATGATCAACGCCGATGCGATGGCGCTACACGCGAACCCGTTGCAGGAGGCCATGCAGGCCGACGGCGACACCGACTTCCGTGGCCTCCTCGGACGTCTCGGCGACCTCGTGGAGAACGCCACCTGCCCCGTGATGCTCAAGGAAGTCGGTCACGGGCTGGGACGGGAGGTGGTCACGGCGCTGGACGGTGTGCCACTGTCCGCCATCGACGTCGCCGGAGCAGGCGGTACGTCGTGGGCGCGGGTGGAGCAATATGTGCGGCACGGCGAGATCATCCACCCCGACCTCGTGGAATGGGGCATCCCGACGGCGACCGCACTAGCTCAAGTGCGCGCCGCACGACCCGAGGTCCCCGCCGTCGCCTCCGGTGGCATCCGGTCCGGGTTGGACATCGCGAAGGCGCTGGCTATGGGAGCCTCGGCAGTCGCCATCGCCCGCCCCCTGCTCGCCCCCGCTATCGAGTCTCCCGAGGCTGTCGTGGACGTTCTTGCCGATCTGCTCGGACAGTTGCGAGCGGTGATGTACTGCGCGGGGGTCACGGACATCGCGAGTCTGGCCCAGGTGTCCCTCAGCCGAGGTACGCACCACGTCTAGCCACGACTGCGCAGGCTGCCGAGTACCTCGTTGAACACCTCGGTCGATGACGGGTGCGTATAGATCGAGTCACGCAACTGGGTCGCGGTGATGCCGTGCCGGATGGCCAGGGCCACCAGGTTGATCACCTCTTGTGCGTGCACCTGCATCAGCGCGGCCCCGAGCACCTGGTCGGTCTTGCCATCGACCACGACCTTGACGATGCCGCGCGGGTCCCGTTCGATCTTCGGCCGCGGTGCGGTGGCGATGTCGGCGATCTGTTTGGCTCCGACCTGGACGTCGTAGCCCTGTTCACGAGCCTGGACCTCGGTCAGGCCTACGCGTGCCAGTGGTGGGGTGAGAATCATCGTGTACGGCACCGCTATCCGATCCGCGGTCGACCGTTCGTCGTTGTCGAGCAGCTCGCCGGCGAGTATGCGGTTGTCGTCCAGGGAGACATAGGTGAACTGTGGCCCGCCGTTGACGTCGCCGGCCGCGTAGATGCCGGAGGCGCTCGTGCGCAGGAACTCGTCGACGACGATGTAGCCTTTCTCGTCGGTCTCGACCCCGGCTGCCTGCAGGCCCAGGCCCTCCGTGGCCGGAGTGCGGCCCAGTGCCAACAGCACGGCATCGGCGGTGATGCGGTGCTCGCTGCCCGCGATCCGATACGCGACCTCGGCCTTCTCGGTCCGGTCGCTGACCTCGGTCACCGTCGCGCCGGTGGTGATCGTGACCCCGTCGTCCCGTAATGCCCCAGCAGCGGTGTCGGCGACGTCGTCGTCCTCGAAGGCCAACGGACGTTCCCCCCGGTCGAGTACGGTGACCGACGACCCGTAGTGGGTGAACATCGAGGCGAACTCGAGACCCACGTAGCCGCCGCCGACCTGCGGTGATCTGCAGGTTGTCGTCCCCTCCGGTGACCCGCACCTCACGCTCGCCCGTGAACGTCGCCCGGCCGGAGAGCAGCAAGACCGAGTCGAGCTGGTCCAGCAGCGAATAGTTCGTTTGCCGCATCGTTGCTGTCAGGCTGTCCCGACGGGCAACGGCCGCGGCGAAGTACTCGTCCACGGGCTCAGAGTCGCGGCGCTCGGCCGCGTCGTGGATCAGGATCTTGGTCGGCACGCAGGCGATACTGATGCAGGAGCCGCCGACCATGTCCGCTGACTGTTCGACCACGGCGACTCGCTGGCCCACGCGGGCAGCGTGGCCACACCCGAGCGATCATGTACAAAATGTGCATGATCAAGTGCTATTTCTTGCGATAGACATAATGAGTGCTTCGGGGTGATGCTGAGGAGATAGCAGATCGCAGGCGGGACGACTCGCACGCAAAGGGGGCTCGTCATGGTCACCACAACTCGCAACGGCACGCCATCCCAGCCAGGCACACAACAAGGCACACAACAAGGGACCCAACAAGGGGCCCAGCCGCGCACTCGTCCGCTGCCCAGGGAGGCGTTCACGGACGAGGCGACCTACCGCGAAACCCGACTACCTGTCGATCTTGCCGCCACCTTGATCCCGGACGCCTACACCTCTGCGGAGTTCTTCGAGCTCGAGCGGGAACGGGTCTTCGCCACCAGTTGGGTCGCCGTGGGTACCACCGACCAGATCGAAACTCCCGGGCAGGTCATTCTTGCCGACGTGGCCGGGCGCTCACTCATCGTCACCCGCAACAACGACGGTGAGCTGCGCGGATTCCACAATGTCTGCCGCCATCGAGCCACCAAGTTGCTCGACGGCGTGTGCGACGTAGGCCGCAACCGCAAGATCCGATGCCCCTACCACAGCTGGACTTACGACCTGGACGGGAACTGCCTGGGCACGCCGCTGTTCGAGGGTTCGGACATCCCGCCCGACCAGCAAGGCGTGTTCGACATGTCTGACGTCAAGGGATTCGACCGAGCCGACTACGGGCTGTTCCCCGTGCGCGTGGAGTCCTGGGGTTTCTTCGTGTTCGTCAACCTCGACCCCCAGGCCGCGCCGCTGACTGAGCAACTCGGCGACCTGCCGGACCGGCTGGCCGGCCACCGGCTCGACGAGTGGCGCGTCCAGCGACGTCTGCGCTATGACGTGGCGGCCAACTACAAGCTCATCGGCGAGAACTTCATGGAGTACTACCATCTGCCCTGGGTACACCCGGAGTTGATTCAGGTCTCACGACTCGCGGACCACTACCGCTGGCAGGGCACCGGGATGTACACCGGCATGTGCACCACCCCGATCTCCCGCAACACCGACGCCGGCGGCTGGGAGGGGCTGGCGCCGGTGCCCGGTCTCAGCGACGCTGACCTGACGGCCGGCCGATTCGTCTGGTTGTTCCCCAACACGGCTGTCGTCATCTTGCCCAACCACGCCTTCGTGCTACTCACCCACCCCGAGGGCCCGGGACGCACTGTGGAGGAGGCCGTGCTGCTGACCCATCCCGACTCGGTGCGTGATGCAGATGCGGCCACAGGTGTGGATCAGCTCGAGCAGTTCTGGGACCTGGTCAACCGGCAGGACCTCGAGATCGTCGAACGGGTGCAGCAGGGCATTTCGAACCCGGCCTACACCGGCGGACGCATGTGCTACCGCTTCGAGGAGCCGCTGCACCGATTCCAGAACATGATCATCGACCGGATGGTCGGCATCCACCGGGTCCCTGCCGGCGACGACGACACCATGACCCCGATGTTCGTGTCTGCCGAGTGATCGCGATGAGCGAGCGTGATGGCCTGCCTCCCGGTGAGCTGTACCTTGCCGGGCGGTGGGCGCCGGCCCGATCGCGGGACACATTCGCCACGATCGATCCGGCCACCGAGAAGCCGATCACCGAGGTCGCCCGCGGTGGGCCGGACGAGGTGCACGACGCCGTGCAGGCCGCCCGCACCGGCTTGCAAGCATGCCGCCAGATGACCCCGGCCGAGCGAGCCCGACTGCTGTCCCAGACGGCCAGGATGCTTGAGTCACGCATTGACGAGTTCGCCCGGCTGGAGACCCTGGACACCGGCAAGCCACTGAGTTTCGCCCGCGGTGAGATCGACGGCTGCGTACGGTACTTCGACTACTACGCCGGGGCCGCCGACAAGATCGAAGGTCAGACGATCCCGCTCGGCCCGGACTACCTCGACTACACCGTGCGTGAACCGCTAGGCGTCACCGCCCACATCACGCCCTGGAACGCGCCACTGTCGATGCTCTGCCGCAGCCTCGCCCCGGCGTTGGCCGCGGGCAACACCGCCGTCGTCAAACCGGCCGAGCAGACGCCGCTGACCGCGCTCGCACTGGCCGGGCTCTTCCACGAGAGCGCTTGGCCTGCAGGCACCTACAACGTCATCACGGGATTCGGCGACGAGGCCGGCGCGGCGCTGGCCGCACACCCGGACATCGACTCGCTGACCTTCACCGGCTCGGTGCCCACCGGCCGGACCGTGCTGCACGCCGCCAGCGACAACATCACCCCGGTGGTGTGCGAGTTGGGCGGCAAGTCACCCCAGATCGTCTTCGACGACGCCGATCTCGACCTCGCCGCCGATGAGATCGCCAAGGGCATCTATTCCAACACCGGTCAGTACTGCGACGCCGGCTCCCGCCTGCTCGTCCACGCTTCCGCCCACCAGCCGCTCGTGGAGCGGCTCGTCGAGCGCACCGAACGGCTGCGTATCGGGCCCGGGGTGGACGACCCCGACATGGGGCCGCTGATCTCCGCGACGCAACGTGAGCGCGTCAACGGCTACATCGACGCCGGCCGTTCCGCCGGCGCCCGCGTCGTCACCTCCGCCGGCGTGGAGGCTGGGGAGGGCTACTTCGTCGCCCCGACCATCCTCGACGACGTCCGGCCGGAGATGAGCGTGGCACGCGACGAGATCTTCGGACCGGTCCTGGCGGTGCTGCCGTTCCGCGGTGACCGCGAGGCTGCGGAAATCGCGGCGGCCTCCGACTATGGGCTTGCGGCCGGGATCTTCACCCGAGACATCGATCGTGCCCTGAGCTTCGCCCGGGACCTGCCGATCGGATACGTGATGGTCAACGAGTACTTCACCGGTGGCGCGGAAAGCCCCTTCGGCGGGTACGGACACAGTGGCTACGGTCGCGAGCGCGGGCTGGCGGCGCTGCACAACTACACCCGGCTCAAGACCGTCGTCGTCCGGATCCACGACAGGGCGGGAGGCCATGTCTGAGATGCGGCGTATCGTCATCGTCGGCGCCGGTCTGGCCGGGTTACGCGCAGGTGAGGCCTTGCGCTCGGGCGGCTTTGACGGAGACCTCACCATCGTTGGCGACGAGACCCACCCGCCCTACAACCGGCCTCCCCTGTCCAAACAGGTTCTCACCGGCACTGTGGATCCAGCGGAATGTCTGTTTCCGGCCGAGCGGCTCACGGCGACGTGGCTTCTGGGCACCCGCGCGGTGGCGCTCGACCCGAGCGCCCAGGTCGTGTCCTTGCACGACGGGCGGCAGGTGCCCTACGACGGGCTGGTGATCGCCACCGGGTGCCGAGCGAGAACCTGGCCCCAACCCGTGCCAGCGCACGGCGTCCACACGCTCCGCTCGCTCGACGACTGCCTCGCCCTACGGAAGGCAACCAGCCCAGACACACAGGTGGCCATTGTCGGTGCCGGCTTCCTCGGCAGCGAGGTCGCCGCCGCGCTGCGCGCCCGAGGCGTACACGGCGTGAGTCTGATCGACACCGCGCCGCACCCACTGCCCGGGCTCGGTCCAACGCTGGGTGCGCGCGTCGCTCAGCTACACACCGAGCACGGTGTGCGACTGCACCTAGGCACCAACGTCTCCCGCTTTGCCGGCGGGTCTCGGGTGCGGGCGCTCTACCTGGCCGACGGGACGAGGGTGGCGGCCGACGTCGTGCTGCTGGCGGTGGGGGCAACTCCGAACACCGACTGGCTCGCCGGCTCCGGCCTCACGCTGCATCAGGGACGCGTCCTCTGTGACGAGCGGTGTGTGGTCGTCGGAGCCGACCGCATCGTCGCTGCCGGCGACGTCGCCGCCTGGACGCATCCGCGCTTCCCCGCCCCGGTCGGCCTCGAGCACTGGAGCAACGCCGCCGAGATGGGCAAGGCCGCCGCGGCATCGCTGCTGAACGACCCCATCGACCGCGGAGTGTTCGCCCCCGTTCCCACCTTCTGGACCGACCAATACGACCACAAGATCAAATCCGTTGGGTGGTTCATGCTCGGCACCGACCACACTGTCGTCGAAGACGACCACGATCACGGGCGGCTCGTCGTCGAGGCCTATCGCCAAGGCGCGCTGGTCGGCGCCGTCACCGTCAACAAACCGCGGTCCCACATCAACTACCAGCGAGCACTCGCGGCCGCACTGGCACCAGCGAGCTGATCCGGCCGGCCACCTGAGGAATCGGAGGTAACAGCATGCGCATAGACCTCGACTCGACGCTGTGCGACGCCCACGGTCAATGCGTCATCGTCGCCCCGGACCTGTTCGATCTCGGCGATGACGACGACGTGGCCACCGTCACCAATCCGTGTCCGGCAGGCCACTTGCTGGGCCAGGCCCAGGCAGCCGCGGACGCCTGCCCCACCGGCGCGATCACCGTCGACACCACGCCGAGTGCCTGACGCGAGTGCCTGACCCCGACGCTGGCATACCCAGCGGCTCAGCGTCTGCTGCGCTTCTCCTTCACCCGGACCGAGATCTCGATCGGGCTTCCGGCGAAACCGAACTCCTCACGCAGACGTCGTTCGACGAACCGACGGTAGGCCGCCTCCAGAAACCCGTTGGTGAACAGCACGAATGTCGGTGGCCGGGTAGCAGCCTGGGTCGCGAACTGGATGCGCGGCTGCTTGCCGCCGCGCACCGGGTGGGGATGTGCGGCGACCAACTCACCCAGGAACCCGTTGAGCCGGGATGTCGGCACCCGGGTGCTCCATCCCTCCAACGCCGTGTCGAGTGCTCGCACCAACCGGTTCACATGCCAACCGGTTCGGGCGGAGACGTTGATCCGCGGCGCCCATGTCACCCGGGCCAGTTGCCGGTCGATCTCGCGCTCGAGATCGTGCCGGCGCTCCTCATCCACCTGGTCCCATTTGTTGAACGCCAACACCAGGGCACGTCCGGAATCCGTCACGGTCGAGACGATGCGTAGGTCCTGCTCGGCCAACGGCTCGCTCGCGTCGATCAGCACGACCGCCACCTCGGCCCGGTCCAGCGCCGCCTGGGTCCGCAACGACGCGTAGTACTCGGCGCCACTGGCCTCCTTGACCCGGCGCCGAATGCCCGCAGTGTCGATGAAGCGCCACGGGCGGTCACCGAGCTCGACGATCTCGTCGACGGGATCGACGGTCGTGCCTCCGACGGCGTCGACCATCGCCCGGTCCTCCCCCGCCACCTGGTTCAGCAGGCTCGACTTACCGACGTTCGGCTTACCGACGAGTGCGACCCGCCGCGGGCCCTGCTCGGGCTCCTCGAGGGTCTCCCGGGGCGCCGATGGCAGCGCCTCCAACACGACGTCGAGCAGGTCACCGCTGCCTCGACCGTGCAGTGCCGAGACCGGGTACGGCTCCCCCAGGCCCAGGTTCCACAGCGTCGCGGCTTCGGCTTCCGCCGTGGGGCCGTCCACCTTGTTGGCCACGAGGATGACGGGTACACGTGCGCGGCGAAGGACGGCGACCACGGCGTCGTCGGCATCGGTCGCCCCGGTGCGGACATCCACGACGAACAGGACCACATCGGCGGCCGTCACGGCCAACTCGGCCTGGGCGCTGATCCGTCCTGCCATGCCCGTGGCTTCGGTGTCCCAGCCACCGGTGTCGACCACTGTGAACTGGCGGCCGGCCCACGTGGCGTCATAGGCGACGCGGTCACGGGTCACACCCGGCACGTCCTCGACCACCGCTGCACGGCGCCCGAGGATCCGGTTGACCAGCGTCGACTTTCCGACGTTCGGCCGCCCCACGACGGCCACGACCGGCAAGGGCCCCGTGACCTCATCGGAGGCCACCTCGGTGGCGGCCTCCCACGCGTGCTCGCTCACGACTCCCGCTCCTGCTGCCGCTCGTACACCGCCGCGACGTGGGCGAGCAGGCCGTCCCGCACCTGCTCGGTGGCCGCGTCGAGCGCCGCTCGGCCACGTCCTGAAGCCTCGACCCGGATCGGGGCACCGAAGGTGACGTCGATCCGAGATCGAAGACGTGGCATCCCACCCAGCGTAGAGCTCCGCCCGGCCGTGCCCGTGAACACGAGAGGCACGACCGGCGCACCGGTCCGCATGGCGAACCAGACCAGTCCCGAGCGCAACTCGCTGAAGTCGCCCACACCACGGGTGCCCTCGGGGAAGATCCCCAGCACGCGGCCGTTGTCGAGCACCTTCATCGCTGTCATCAAGGCCGCTCGATCCGGTCCGTTCCGGTCGATCGGGATCTGGCCGACGCCGTGGAGCAACCACCCCAAGGGGCCGCGGAACAGCTCTCGTTTGGCCAGCGCGTGCACCGGCCTGGGTGACACGCCCACCAGCATCGGGGCGTCGATGAAGCCGGTGTGGTTCGGAGCGAGCAGTACCGGCCCCTCTTTGGGCACGTGCTCGGTCCCGTGCAGTCGGACCTTGTACAGCGCGGTGTACAGCCCGATCGAGATCTGTCGGCCGATCGCCGCCCCGCGCGCGGTCGGCAGCTCCGTGGCGCTCACGCCCGAACACCGGTCTGTCGCGCCACCAGCTCCAGCACCGCATCAGCGGTCTGCTCAGCGTCCAGCGCGGACGTGTCGACCACGAACACACCGTCGGGGGCCTCCATGAACTGCGCGACCGTGGAATCCACCCGGTCTCGCCGCAGCACCTCGTCCCGCGTCGCATCCACCGCCTGTGTGTCGTCGCTGCCGCGCACCTCGAGCGCCCGACGGGAGAGGCGGGCCTGCTCGTTGGCGGTGAGCAGCACGCGAACCCGGGCATCGGGAACGACGACGGTCGTCGTGTCCCGGCCTTCGAGGACGATCCCACCTCCCTCGGCTATGCGCTGCTGACGCCGAACCAGCTCGGCCCGCACGGCCAGGTTCGTGGCGACCTCACTGACGGCTGCCGAGATCACTGGCTGGCGGATCTCCAGGTCGACGGGTCGCCCGTCGACGCACACCGAACACGTGTCGGGGTCGAGGCTCATCTCCAACGGCAGTTCGGGGGCGAGATCGGCGACCCATTGCGTATCCGTCAGGTCGACACCTCGTTCGAGCAGCCACCAGGTCAGCGCCCGGTACATCGCCCCGGTGTCCAGGTAGCGCAGGTCGAGGCGTGCCGCCACCGCCCGCGCCGCGGTCGACTTTCCCGAGCCGGACGGGCCGTCGATCGCGATCACCAGGTCCGATGCTCCGGCAGATCCGGCAGATCGCATGTCGGACAGGGTAGTCGGACGGATACGCTCACCCATGTACCGTCCACCCTTGCTGCTGCAGGCCGTCCTGCAACGTCGCACCGTGACCAGCAAGCACATCGAGCTGGAGAGCCCCCACCGGTTGGCCGGGCCGATGCTCGATACGGACGTCCTCCACATTGACCCCGATACGGTCGGTGTCGGCGAAGACCGCGGCGAGCTGGCCGGGACGATCGTCCACGACGATGGTCACGGTGTCATAGTCCACACCGCGCAGACCGTGCTTGCCGGGTAGCCGGAACCTACCGTCAACTCCGCGCTGTAGGGCGGCGTCCAAGCGCGCTGCTTGCTCGTTCTGCCTCACCGGCTGCTGCCCCGAGACTTGGGTGCCCGAAACTTGGCTCAGAGAGTCGAGGACGTCGTCGAGCGAGTCCCGGAGCCCGGTCAGGACGGTTCGCACGGCGGTCGCGTTGACCTGCAGGATCTCGCTCCACATGCTCGGGTCGGCAGCTGCCACCCGGGTCACGTCGGTGACGCCCGGTCCGGCTAGCCGCACTTGCTGTGCCGGTGCGTCCACCAGCAACCCCGCAACCAGGGCACTCACGACGTGTGGGGCATGTGAGACGAGGGCCACGGCAGCGTCGTGCGAAGCCGCCGCCATCGTGACCGGTGCGGCACCACACGTGCGGGCGACCGCGAGAGTGCGGACCACCGCCTGCTGGTCCGTGGACGCGTCCGGGCACATCACCCAGGGCCGGCCTTCGAACAGGTCCGGTAACGCGGCCCGGGCACCGGACACTTCCCGACCGGCCATGGGGTGACTGCCGACGTATCGGCCTGGTGTCGTAGATCCGGCGCGGACCTGCTCGGCCGGTAGTACCTTCACGCTCGCGACGTCCGTGGCGTATTCCGCCGCACCGGATCGAAGGATCTCTGTCACCGCGGTGCCCGCCTGCGCCGGCGGCACGGCGACGACGGCCAGGGCGGCAGGCGTGTCGGCGTCCTGCTCGGCACGTCCTGCCCCCATGGTCAGTGCCGTCTCCAGCGCATCGGCATCGCAGTCCCGTAGCCGCACGTCGACGCCGGTTGCGGTCAGCGCCAGTGCGACGGATGTGCCCAGCAGGCCAGCACCCACCACGAGAACACCGCGGGACAGCTCCTCCGGACCGGTGGACGCCCCTGTCTCTCGGGGGGTCACGTTGGGGGTCACATGGGGGTTCGCTGAGCCGGTCACTGAGGTGCGCCCGGGTGATCCAGATCCTTGCGTAGCACGGTGGCGCGATGCAGGTAGACATGGCTGATCTGTTCCCGCGGGCGTTCGGTGGCAATGTGGGCCATCAGCCGGATGATCAGCGGTGGCGCGCCGTCGACGTCCAGCTCTTGGGAGCACATCAACGGGACGTCGGTGAGCCCGATCAGCCGAGCGGCGTGTGCGGGGAAGTCCGAATGCACGTCGGGTGTCGCCGTGAACAGGATACTGATCAGGTCAGCGTTGGTGAGCTCGTTGCGAGCCAGTACCGTGCGCAACAACTCGGCCACCCTGTCCTGGAGATGGCTGGCCTCGTCTTGCTCGATTGACGTTGCCCCGCGAACTGCCTGGATGCTCACGGCATGACACGGTACCCGGTGCTCGGGGCGTTCCTTCACCCCGCGTTCAGCCACCAGATCGACAAAGCGGCGGTCACTCACAGCCCGACGGCCGCGTATAGTGCTGAGATCTCGGTGGAACTGAGTTCGCGAGTGCCGCCCAGGGGCAGTTCTCCCAGCCGCACGGGACCCAGCTCGATCCGGACCAGGCGCTGGACCGGATGCCCAACGGCGGCTAGCAGCCGGCGCACGATGTGCTTGCGGCCTTCGTGCAGCACGACCTCGACCATGACCCGGTGACCGCTTCGCCCGGTCACGCGGAAGCGATCGGCACGTGCCTGGCCGTCGTCGAGCTCGACACCGGCGCCCAGCCTGCGGCCCACGTGGGCTCCCACCGGCCCCCGAATCTCGGCGACGTAGGTCTTCGGCACCTCGTAACTGGGGTGCGTCAGCCGATGGGCGAGCTGGCCGTCGTTGGTCAGCAGGATCAACCCCTCGGTATCGGTGTCCAACCGGCCGACGTGGAACAGCCGTTCGCTGCGATCGGCCACGTAGTCCGACAGGTCCGCGCGCCCATCGGGGTCGCGCATGCTGCTGACCACACCCGTGGGCTTGTTCAACGCCAGATACACCAGGCCGGACTCGGCCAACGGCACGCGCGCGCCGTCAACCTTGACCACGGCCGTGGCAGGATCGATCCGCACGCCTTGCGTGGTCACGAGCGCACCGTCCACCTCGACGCGTCCCTGGGCGATCATGTTCTCGCACGCCCGACGGCTCCCGACACCCGCCGAGGCGAGCACCTTCTGCAGCCGCACCCCGGACTGCTCGGTCAACCGCTCGTCTCCTCGGTGTCCGGCACCGCATCGGGGTCGGGAAGATAGGGCGCGAGCGAGGGCAAGTCGTCGACCGAGGTGAGCCCCAACCGTTCGAGGAAGTACGACGTCGTGCCGTACAGCGTCGCGCCGGTCTCTGGCTCGACCCCGACCTCGGACACCAAGCCCCGGGTGCGCAGGGTGCGCATCACCCCGTCACAGTTCACCCCTCGCACGCCGGAGACCCGCGCCCGGCTCACCGGCTGCCGATAGGCGACCACGGCCAGTGTCTCCAGCGCGGCCTGGGTCAACCGGGCCTGTTGCCCGTCCAGCACGAACCGCTCGACGACGTCGGCGCATGAGGCACGGGTGTAGAGCCGATAGCCGCCGGCGATCTCACGCAGCTCGAACCCGCGCTCCTGCTCGGCGTAGTCCGCGGCCAGGTGCTCGACGACCTGCTCGATCTCGGTGACCGGTACGTCGATCACGGCAGCGAGAGTCGCCGCACTGACGGGTTCGTCGACCACCAGCAAGATGGCCTCCACGGCGGCCGAGGTGCTCGGAGCGCTCATCGTTCCACCGGTGTGGCCGTGGCCGCCTCGGGTACCGGCGGCGTGTGCTCGTCGAACTCGGCACCGAGCTCACCGAGTTCCCGACCGGGTTCGGCGCTCCAGCGGACCGTGAGCTCGCCCAGCGGCACGACCTGCTCGAACGCGACGACGTCTTCGCGGTACAGCTCGAGCAGGCCGAGGAACCGCGCGACCACGTGCAGGGTGCTGGCGCAGTCGGCCGAGAGCGCACGGAAGGTCGTCGCACCCGTCTGGCGCAGTACGTCGACCATCATGGCCGCCTCGGCACGCACGCTGACCCGCGGAGCGTGCAGGTGCTCGAACGAGACCGTCGGCTCCGGGCGTGGCGTGAGGACCTTCGCCGCCAGGGCCGCAAGCTCCTGTGGACCGAGCCCGACCACCACCTCGGGCAGCAGGCCGGCGTACTGCTCCTCCAGCCCGACGGCTCGCGGGTGCCGCGTGGCCTCCACCTCCATGTCGACGGCGAACACGGCCGCAATCTCCTTGTAGGCCCGGTACTGCAGCAGCCGCGCGAACAGCAGGTCCCGAGCCTCGAGCAGGGCGAGATCGTCCTCGTCCTCGACCTCACCACGCGGCAACAGCCGAGCAGCCTTCAGGTCGAGCAAGGTGGCCGCGACCACCAGGAACTCGCTGGTCTGTTCCAGCTCCCACTGGCGATCCCGGATGTAGGCGATGAACTCGTCGGTGACCTGCGACAACGCCACCTCTGTCACGTCGAGCTTGTGCTTCGAGATCAACCCGAGCAGCAGGTCGAACGGACCGGAGAACACCCCGAGATGCACTTCGAAACCCGTCGAGTCGACCGCCATCTCGGGGTCGCTCACGGCATCTAGGGCGCCTGGTTCCCGTTCTGCCACCGGGCAAGCACCTCCTTGGCCAGTGATCGGTACGCCCTGGCCCCGGGCGACTTGGGCGAGAACTCGGTGATGGGCACGCCGGCAACCGTCGTCTCGGCAAAGCGAACGGTGCGATTGACGACGGTGTGGAAGACCAGGTCGCCGAAGGCATCGACGAGCCGCGTCAGCACTTCCCGCCCGTGGATGGTGCGGGAGTCGTACATGGTGGCCAGCAGACCCTCCATCCGCAGCCGTGGGTTCAGCCGCTCCTGGACCTTCTCGATCGTCTCCTGCAGCAGGGCGACGCCCCGCAGGGCGAAGTACTCGCACTCGAGCGGGATGATCACCCCGTCGGAGGCGGTCAGCGCGTTCACCGTGAGCATCCCCAGCGAGGGCTGACAGTCGATCAGGATGACGTCGTAGTGTGCCCGTACGGGTTCCAGGACCCTGGCCAGCGCCTGTTCCCGCGCCACCTCACTGACCAACTGCACCTCGGCGGCGGACAGATCGATGTTGCTCGGGATCAGATGCATGTTCGGGACTGAGGTCTCGCGCAACACATCCGACACCGAGATGTCGCGCTGCATGAGCAGGTTGTAGATGGAGAGCTCGAGATCGTGCGCGTCCACGCCGAGCCCGACCGAGAGCGCCCCCTGCGGGTCGAAGTCGACCAGCAGCACGCGGCGGCCGTAGCCGGCCAGCGCTGCCCCGAGGTTGATCGTCGTTGTGGTCTTGCCCACCCCACCCTTCTGATTGCACATCGCGATGACCCGAGCCGGGCCATGAGCGGCGACCGCGGGGGGCTCGGGGAAGGTCACCGGCGCGCGCCCGGTGGGGCCGAGCTCCTGCTGCGGTGGTTCCTGCGACGCCGTGCTCACGCGCTTCTGGCTCCTCACTCCGGACGACGGTCGTTGGGTGCGGGCATGTGTCTGGGCGAGCCTACCTGCGAGGGAGGTTCCGACGACGACAGCGCGCGTGGGTGGGCGGTTGCGTAGACCTCGCGCAATCGCTCTACGGTGATGAGTGTGTAGATCTGGGTCGTGGTCACCGACGCGTGGCCGAGAAGCTCCTGCACCACCCGTACGTCTGCGCCTCCGTCGAGCAGATGCGTGGCGAAGGAGTGCCGCAGGGTGTGTGGTGAGACCGACTCGGCCAGTCCGGCACGCCCGGCAGCGGCGCGCAAGATGGACCACGCGCTCTGCCGGCTGAGCCGGCCGCCGCGGGTGTTCAGGAACAGTGCCGGGTTGCCGCGTCCGGCGGCCGCGAGTTCCGGGCGGCCACGCACCAGGTAGGCCTCGAGGCTGTTCAACGCGTAGGAGCCCAACGGCACCATGCGGTCTTTGCCCCCTTTGCCCCGCAGCAGCACTGAGGCATTGGCGGTCTCGATGTCGTCGACCTCGAGGCCGACCGCTTCGGAGATCCGAGCCCCGCAGCCGTACAGCACCTCCAACAGGGCACGGTCCCGGAGCCCACGGGCGGTCTCCGGCCCCCCAGCAGCCGACAACAGCGCCTCGACCTCGGAAACCGTGATGGCGGTCGGCAACCGGCGTGGAGCCGTCGGCGGTCGGACCTGGGACGCGACGTCGGTGGCCACCAACCCCTCCCGCAACCAGAACCGGTGCATCCCGCGGACGGCGACCACCGTGCGCGCGGCGGAAGTGGCACCCAAGGCTGGACGCTCCTCGTCGCCCTCCCGGAGAAACCGGAGGAACGCCGACACGTCGGCCTCGGTGATCTGCTCCGGGGCCGTGCGGTCATGGTCGGAGCAGAACTGCAGGTACCGACGAAGGTCACGCCGATAGGACAACATGGTGTTGTGGGCCAGGCCCCGCTCCACGGCCAGGTGATCCAGGTATTGGCTGATCGCTCCAGAAAGGGGGGTCGACGGTTGGTCGACACCGCCCTCGGCCGGTACGACCTGGGTCACCGAAGCCACCCCGCTTCCCGACATCTGTGCGCGAACGTCACGCCCGCACGCCTCGCAGCCCGATGTTACGACCCCAGCGGGCCGAATCCGCGCTGTGACACGGTGTGCGGATTGCCGCCGAGCCACACCTGGTGCACCAACGGAACCCCGGGCCGGTAGGCCAGGTGCACGTACGACGGCGCATCCAGCAGGATCACATCTGCGCGCGCTCCCGGCCGCAGGGTGCCGACGTCCGTGCGGCGTAGCGCGGCCGCGCCGCCGGCGGTGGCGGCCCAGAGCGCTTCTGCGGGGCTCATGTGCATCTCGCGTACCGCCAGCGCGATACACAGCGGTATGGATGAGGTGTAACTCGAACCCGGGTTGCAGTCACTGGCCAGCGCGACGGTCGCCCCGGCATCAAGCAGGGCCCGGGCCGGGGGGTACGGCGAGCGGGTGGAGAACTCCACGCCGGGCAGCAGTGTTGCTACGGTGCTCGATCCGGCGAGCGCCTCGACGTCCGTTGCGGACAGGTGGGTGCAGTGGTCGACGCTGGCCGCCCCGGTCTCGACGGCCACCTGCACTCCCGGGCCTGGCCCCAGTTGGTTGCCGTGTACCCGAGCCCCTAGGCCATGCTCGGCGCCAGCGGCCAGCACGGTCCGCGCTTGGTCAGCGTCGAAGGCGCCCTGCTCACAGAACACGTCGACCCAGCGAGCGTGCGGTGCGCACGCGGCGAGCATCTCGCCGGTCACCAGCTCGACGTACCCGGCCGGGTCGTCGACGTACTCGGCCGGCACGACGTGTGCCCCGAGGAAGCTCGTCTCAGAAGTGCGTTGGGCGGCGATCCGCAGAGCGCGGGCCTCATCGGCCGTGGTGAGCCCGTACCCGCTCTTGACCTCCACGGTGGTCGTGCCCTGTCGGCGCATCTCCTCGAGGTGGCGATCGAGCGTCGCGGCGAGCTCGTCGTTCGTCGCAGCCTGGGTGGCGGCAACGGTGGTCCGAATCCCGCCTGCGGTGTAGGGCTGCCCGGTCATCCGCGCCTCGAACTCGGTCGTGCGATCGCCGGCGAAGACCAGATGGGAGTGACTGTCCACGAAGCCAGGCAGCACACATCGACCACCCGCGTCGACGCGTTCGTCGGCGGCCGGAGCACCTTCGGCCGGCCCGACCCACTGCACACGGCCGTGGTCGAGCACGACGGCCGCGTCGTGCAGCTGTCCGAGCGGCGAGCCATCCCCCACGCCGGGATCGTTGGTGACCAACTGCCCGATCCGATCCAGCACCAACGAGCTCATCGGACTTGCCCCCACAACGGTTGGATCGCCTCGCTCAGCAGCCTGCCCACGTCCCCGAGCACGTGATGGCCCTCGGCGACGACGCGTTGCCCGTTCACAACGACAGTGTGGACATCGGCGGCTGTGGCGACGAATATCACTTGCTCAGCCGTGGCGCCCGCGGTGCGCACAGTATCGGTGCTGATCCCGACGAGATCACACGGCGCACCGACCCGGATGTGCCCCGCCTCCGGCCAGCCCAGGGCCGCATGCCCGGCAGCCGTGGCCGCGCTGACCAGTTGGGCGGGACTGAACCTGCCGCGGTGCCCACTGGCCAGGCGTTCGTTCATTTCTACCGCTCGGGTCTCTTCGAAGGGGTCGACGATCGCGTGCTGGTCGGTGCCGAGTGCGAGGGGCGAGCCGGCCTCGACCAGCGCGGCGGCCGGCCCGATGCCGTCGCCGAGGTCTCGCTCGGTCGTCGGGCAAAAGCACGCGGTAGTGCCGGATTCGCCCAGGCATCGAACGTCGTCGGAACCGAGGTGGGTGGCGTGCACCGCGGTGGTCGACGGGCCGAGCAGGCCATGCTCAGCCAGCAACGCCGTCGGGCTGCGCCCGTAGTGGGTCTGGCACGCGGTGTTCTCTGCCGGCTGCTCGGACAGGTGTATGTGCAACGGGCGGTCCCCGGCCGCATGGGAGACGGTCGCCAACTGGTCGGCCGGCACGGCCCGTACCGAGTGTGCGGCGACACCAACACGGGTGTTCCGGTCCGGGGTGAGCCGTTCGACCCGCGCCGCCCAGCCGTCGGCGTCGCCGTCGCCGAACCGTCGCTGCACTCCGGTGAGCGGTTCACCGATGCCACCGCTCAGGTAGCAGGCATCGATCAGCGTCAGCCGGATGCCCGCGCGCCGGGCGGCTGCACGCAACGCATCGGCCATGGCGTTGGGTGGGTCATAGGGTGTGCCATCGGCGTCGTGATGCAGGTAGTGGAACTCGCCGACGCAGCTGTAGCCCGCACTGGCCATCTCGGCGTAGGTGGCGGTGGCCAGCCGCAGGTAAGCGTCCGGGTCCAACCGCGAGGCGAGCTCGTACATCCGTTCTCGCCAGCCCCAGAACGTGCCGGGAGCGCCGTCGCTGCTGCCCGGACCCGGGTCGTGCGTACGCCCGCGCAGGGCGCGATGGAAGGCGTGCGAGTGGGTGTTCGCGAACCCCGGTAGCACCAGCCCGGCCACCAGCTCGTCGTCATGGCCGCGTTCCACACCTGTCTCGACGCGCTGGATGGTGCCTTCGTCGTCGGCACTGACCCGGACGCGATCGTTGACGATATCGTTCAGCCACGCCTGCTCGCACCAGTAGGACGTCATGGCGCCCGACCCTGCTCGCTCGCCGCGGTGGTCAGTTCGCCCAGCACCCGGGTCAGGGCCTGCACACCGGCCAGGCAGTCGGAGTGCTCGGCGAACTCGTCGGGAGAGTGCGAGACTCCGGTGGGATTGCGCACGAACAGCATCGCCGTGGGTATACCCGCCTGCGACAGGACGCCCGCGTCGTGACCGGCACCGGTGGCGATGACCGGAGCGTCGCTCAGTTGACGAGCCAGCCGGGCGGTGAGGCGTGGATCGAAGTGGGTGGATCCCGTCTCCGACTCGGCGGTCACCGTCAGCCTCGTCCCGTCGCGCCGGGCTCGTTCGCTCGCCTGCTGCTGCACGGCTCGCACCAGCTCGGCCACGTCGTCGGCCGCCGGTGCACGCGCGTCCAGCCAGGCCTGTACCCGCGCGGGGATGGCGTTCGTGCCATTGGGTTCCACCTGCACCCGGCCGAAGGTGGCACGTGCCCCGCCCAGCCGGGCCTTCTTGTTCGCCGCCAGCACCGTCATGGCATAGGTGAGCATCGGATCCCGCCGCTCGTCCATCGCGGTGGTGCCCGCGTGGTTGGCCTGCCCGGTGAACTCGAACCGGTAGCGGCCGTGTGGCCAGATCTCACTGCCCAGCCCGACGGCGTGGTCCCGGTCCACCAGGTCGCGCCCTTGTTCGACGTGCAACTCCACGAAGGTGCCGACCGCGTCCAGCACATCGTCGCGGCCGAGCAGTCGGGGATCACGCCCGGCCGCCCTGAGCACCTCCTCCATGCTGTGCCCGTCGCGGTCTCGCAGCGCACGAGCCCGTTCCGGCGACAGGCTGCCGGTCAACAGCCGGGAACCAGCGCACGGGACGCCGAACCTGGCGCCCTCCTCGTCGATGAAGTTCACCACCGCGATCGGACGAAGGGGCTGCACACCGGCCGCGCGAACACCATCCACGGCGGCGAATGCCGAGAGCACCCCGAGAGGCCCGTCGTAAGCGCCGCCATCGGGCACCGAGTCCAGGTGCGAGCCCAGCACCACCGCATCACCGGCGGCCGGGTCACCCCACCAGGCCCACTGGTTTCCGTTCCGGTCGACCTGGCAATCCATACCCCGCCGCGCCGCCTCGCCGGCGAACCACTCGCGCAGCGTGTGATCGGCATCGGTCCACACGAACCGGTGATACCCACCGGTCTCACCGGATCTACCGACCTCATGGATCGCTTGCCACATACCAGTGAAGGCCTCGCTCATATCAGCGCTGCTCCCGCATCGGGATGCGGATGCCGTCGCGTTCTGCGATTCGTTCGGCGTGTTCGTAGCCGGCATCGACATGGCGTAGCACAGCTGTGGCCGGGTCGTTGCTCAGTACCCGGGAGAGCTTCTCGCCCGCCCCGGCCGTGCCATCTGCCACGGTGACCTGCCCGGCGTGGATGGACCGGCCCATGCCCACCCCGCCGCCGTGGTGGATCGAAACCCAGCTCGCACCCGAAGCGGTATTGACCAAGGCGTTGAGCAGCGGCCAGTCCGCGATCGCATCCGATCCGTCGGCCATCGCCTCGGTCTCCCGATACGGAGAGGCCACCGAACCCCCATCGAGATGGTCTCGGCCGATCACCACCGGCGCGGAGAGCTCGCCGGCAGCGACCATGTCGTTGAACCGCTCACCAGCCCGGTCCCGCTCACCGTGCCCGAGCCAACAGATCCGCGCCGGCAACCCCTGAAACGGCACCCGCTGTCCGGCCAGCCGGATCCACCGAGACACCGACTCATTCTGCGGGAACAACTCGAGCACCGCCCGATCGGTCGCCGCGATATCGGCGGGATCCCCGGACAGCGCCGCCCACCGGAACGGACCCTTACCCTCGCTGAACAACGGACGAATATAAGCAGGCACGAAACCCGGATAGTCAAACGCACGCTCATAACCGGCCTGGCGGGCCTCACCACGGATGGAGTTGCCGTAATCGAACACCTCCGCACCACCATCGGCGAAGCCCACCATCGCCTCGACATGCGCAGCCATGGCCGCCCGCGCACGTTCGGTGAACCCGACCGGATCCTTGTCGCGCTCGATATGCCAGTCCTCGACATGCACCTGCGGAGGCAGATAGGACAACGGGTCATGCGCCGAGGTCTGATCGGTGACGATATCGATCTCCGCACCCGCGGCCAGCAGCTCGGGAACCACCACCGCCGCATTACCCACCAGCCCGACCGAGAGCGCACGACGCTCGTCCCGAGCCCGATACGCCAGCCGCAACGCCTCCGCAACGGACTCGGTCTGCTCATCCAGATAGCCGTGCTCGATCCGCCGAGCGATCCGCGAGGGATCACACTCGACAACAATCGCGACCCCGTCGTTCATCGTCACCGCCAACGGCTGCGCACCACCCATGCCGCCCAGACCCGCAGTCAACGTGATCGTGCCAGCCAGACTGCCACCAAAGCGCTGCGCAGCCACCGCGGCAAACGTCTCATAGGTCCCCTGCAAGATGCCCTGGGTACCGATATAGATCCACGACCCAGCCGTCATCTGCCCATACATGGTCAGCCCCAGCGCCTCCAGCCGGCGAAACTCCTCCCAATTCGCCCAATCCCCCACCAGATTCGAGTTCGCAAGCAGCACCCGCGGCGCCCACTCATGCGTCCGCAACACCCCCACCGGCCGACCCGACTGAACCAGCATCGTCTCGTCCGATTCAAGGTCGGTCAGCGTGGCCACCAGCGCGTCATACGAACGCCAATCCCGCGCAGCCTTGGCCGTGCCCCCATAGACCACCAACTCCTCCGGATGCTCAGCGACTGCCGGATCAAGATTGTTCTGCAACATCCGCAACGCAGCCTCCTCCGGCCACCCACGAGCCGTCAGCGCCGCACCACGAGCGGCACGAACCGCTCCCCTACTGCTCATCCGTTCTCATCTCACCTTCTCGATTGCGGCCTCCACTGCTGCACGCACACCGCCGTCGCGAACCAGCGTCACGACGTGCTCGATCTCCGGGGCCAGGTGGCGATCCGGACCAGGCCCGGCGACATGCTTCCGCACCAGGTCGCGCACCGCGCCGGTTCCCGCGGCCGGGCGATGCTCGGCGCGCAGGTCCAGACCACGGGCCGCCGTGAGCAGCTCCACTGCCAGTACTCGGGTCAGGCCGTCGATCGCGCGACGCAGCTTGCGTGCCGCGTTCCAGCCCATCGACACGTGATCCTCCTGCATCGCGCTGGACGGGATCGAGTCCACCGAAGCCGGGGTGGCGATCCGCTTGAGCTCGGCGACGATCGAGGCCTGGGTGTACTGCGCGATCATGTGCCCGGAGTCAACGCCGGCGTCGTCGGCGAGGAACGGCGGCAGACCGGAGTTGCGGGCCGTGTCGAGGAACCGGTCGGTCCGGCGCTCACTCATACTGGCGACGTCGGCTGTCGCGATGGCGAGGAAGTCCAGGACGTAGCCGAGCGGGGCGCCGTGGAAGTTGCCGTTGGACTCGACCCGACCATCGGGTGTGACGACCGGGTTGTCCACGGCGGCCGCGAGCTCCCTGGTCGCCACCGTGTCGGCATGCGCCAGCGTGTCCCGGGCAGCCCCGTGGACCGCGGGCGCGCAGCGCAGCGAGTAGGCATCCTGCACCCGGGTGCACTCCGGTCCGCGATGGCTGGCCATGACCCCGGAGCCGGCGAGCAGTGCCCGGAGGTTGGCGGCAGAGTCGGCCTGGCCGGGATGTGGTCGTAGCGCCTGCAGGTCCTCGGCGAACACGTGGTCGGTGCCGAGCAGTACCTCGATGCTCATCGCGGCGGCGACATCGGCGACGCGGAGCAGTTCCCACAGGTCGTGGCTGGCCAGGAGCAACATGCCCAGCATGCCGTCGGTGCCGTTGATCAGCGCCAGCCCTTCCTTCTCGGCCAGGCGCACCGGTTCGATGCCGGCCTCGGCAAGAGCCTGTGCTGAGCTGGTGAGCCGACCGTCGGATGTCCGCGCCTCGCCCTCGCCCATCAGGGTCAGGGCACAGTGCGCCAGCGGCGCGAGGTCGCCAGAGCAGCCGAGGCTGCCGTACTCCCGCACGGTGGGGGTGATCCCGTCGTCGAGCATGCGCGCGTAGGCCGCGGCCGTCTCCGGCCGGACACCCGTGCGTCCGGTGGCCAAGGTGGACAGTCGAAGCAGCATGAGCGCCCGGACGACCTCACGTTCGACCTCCGCCCCCGAACCGGCGGCGTGGCTGCGGATCAACGAGGCCTGCAACTGGGCACGACGCTCCTCCGGAATGTGCCGCGTGGCCAGGGCCCCGAAACCCGTCGAGACCCCATAGTGCGGGCGCTCGTCGTCGGCCAGCGCCTCGATCACCGCCCGACTGGCCGCCATCTGCTCGTGAGCCTCAGCCGCGATCTCGACACCGCGTTGGCCGCGGGCCACGGCGACCACGTCGGCGGCCCTCAGCGGCCCCACCACGACGGTTACCGGTGCTTCCCGATGTCCGGTCATGTCCCAACCATTCCAGGTACCTCGCGCAGACGCATGAGGACGACTCAGTGCTATCATCGCCTCATGGCGATGAAAACAGTTGATGGCGATGATTCGCCTCCCTTGTCGACGACCCACGAGGCGGCCGTGCCACTGTTTCACGCCCTCGCTGATCCCACCCGGCTGGAGATCCTGCGTCGTCTCGACGACGGCGAGTCGCGCGTGGTGGATCTCACCGCCGCTCTCGGCCTGGCACAGTCCACCGTCTCTGCCCACCTGTCCTGCCTGCGCTCGGCGGGGGTGATCGCCGCGAGACCGCAAGGGCGGGCCACGTACTACGCGGTCACCCGCCCGGAGATCTGGGCCGTGCTGGGTGCGGCCGAGGTCATGCTGGCCGCCCAGGGCGCGGTGACCACCCTGTGCCCCGTGCACCACCGGCCCGCAGAACACAGCGTGCCGCCCACCGGTGACTCCGCACGACCTGCCCATCATGGCCACGATGCCGCACGCCGCCCCGGGGAGCCGCACTGATGGCACACCAGCACGAAGGCGCGCGTCCGGCGCCCGGCACCACCGCGGCCGCGCGCTATCGGAACCGGATGTCATGGGTGCTGGCTGTGCTCGGCGTCGGTGTCCTGGTCCAGGTCATCGGTGCGCTGGTCTCCGGTTCACTGGCGCTGCTCGCTGACGCGGGGCACATGCTGACCGATGGTCTGGGGGTCGCTGTCGCGCTGGTCGCCACGGTCCTGGCTGCGCGTCCGGCACGCGCGCACCGGACGTTCGGGCTGCAACGTGCCGAGATCCTGGCGGCGCTGGTCAACGGCCTGGTCGTCGGCGGCCTGGCCGTCGCGGTGATCGTCGGTGCGCTCATGCGCTTCGATGACCCCACACCCGTCGACGGGCTGTCCATGCTGCTCTTCGCCGTCGTCGGGCTCCTCGCCAACGCCGTGTGCCTGATGCTGCTGATGCCCGGCCGCCAGGAGAGCCTGAACGTGCGTGGGGCGTATCTCGAGGTTCTCGGTGACCTCCTGGGCTCGGTCGGTGTCGTGCTCGCTTCGGTCATCATCATGATCACCGGCTGGCTGCATGCCGACGCGGTCGCGTCGCTGCTGATCGGGCTGCTGATCCTGCCCCGTGCGTTCGCGCTGCTACGGGCAGTCACCCGGGTGCTGCTCGAGGCCGCACCGGAGGGACTCGACCTGACCGAGGTCCGGTCCCACATCCTGGGAGTGGAGGGCGTCGTGGGCGTGCACGACCTGCATGCATGGACGATCACCAGCGGTGTACCGGTGCTGACGGCACACGTCGTGGTCGACGACGACACCGCGGCGATGTGCGGTTCCGGAGCGATCCTCGATCAGTTGCACAGTTGCCTAGCAGGCCACTTCGACGTCGAGCACAGCACCTTCCAGATCGAACCGATCGGCCACATCGACCACGAGCACGCCGACCACGCCTGACCGCTACAGACCGTAGACCCTCGTTGGCCTCGTTGGTCTAGATTGGTCTAGATATGGTGACGCGCCGGCCACGGTGCGTCAGCCGAGCGCAGCGCGTCGTAGCCCGAACCATGGCGCGCAGCCCAGGCGGCGAGCACACCGGTGACGAGCAGCTGGTTCTGCAGGTCGCCGGCCAGAATAGCGGTTACCAACTCATCGAGCGGCACCCACTGTGTGGGCATGTCGGCTTCCTCGTGCTGACCCACGTGGCGCTCCTCGTCGGCGACCACGGTGATGTCCCGGGCCAGAAAGACCCGGGTCGCCTCGTTCGTCATCCCCGGTGAGGTGAACACATCGGCGAGCACGTGCCAGCGCCGGGCGCGTACCGCACCTTCCTCGTAGAGCTCACGCTGTGCCGCCTCGGGATAACCCTCACCCGCCACGTCCAGCAGGCCGGCCGGGATCTCCACCAGCCGGTGCCCGGTGGGGTGCCGGTACTGCGAGATGGTCAGCACCCGCTCCTGGTCATCCAACGCGACGATGCCCACCGCGCCCGGGTGTAGAACCACGTCGCGGGGAAACTCGGCACCGTCGGCTGGTGACACCACGTGGTCCTTGCGCACGCTGATCACGTGCCCGGTCTGCAGGGTCGTCTCCGACGAGGTCACCCGCCAGTGCTCTGGGTGATCGACCCAGCCACCGGCACGCCCGCGCACGTCGTTCGGCTCTCGGTCGGACGTGTCGCTCACTGACCGGCTCCAGTGCTGGCGGTGGCCTTACCTCGCACCGCGTTCGCGTCGCCATCGCCGGAGGTGTCGTCATCGTCGGCGCCGACGGGCAGCAACGTCTCGCGTTGCCGCGTCACGGCCGCATCGATCAGGCCACGGAACAGCGGGTGCGCATGCGTGGGTCGTGACTTCAGCTCCGGGTGTGCCTGCGTGCCCACGTAGTACGGGTGGGTTGCGGAGTCGAGCTCGATGAACTCGACCAGCCGCTCGTCCGGGGAGGTCCCGCTGATCACCAGTCCGGCCGTGCTCAGCTGGTCACGGTAGGCGTTGTTGACCTCGTACCGGTGCCGGTGCCGTTCTTCGACCGTCGTGGTGCCATATACCCCCGCCACCACCGAGCCCTCGGTGAGCACCGCGGGATAGGAACCCAGCCGCATGGTGCCACCGAGGTCCCCGTCCCCTTCGACGATGTGTTTCTGCTCCGGCATGGTGGCGACCACCGGGTCACTGACCTCACTGCCGGGCGCGTCGAACTCGGTTGAGCCCGCGCCGCGCAGCCCGGCGACATTGCGAGCGAACTCGATGACCATGCACTGCAGTCCCAGGCAAAGACCCAGGGTCGGGATCTGGTTCTCCCGGGCGAAGCGCAACGCGCCGAGTTTCCCTTCGATCCCGCGGATACCGAATCCGCCGGGTACACACACCGCGTCGACGTCGGCCAGCCGTCGTGCCGCGCCCTCAGGTGTCGCACACTCGTCTGCGGGCACCCAGCGCACGTCCACCCGTGCATTGGCCGCCACGCCGCCGGCCCGCAGCGCCTCGGTCACCGACAGATAGGCATCGGGCAGGTCGACGTACTTGCCGACCAGGGCCACTGCCACCCGGTGCAGCGGATGGTGCACTCGCTCGAGCAGTTGGTCCCACGAGGTCCAGTCCACGTCACGGAAGAACAGGCCGAGCCGGCGGACCACATAGGCGTCCAGCCCCTCGGAGTGCAACACCTTGGGGATGTCGTAGATCGACGCGGCGTCCGCGGCGGTGACGACGGCCTCGTTCTCCACGTCACACATCAGCGCGATCTTGCGTTTCACGGAGACCGGGATGGGCCGGTCTGCGCGGCAGACGATCGCGTCGGGTTGGATACCCACCTGGCGAAGCGCGGCCACCGAGTGCTGGGTGGGCTTGGTCTTCAGCTCACCGGAGGGACCGAGGTAGGGCACCAGGGAGACGTGCAGGAAGAAGCAGCGATCCCGACCGATCTCGTGCCGTACCTGGCGGGCAGCCTCCAGAAACGGTTGGGACTCGATGTCGCCGACGGTCCCGCCGACCTCGTGGATCACCACGTCGATCTCGCTGTCGCCCAGGGCGAGCATCCGCTCCTTGATCTCGTTGGTGATGTGCGGGATGACCTGGACTGTGTCACCGAGGTACTCCCCTCGGCGCTCCTTGGCGATCACCTCGGAGTACACCTGCCCGGTGGTCACATTCGAGATCCTGGAGAGATTGCGGTCGAGGAACCGCTCGTAGTGCCCGATGTCCAGATCGGTCTCCGCGCCGTCCTCGGTGACGAACACCTCACCGTGCTGGAACGGGTTCATGGTGCCAGGGTCGACGTTCAGGTAAGGATCCAGCTTCTGCATGGTGACCCGTAGCCCACGCGAGGTGAGCAGCCGTCCCAGTGACGAGGCCGTGAGCCCCTTGCCCAGCGAAGAAGCAACACCCCCGGTCACGAATACATGCGTGGTGGGCGTCCTGGTGGGCGTGGTTGTCACGTCGCGGCTCCGTGGTTCGGTGGGCGGGAGCCCCGGGGGCAGGGGTCCCGGCGGGAGGGACTTGTCGGCCGAGTTGAACTGCGCACCGTCTCCACGGACTTGCAGCCTAACAGTCCGCACGCCTGGACTGGACCGGCTGAAGGGGTGTCGGACGGCGGGGCGTCGTCACTTCCTCGCGGCCTGCCGAGCCACCTGCTCCCGGTAGAGCGTGGCGAGCGCGTCGGCGTTGGCGGCCTCGTCCGGCCACTCTGCGGCACGCTGGCGGGCGCGCTGCCCGAGATCGGCACGGGCGGTCCGGTCCGATGTGAGCTCGAGCACGGCGGCCGAGATGGCCGCTGCGTCCCCGACGGGGACCAAGCGCCCGGCGTCGCCGAGCAGATCCGGGGTGCCCCCGCCGGCCGTGGCCACCACCGCCAGCCCCGCATGCATCGCCTCCTGGATCACCAGCGGTCGTCCCTCCCATCGAGAGGTCAGCACGTACAGGTCTGCGGCGCCCAGCAGGTCAGCGACGTCGGTCCGATGCCCCAGCAGCCGAACCGGTAGGCGCTGTGACCGGACCCGTTCGCCCAGAGCGGGCAACTCTGGGCCGTCACCGGCGACCAGGACCACCGGTTGGGCCACTGAATCGTGCGAGTCATCTGCCCACCGGGCGGTCGCGTCCAGCAGGGTGGCGTAATCCTTCTGGGGTGCTGCCCGTCCAACAGCCAGCGCGACGACGTCGTCGTCGCCCACCCCGAGGTCTGCGCGCACCAGGTCGCGGTCCCGACTGGCGGCCGGTAGTCGGGGTGCCGCCACCGGGAACAGCATCGCGTCCGGTGCGCCCACCCCAGCGGCGCGAGACACGAGATCAGATGAGACCGCCATGGTCAGATCGCTTCGCCGGGCCGCGACAGTCTCCAGCAGCCGCAGCGCAGCCCGCCGAACGCCCCTTTCGAGGATCGCGTTGTGCCACGTGCTCAGCAGCGGTTTGCGGTCGGGACGTCGCCGCCCGAGGGCCAACCCGGACAGGGCGGTCGCCCGCAACCCGTGAGCATGAACCAGATCGGCATCGGCCAGTACCCTACGGAGCGATCGCACGACCTGCAGGTCCGCTCGCGGGTTGGGTGCCGATCCGATGGCGACCGGGACGAACAGCGCCCCGGCCGCAGAGAAGTCGAACTGTTCCTGCGTGCTCTGCGGCCCGGCGACGGTGACCGTGAGGCCCCGCTCGACCAATCGCCCCGCCATCGCGCGAACGTGCGTACCGACCCCGCCGGATGTCGTGCCGATCACATATGTCAGCCTCACCGGTTCCTCCTCAACAGCACACTGCGGGTGTCGGCCGGTGTGGCCAGCCACGCGATCACCCCGGTCACCACCACGGTGACCGCGGCCGCGGCGAAGCCGGCCAGCAGCACCCACGACGCTGACGTCTGGGGCACGAGTGTGGCGGTCAGCTTCCCCGCGAAGCCACCGAGCGCCGCCGCCAACGCGCCGACCAGAAAGACCCGGACCAGCCCGGAGGTAGCAGCGGGGCCTCCGTCACGATGCACCGCAGCGATCAGCAGCACGCCGGCAACGATCATGCCCAGCGTGTGCGCGAGCCCGAGGGAGCCCACCACCAGCCTGCCCGGAGCCAGTGCCGACAGCACCATCGCTGCCACCGCCGCGGTGAGCCAGCCACTCACGGTTGCCGTGGCGGCCGCGCGTCCACGCCCTCGTGCGTACAGCGCCCGCCCGAGCAGGGCGACCAGGCCGTAGCCGAGCAGGCCGGGTGCGAACGCGACCAGCGCCCACCCCATCCAGGTCGGGTCGATCTCCTCGTTGCCGCTCTGACCGATCAGCCCGAAGAACCGCGCGACCGGCCAGCTGGTGGCAATGAGCACCGCCGTTCCGAGCAGGCAGACCAACAACACCGCTCGGGTGGTACGGGCCAGCACCGATGTGTACTCGGTGGTGGGCGGGCTCCCTCGCTCGCCGGCATGCTCGGTCAGCCGGGGAAAGGCGGCGGTGGCGATCGGTACGGCCAGCACGGCGTAGGGCAGCAGGTAGACCATCCAGGAGTTCGTGTAGGTCACCATGGCGCCGTCGCCGAGCTCGGCGTTCGCCGAGCGCCACGCGACCACCATGGCGAGTTGCTGCGACATCAGCGTGACTAGGCCGGCCGCGGCCAGCGCCCGTACCCGGCTGGCGATCCCCGGCGGGAAGTGCAGTGTGGGGCGGACACCGGTGACGCGCAGCAGCATGGGCAACAGGGTCACGAGTGCCAGGGCCAGGACACCGAGGGTGGTGCCGCCGGCCAGAATCGCTTCGCTGAGCGGGTCGAGCGTCGTGACATCATCGCGATCGCCCCGGAACACGGCGGCAAATGTCACGTATGCGCCGGCCACCACGAGGCTGGACACGACCGGCGCCGTGGCAGCGGCAAAGAACCGGCGATGGGCCTGCAGCACACCCGCGGTGACCACGGCGACCCCGTAGAGCGGAATCTGCGGGAGGAAGATGATGAACAGTCGACGGCCGACGACGACGGCGTCCGTCCCGCCGTTGCCCTCCAGCATCAACGACATCACCGGCCCGGCAACCAGCACGCCGAGGAGGGCGACGGGGATGAGCAACAGCAAGGTCCAACTCAGCAACGCCGACGTGGTTCGCTTGACCTGTTCGGCGTCCCCGCGCGCGGCCGCCGACGCCAGAACGGGCACGACGATGCTGGCCAGGGCTCCGCCGGCCACGATCTCGAAGACCACATTCGGCAACGAGTTCGCCGTCGTGTAGACGTCGCCGAGCACGTACGGCCCGACGGTCGATTGGAACACGACCTGCCGGCCGAAACCGACCAAACGTGCGACGACACTGATCCCCCCGACCAACGCGGCCGCACCGGCCACACTGGCCGCAGCGCCGGTGGCAACTCGCCGCCTGTTCACGCTCGCTGCCTGTTCACTGCGGAACGCGGCCGAGCTCGTCCAGCGCCCGAAGGGGCGTGGAGCGGCGAATGACGTCACTGAAGCTGATCCGCTCGCTGGCCAGCGTGAGGGCCACCAGCGTGCCCAGATGCACCATCCGTGCCCCGGTGCCCTCCCGAGCCACCAGTGAAACACCCACCAGAGCGCCCAGGGTGTTGGCGCCGGTATCGCCGAGCATCGCGCGCTCGCCGAGGTCGTCCGGCAGCGCCGCCGCAGCCGCACCGACCGCGGCGGCGACGGGTACACCTCGGCGGCCCCAGGCCAGTGGGAGGTGCGCCAGCACGACCTTTCCGGCACGACCAGGCCGCAGGTCGAACAGGTTCACGACGTTCGCGTGCCCGGCGATCGCGGCACCGCCCGCCAGCACGCCGACGAGCCGCTTCACCCGCCCGGCCCGCCTGGTGGTGGTCGTCGGGGGGCATGCTGCCGCGGACAGCAGCCCGGCCAGACCGATGCCGGCGATCTTGACCGCCCCGGTGGTGAGCTCACCTCGTGACAGCGACCCGAGGTGCCCGCGCAGACCCCTGCTCTGGCCGGACCCGCACAGGTCGTCCAGCAGACCGAGGGCCATCGCCCCCATGCCGGCCACAGCGGCGGGGATGCGCATGGCTTGGTGGTCGTTGCGCGCAGTCAGCAGCACCGAACCGACAGCGCCGGCCGCCGTGGCCGGGCCCGCGGCGAGCGTCACCTGCGCACCGTGGTGGTTGGTCCGCTGCCACCTGTCGGGCCCGCCGAGACCGCCGCGGGTGATGACCTGGTCGAGCACTCGACGCCCGACCACGGTCGCACCGGCCGCGAGTACCGCGGCGCAGGCGCTGCGCAGCCCCCGCATGGCCTCACCCTCCGTCGTTGCCGGCACCATCTCCGCCGGTCTCCGCGTCCCCTGTCGGCTCCCCGTCATCGGTGTTCCCATTGGATGTCGAGGCAACCTCCGGCACGGCGGCGTCGACATCCGGACCGATTCCGTAGGCACCCTGCCCGCCGGCGCGCTGCTCCACCACCGCGTACACCACGGCGATCCGTCCGCTCGACGAGGTGGCAACGTCGACGGTGGACGTGTTCTCCCGCAACTCGTCGTCGGCCCGGACCGAGGCCAGCACGCCGGGCTCGGTCGCGGTGGGCGGCCCTCCGGTGAGCACCGATCCGGCGCTGACCTCCCCGAAGGCACCGGTGAAACCCGCCTGGATGGCAGCCGCCTCCTCCGTGCCCTCCTCGGGCAACTCGCCGGCGACGAGCACCACCTGGGTCGGGGCGTTGCCGGCTTCCCCGTTCACGGTCAGCAGTCCCTGCTCCTCGTAGGCGCTGACCGTCTCGGTGTCCACGGTCTCCCCGCTGTTCGTCTCATTGGTGAGCAACGCATCGGCCAGCACCATCGCGCCTCGCTGATAGCCGTCCGCGTCGGCATCGAGCAGGTCCTGGTCGCCCACGTGCTGTGTCGCGAGATCCTCGAGCACGCTTTCGGAGTCGCTCGTGGTCCAGCTCTCGTTGATCTCGATGCCGTACTCGGTGTTGGCGCCCGCGGCCGTGAGTTGGTCACCGACGGCCGAGACGACGTCGCTGTCGGCGCCAGGTAGCGCGACCAGCAACACATTCGTGCCGGTCAACTGGTTCGAGACGAGATCAGGCGCCACCTCGGCGGCGAACGCCTCGTCGTACTCGCGCGCGGCGTCGGCTGCATTCAACTCGGTACGCAACCGGTCAGCCTCGGCGCGAAGTTCAGGAATCTGGGAGGCCAGCGTTTCGTCGACACCCTGCTTCAGCGGCCCGGCGCCCAACACGATGCCCACGGCCAACGCGAAGAAAACCGCGATGATCGAGACGAGGTGGTACCGGAAGTCGATCACGTGAACAGCCCTCGCAGCCAGAAAAAGAACCGGTCCCACCAGGAACCGATCACATCCAGGTAGGCCTGCCCGGTGGGCGTGGCCAACAGGGCCACGATGACAGCCACCAGCCCGGCGACCACGAACAGGGCAAGCATCCAGATCGGGATCCGGCTGCGGTACAGGCGGCTGACCCCCTTGGCGTCGATCAGCTTGCTCCCCACCCGCAACCGGGTCAGGAATGTACTGGCCATACCTGAGCGGCCCTTGTCCAGAAACTCCACCAGCGTGGCGTGTGTCCCGACGGCGACGATCACCCGCGCCCCGCAGTCGTCGGCGAGCAACATCGCGATGTCTTCGCTCGTACCGGCCGCGGGAAAGGGGACGCCGGACAGTCCCATGCGTTCCAGCCGGCCGAGACCCGGCGCGCGGCCGTCCTGGTAGGCGTGCACGATGAGCTCGGCGCCACTGGTCAACGAATCGTCGGAGACCGAGTCCATGTCCCCGACGATCATGTCCGGCTTCAAGCCCACCTCCAGGAGCGCGTCGGCGCCCCCGTCGACCCCGATCAGCACCGGACGGTACTCCCGGATGTAGGAGCGCAGGGCGGCCAGATCCGCCTTGTAGTCGTACCCGCGCACGACGATGAGCACGTGCTTTCCCTCGAGTTCGGTGCGGACCGGCGGTACGCCTACACCATCGAGGAGGAGATCCCGCTCGCGCCGCAGGTACTCCATCGTGTTCGCCGCGAACGACTCCATCTGGGCGGACAGCCCGGCGCGTGCGGTGTCCATCAGGGCGGCGACACTGTCCGGGCTCTGCTCGACACCTTCGGCCACGATGCTGTCCGGCTCCTGCTCCCGGAACAGCGATGCGCCCTCCAACCGGACGCGCTCGCCCTCGCTTAGGTCGTCGAACACCTCGGGGCCCGCGTCGTCCACGAGCGGAATCCCGGCCTCCATGAGGATCTGGGGGCCGAGGTTCGGGTATCGGCCGCTGACGGAAGGCCGTACGTTGACCACGGCACCAACCTCCCGGGCCACCAACGCCTCGGCACTGACCCGATCCAGGTCCCCGTGGTCGATCACCGCGATCTCGCCCGGTTTGATCCTTTTCGTCAGGTTCTTGGTGCGGTGATCGAGCCGGACGACCCCCGTGACGCCGGGCAGGTCTTCACCCTGGCGACGGCCGCGAATCGGAAGTCTCATCGCTTTGCATACTGCCATGTCCTGGTCGTCGTCCGGCTGACCCACAGGTCCGGGCGTCGGGCCGGCGTCGTCGCCCACGCGGCGATCTGGGTCGCCGTCACACCGGTGATACCGCGTTCTTCGCTTCAGCCGCGGTCTGTAACAACTCGGTGGCATGCGCCCGCGCCGTGTCCGAACCTTCCAAGCCAGCAAGCATCCGGGAGAGCTCACGTACCCGGCCGGCGTCGTCCAATGCGGCGACACCGCTGCTCACAACCGCGCCGTCGTCGTCTTTGACGACGCTCAAGTGGCGGTCCGCGAACGCCGCGACCTGCGGAAGATGGGTGACGACGATCACCTGGGCGTGTCGGGACAGGCGGGCGAGGCGACGGCCCACCTCGACCGCCGCCTTCCCACCGATGCCGGCGTCGACCTCGTCGAAGACGAAGGTGGGCACCGGGTCGGACGCGGCGAGGACCACCTCGACGGCCAGCATCAGCCGCGAGCGCTCACCTCCGGACGCCCCTTTGCCCAACGGCCGCATCTCCGCACCATCGTGCGCGGAGAACCGCAGCTCGATCTCGTCGATGCCGTGGCTGCCGAAGGCCACACTCTGCCCCGCCTCCTCGACCAGCAGGCCGTCGGGATCCGGCCGTCGCGTGAGGCCGACCTCCATCCTGGCGTGGGGCATCGCCAGCGCGTGCAGCTCTTCGGTCACGGCGGCGCTGAAGGCCTCCGCGGTGTCGTGGCGAGTCCGGCTCAGCCCCAGGGCTTGCTCGGCGAGGTCTGCGCGTCGGCGGTCGCGCTCGCTGCGTAGCTGCTCGATCCGCTCGTCCGTGGAGTCCAGCTCCAACACGCGGGCGGAAGCCTCCCCCGACCAGCGCAGGACGTCATCGACAGAGGTGCCGTGTGCCCTGACGAGGCCCCCGAGCTCGGCGCGCCGGTCCTGGACCGCCGACAGCCGAACGGGATCGGTCTCGACCCCGGTCGCGTAGGAGGCCAGGTCGCTGGCGAGATCCGCGGCGAGGTAGCCCAGGTCAGCCAGCCGGTCGGCCAGACCGGACAGTGCGGGATCGTGCTCGCTCTGCGCGGCCAGTGCCTGTTGCGCGCGGGTCAACATTGTGGTGATGTCCTGCCCGTCGGCTTGCGGGTCGTCTGCCGCCAACAGCTCGTGTGCACTCGAGGCCGCCTCACGCAATGTGTCGGCGTGGCCGAGGCGCTCCTCTTCCTCTTGTAGAGCAACGTCCTCACCGGGCTGCGGCTCGACACGTTCCACCTCTGCCAGACCGCGCCGTAGCAGGTCCAACTCCCGCTGGCGATCCGTTGCGGCGTCCACCAACTGCTGCAACTCGGACTCCACTGCGCGCAAGCCCTGCACGGCGTCCGCGAACTCGTCGACCCGGGCTTGGTGCTGCGTACCGGCGTACCGGTCCAGGGCTGCTCGCTGGTGTGCCGGGTTGAGCAGCCGTTGCTGGTCGTGCTGGCCGTGGACGGCGACCAGGTCAGCGGCGATCTCGGTCAGCACGGATGCGGGGACCCCGCGCCCGCCGATGTGTGCCCGAGATCGTCCCTCGGTCGAGACCGTCCGGGTCACGATCAGCGTCTCCTCGTCCAGCTCGGCACCCGCTTCGGCTGCTCTGGCGGCCACGGCGTCCTGCTGGCCGACCCGTATCCGTCCCTCCACGACGGCCCGCTCACAGTCGCTACGCACCGCCCCCGGGTCCGCCCGACCACCCATCAGCAGCCCCAGGCCCGTCAGGACCATGGTCTTGCCGGCGCCGGTCTCGCCGGTGAGTACGGTGAGACCAGAGTCCAGCTCCAGGGTGGCCGCGGCGATGACGCCCAGGCCGTCGATCTGGATCTCTTCGAGCATCGCCGGCGCCCTCAGCCGTCCGCCATGTCGTTGTCGCGCTCGGCACGTGCAGCCCGCCATCCTTGGACCGGTAGGGCGAACTTGCCCACCAGGCGGTCGGTGAACGGGGCGGTGTGCAGGCGCGCCAGCCGCACGGGGTGCTCACCACGTTTGGCATCCACCCGCGAGCCCGCGGGCAGGTCGACGATGCGGCGGCCATCACACCACAGCACGGCCGGGTCGGTATCCGGCTGGACGGTGACCGACAGGGTGGAGTCGGGAGTGACCACCAGCGGTCGGGTGAACAGCGCGTGCGCGCTGATCGGGACCATGAGCAGGGCACCCAGTCCGGGCCAGACGACGGGGCCACCCGCGCTGAACGCGTATGCGGTGGATCCGGTTGGGGTGGCCATCACGACGCCGTCGCATCCCCATCGACTCAGGATGTGCCCGTCGATTTCCGCGACGAGGTCCAGCATCCGAACGCCGGCGCCCTTCTCCACGCTGGTCTCGTTGAGGGCCCAGCCGTTGGTCACCACGACCCCGTCTTGGGTGACGGACACGTCGAGGGTCATCCGCTCCTCGACCTGGTAACTCTGTGTGACGACAGCGTCGACGATCACGCTCATGTCGTCCTTCTCCACCTCCGCGAGAAAGCCGACGTGTCCGAGGTTGACTCCGAGGACCGGCGTACCGGTCGGCCGGGCGAGCTCAGCCGCTCGCAGGATCGTGCCGTCGCCGCCGATGACCACGACCAGGTCGCAGTCGCTGGTCGAGGCATGCCCGACGGAAACCTGCTCGACCCCCTCGAGCCCACGAAGGCCCAGTTCAGCGGCTTCGTCCGCAAGTAGTCGCACCTGCACTCCGGCAGCGCGAAACTCGGTGACCGCAGCGGTGGTCAGCTCACACGCCTCGTCGCGACCGGTGTGCGCGATCACCAGCACGGTGCGTGTCGTCATGCCCGTCCCTTCGTGACGGCGGTGGCGATCCGGTCTCGGTCCGGGGGCCGTGTTCCCGGCTGCAACCAGAGGAAGTACTCGACATTACCGGCCGTGCCAGGCAGTGCACTCGTCGTCATGGCGGTCACGCCCCAGCCATGTGTCGCGGCGGCCACAGCGACCTGCCACACGCTATCGACTCGCAGGTCTTGGTGCCGAACGACGCCTCCGCTGCCCACCCGATCGCGGCCCACCTCGAACTGCGGTTTGACCATCACCAGCATGTCCGCGCCGGCGAGGCCGGGGACACAGACCTCAGCGAGTGCCGGCAGCACGAGCGTCAACGAGATGAACGAGAGGTCGGCGACGACCAGGTCGACGGTGCCACCGATCTGTCCGGGTCGTAGGTCACGGACGTTCACGCCCTCGTGCAGGCGGACGCGGGGGTCGTTGCGCAACTCGGTGGCGAGTTGATCATGGCCGACGTCGACCGCGACGACCTCGTGGGCTCCGCGCCCCAGCAGGACCTGGGTGAAGCCGCCGGTGCTGGCCCCAGCGTCGAGGCAGCGCCGCCCCCGCACCGACAGGCCCGGAGCGTCAGGGAAGTCGATGGGGCCGGAGCGGTCAGAGAACTCAGCGAGTGCGCCGTCGAGCTTCCTCGCGGCTCGGCTGACATACGCCTGCGCGGCATCCTGCTCCCCGAGCCGAACCGGAGCCTGCGGGGAGACTCGGACCGAGGCCTTGCTCGCCACATTCCCGTCGAGGTGCACCGCCCCGTCGCGGATCAGGCTGACCGCGTGCTCTCGTGATCGCGCCAGCCCACGACGCACGAGCTCGGTGTCGAGGCGACGATCGTCCGGCACGACTTTCAGACCTGCTCCTGGGACAACCGGCCTTGGAGCTCCTGGTGGATCTCCTCGATGACGGCGGCATGCTCATGCACGGGCAGGTCAGCCAGCCCGTCGAGGCGTGCGGCGACAGAGCCCGTGTCGGGTGCGCCATCGTGGGACTCCGGGTTCTCGGTCATGGCTCCACGGTAGCGGGAGTGAGGGACCGTAAGGTGACAGCCACGTCGGTCAGATCGACGACGAGGTCGGGCTCCGCGTCACACCGAGCCCACACAGCGCCACACAACGCCCGGACGGCGTCGGCGTGGTCGTCGTGAACCGCGCCGACCGAGGTGCCACGCACGTGGTCGGCCGGGTTGACGTCGGTCGGCCACTCGTCCTGCGCGCCCAAGGCTGCCGTGCCTGCAGCGTCTACGGTCGCGCGCCACCGTCCGGCCTGGGCTTGGCCAGACGTCACCGCGAGGGTCGCGGGTTCGCGATGCAGGGCCCGAAGATCGGCCCCGATGAACTGTGGTCGCTGCCCGACGGGGGCCAAGGCGGCGTCGCACCCATCCGTCACCCCGGTCAGCAGCAGCAGTGCAGGGACACCGGCTCGGTTCGCCGCCTCGATATCGGTGTCCAGGCGGTCCCCCACGACCAATGGGCGTTTCGATCCGCTGCGGTCGACGGCTTCACGGTGCATCGGCAGCTCGGGCTTTCCGGCGACGATGGGATGCCGGCCGGTCGCGGCGTGTACGGCCGCTACGAGGGTCCCGTTCCCCGGGGCGATCCCACGTGATGTCGGGATGGTGCTGTCTGCGTTGCTCGCCACCCACAACAGCCCGGCGTGCACCGCATAACTGGCCTCGGCCAGGCGAGACCAGTCGATGGCAGAGTCGAACCCTTGGACCACGGCGACCGGGTCGTCGGCCAAGCCGGTCACCGGCTGCAGGCCTCGTTCACCCAGCGCGTGCTCCAGCCCGGTTCCGCCGATCACAAGGATCCGTGCACCGGCTGGCACGCGCTCAGCAACGACACGTGCCGCCGCCTGCGCGGAGGTGACCACCTCACGTCCGGACGCAGGCACACCGAACGAACGTAGGCGTTCGGCGACGACATCGGGCGGACGCGAGGCGTTGTTCGTCACGAACGTCAGCGACATCCCGGCTGCGCGGGCAGCGGCCAGGGCATCGGTGGCGTGCTCCAGCACGTGGTCACCGACGTAGACGACCCCGTCGAGGTCTAGCAGGGCGACGTCGTAACGTGTCGCAAGGCTGTCCATGGCGTCGATGATCCCAGCACGTACGATCCTCCAATGCCAGCACCCGCACACGCACCGCGCCGGCTGCCTCCCCCACTACGGTTGGAGCCGTTTCGTGCGACGTCCTATGCGGTGGGCGCCGTCAGCTCCCTGGCTGCGGTGACCGCGGCGGCAGAAGCGCCGGCACACGGGCTCCACAGCCTTACCGCACCGCCCTACGACCTGATCGACCGCAACGATCGGGCCCGCTGGCACCGCCTCGATCCACATCACATCACCCGGGTGACGGTGCCTCCGATGGGCATCAGCGGCGAGCCTGACCATGACGCCGCCGCTGCGACGTTACGACAGTGGCGGGAGCAGGGCGTGCTCACGACCGACCGGCGGCCCGCACTCTATGTGTACGAAATGACCGGGAACGGGGTCAGCACGGTCGGCGTCGTGGGAGCGATCTCGTTGCACGAGACGGGAGAGGGACGGGTGCTCCCGCATGAGGATGTCGCGGAAGGACCAGTACACGAGCGAGCCCACCTGATGCGCACCGTCGAGGCACAACTCGAGCCGATCCTGTTGACCTACCGCCGTGAACGAGCGTCCGCGACACCGGGAGTCGAGCATGTCATCGACCGGGCTCGCACGGAACCGCCATGGCGTGAGGTCCACGTGGAGGACCTCACTGGTAGGGGCGCCGTGGAGACCCATCGCCTGTGGCGTCTCGCGGACGCCCGCGATCATCGCGTGGTGCAGGCCGCAGTGTCCGACGCCACCGCGCTGATCGCGGACGGCCATCACCGTTACCACGCCTATCTGCAAATTCGCGACCACCTACCCGGTTCCGCCTCCGGGCTGGCTCTGCTGGTGGATGCGGACCGGCACCCCTTGACCTTGCGCGGCATCCATCGCAGCGTGCGCAGCCTCACGTTCGACGACGCACTGCGAGGCGTTCGTGCCCTTCCGGGTGCATCCGTCGAGCCTTTCAGCGGTGACGTGCGGCAGTTCTGCGTGTCGCCGCCGGAGGTTGCTCCCGACGGCAGCACACCCGAGCCAGCCCGGTTCATACTCACCGACGGGGCCCGCTGGGTCTTGGTGCGGCTCAGCCGTGCCCGGCCGGACGAACCCGATGCCGCGGTGCTGCAGCCGAGGGTGCTGGAAGCCGCCTGGGGCGTGCCGAACGAGGACTCGCGATTGGCGCTGCACCATGAGGAGACGGAGGCCGTCCGCGCAGCGAGCAACGGTATCGCGATACTACTGCGTCCCCCACCACTGCGACAGGTCATGCGGTTGGCCACCAACGGCGTGCTCATGCCGCGGAAGTCGACGTCGTTCGGTCCAAAGCCGCGCAGCGGCCTGCTCATCCGGATGTTGGAGCACTGACCTCGCCGGACGGTGGATCCGGTGCTGCCATGGCTACCATCTGTGCGCCGTTGACCTCGATCTCGTACCGGCTCTGGGGCACGTTCTCGTTCCGCCAGAACCGCCGCCTGAGCTGTCCTTGAATCTCCACGATGTCACCGGTGTACCAAGACCGGACAACACGCCGGAGTCGCGGCGTCCACGCTGAGCAGGTGAAGGTGTCGACACGTTGTCGACTGCCGCGACCAGCCGGTGCGCGCGGACGTTCGACCACCACGCGCACGGTGGTCACCTCGTCACCACTGGGCAGCACCGTGGGAACCGCCTCACCCGACACCCGGCCTACGATGGAGATCTCGTTTCGGTGCTCGATCGCCATGGCGCCACCTCCCGTACACGTCCCGCCACCACACCTCCAGCATGAGCCTGTGCGTACCCGGGATGCCATGCCCTTTGGCGAGCTGTGGATAACCGCCCCGCCGGAGGCACAGCAGCACTCACTGCTCCTCGAGGGTGGTGGCCCGTTCGACCGCATCTGTTTCGCCAGCATGGTCTGCCTCGGCGACGCGGGCGAACCAGCTCCGTGCCTCCTGGCGTCGACCGGCCGCCTCGAGGGCGTCCGCATAGGCGTAGCGCAGCCGCAGCGACCAGAGCGCATCGGATCGCGTTTTCAGTTCCGGCACCTGCAGCGACACGACGGCCGCATCCAGCTCGCCGAGATCGCGCCGCGCGCCGGCGGCCACGATGAGCATCTCGATCCGGTCCGCCACAGGCAGTGTGGCTAGGGCCGAGTCTGTCGCCAGTTCGAGCGCACGCCGCGGCCGCCCCATCCCCCGCTCACAGTCCGCCATCATGGGTAGATGTCGCGCGTCGCCGGTCATGCGACGAACGGCGCGCAGTTCCGCCAACGCCTCCGAGTAGTGACCGGC
>Ga0079225_10000097_pt1 | contig 43519 bp, 35 predicted proteins | sample Poulit2012_FD_76344 | JGI IMG/M metagenome (GOLD analysis project Ga0079225, IMG submission 76344) | Agricultural soil microbial communities from Georgia to study Nitrogen management - Poultry litter 2012 | ecosystem: Environmental > Terrestrial > Soil > Agricultural land | place: USA: Georgia... | reverse complement strand
TAACACAATGCGGGCCTATCACCGTTCCAGCCCCAACCGTGACATGTGGCCCGATAATGCTGTACGCACCAACCTCTACATCTGCTGCCAATTGCGCGCCCGGGGCAATGATAGCTGTTGGATGGATGTTATCGCTCATTTCTCAGCTTCCAGCTTACGGATCGCACACATGATTTTGGCTTCAGCGACAACCTCTCCATCAACCGTGGCGGTGGCCTGATAACGGCACATGACGCGACTGATACGATCAGCAACCACTTCCAAGCGTAGTTGATCGCCGGGTACCACGGGTTTTCTAAAGCGCGCCCCATCAACGCCAACAAGATAATAAGCAGTCTTTTGATCCGCGGGATTAACATCCGTTTGCCCTTCAAAAGAAAATAGGGCCGCGGCTTGTGCCAAGGCTTCAATAATTAACACCCCGGGCATCACCGGGTGGTGGGCAAAGTGGCCTTCAAAGAAAGGCTCGTTAAGCGTGACATTTTTTATCGCAACAATACTCTTGCCTGGCACCATTTCTAGCACGCGATCTACGAGAAGCATGGGGTAGCGATGCGGCAAGCGCTCCATAATTTGCTTGATATCGAGTTTCATTTTAGTTTCCAATGTTATTCAGAAGCTTGACGTTCTAAGCGGCGTAAACGTTGCCTTAGTTCTGCTATTTGCGCTAACACTGCCGCGTTTTTTTGCCAGGTTCTATGCTCGGCATAAGGAAACACGCCTGTATACCGCCCCGGTTCAAGAATATCAGAGGTAATGGCGGTTCCACCAGAAACGTGGACATCATCTACCAGGGTGAGATGTCCCGACAACATGGCGGCCCCGGCAATCGTGCAACGTGCACCGATTTTGGTTGAGCCAGCAACCCCTACGCAAGCCGCCATTGCGGTGTGATCACCTACTTGGCAATTGTGGCCGATCATGATTTGATTATCGAGTTTAACGCCATGGCCCAAGCGGGTAAGCTCCAGGGCGCCCCTGTCAACCGTAGTGTTTGCCCCTATTTCTACATCATCTCCTAATTCCACACTACCCAGTTGGGCAATTTTTATCCACGCCTGCTGCTTTGCGCGAGGATCAGGCGCAAAGCCAAAACCATCGGCGCCAAGGACACAGCCACTATGTAATATGGCGCGATCCCCCACCGTAATACGGTGATAAAGCGTGACATGAGCATGTAGCAGGCAATCCTTACCCAATACCGAGTCTTTGCCAATGATGCAGTGCGCGCCAATGCGACTGCCATCACCAATAACGGCTCCAGCCTCTATCACCGCGTAGGGGCCTACACTAACGCCGTTCCCAATGGTGGCCGAAGAATGTATGATTGCCGTTTCGTGAATGCCTGTGGGAAGCGCTGCCAAACGTTTCTGATCGAACCATTGTGCGATCACTGCATACAGCGCGTACGGTTGTTCACATAGAACAGGAAGGAACGCCGGCGTGGGGGTGTGATGCTGAAATGATTCCCAATCGGCAGGCGTAAGAATGACGGCGGCAGCCTGGGTATGCTCCAGGGCGGGCGCGAGTTTTGGATTGGATAAAAAGCTGATTTCCAGGGACTGCGCATTGCTTAAGGTGCCCAGTCCCTGAATGGGGAGTTCATCAGCTGCTGCTTTGTTGGGTAAGGTATAGCTTACGCCTGTATGGGTGCTCGCCTCGCGCAGCAAGACCGACAACGTGCACGCCTGCTTAGGCGTCAGCAGTACCGGCATGTAAGCCCTAGCCTCCCAGTGCTTTCATTACTTTATCGGTAATGTCTACCCGTGGGCTAACCGTAATGGCGTCTTGCAAGATAAGGTCGTAGCCTTCATCTTCTGCAATCTTTTGTATCGCCGCATCGGCCTGCTCGATGACTTTGGAGTACTCTTCATTGCGGCGTCGGTTAAAGTCCTCTTGGAACTCTCGGCGCTTGCGTTGCAAATCTGCATCCAAGTCTTCAAGCTTGCGCTGGCGTTGGATACGTTCGGACTCGGAAAGTACCGGCGCATCCTTATCATAGCTTTGCGCTTGAGAACGCAAATTATCTGCCATTTTTTGCAGTTCATTGTCGCGACGCTTAAATTCTGATTCAATTTTTGCCTCAGCTGCTTTAGCGGGCTTGGAATCACGGAAAATGCGTTCAGTACTGACAAAACCAATTTTTGTATCCTGTGCCTGAACAGGTGTAGGGATCGCGGTAAATGACACTGCCGCTGTTCCCAGAACGGCAGCCAGTGCAATAGCACGATTAACGCGATTGAACTGTTGGGTCAGCACAGTAAAACGAGTGTGAAATCTGGACTTCATGTAAAGTTACCTTGCTAAGCAGCGAAAAATCAATATTGTTACATTAAACGGGGCGAACGGACAAATTCAGCTTAGAATCCTGTACCAATCTGAAACTGGAAGGCTTGCTTGTCATCGCCCTTCTTGGCATTTAATGCCTTACCCCAAGAAATTTCAAGTGGTCCCATGGGGGATTCCCACGACAACCCTAGCCCAGCCGAGTATTTCCAGCCGCAAGGGTCGGCCACTCGGTGATTACGCCCGTCCGCACAACCAATACCACCGGTAGTGGAGACTTGGCCGGCATCACCAAAGACAAACCAGCGTAAGGAACGGTCACGTTCGGCACCAGGAAATGGCAGATACAACTGCACACTACCTATCAGACGGCGTGACCCCCCGAGGTAGGTACCCGTACGCGTATCTCGGGGGCCTAAAGATGCCCCTTCATAGCCACGCACCGAACCAATACCACCACCATAAACGTTTTTAATCACCGGGAAAGATCGTCCACCAATCCCCTTACCCCAATCTGCCTCGGCATTGAACGCCAATGTAAATGATCGGCCGAGAGGTAAGAAATATTGCTGCTTTGCGCTCAGCATGTAATAGCGCAAATCCATGGTGGAAAAGTCTGCCGACAGATTGGTGTAGCTTCCCTTTGTGGGTGCTAAAGCACTATCCCGGGTATCTTTTGACCAGCCGACATTAAAGATGGCCGCCGTGCTATTGCGCCCATATTCGTCCACAAAGTGCTCATAGGCAATTGGCGTATCGCGGCCAAGGTTTGTTAAACGGTTGTGTTCCAGGTTAACGCCCATAAAGACGCGGTCATGCTCAGAGATGGGAACACCAAAATTAAAGCCGGCACCCGCTGAGGTCACCTCATATTCCCCTTCGGAGCTACCGTGGTGATATGGCGTGACTTTTTGATAGTAGGCCGACGTGGTTTTACTGATGCCATCTTTCGTCCAATAAGGATTCGTGTGGGCGGCCATTAACGCACGATGCGTTTTACTGGTATTAACATCGAGTGACAAGGCATGGCCACTACCAAAAATGTTTTCCTGGCTAATCCCCGCTGACAAAATGACCTTATCGGTGGAGCCATACCCTACCCCAAGGTTAATCATGCCTGTGGGTTTCTCTTTAACGTCCACATTGACATCAATTTGATCCGGGGAGCCCGGAACAGCAGCCGTTGTGACATTAACGTCATTAAAATAACCGAGCCTATCGATACGGTCGCGGGATTCCCGTAATTTGCTGCCCTCGTACCACGCCGCTTCCTGTTGACGCATTTCGCGGCGAATCACCACATCGCGCGTTCGGGTATTACCCCCAATCTGAATGCGACGGACATACACCCGGCGGCCAGGATCCACATAAAAGGTTAAATCGGTTTCGTGGTTGTCGCGGTCAAGCTCGGGCGATGGGTTAACGTTGGCAAACGCATAGCCCAGATCCCCTAAATACTCGGTAATAGCCTTGGCAACATTATTTGTTTTTTCAGCAGAGAAGGTTTCTTCTTCCTTGATGGTGACCAGTTCGGCAATTTCATCATCGAGGCCAAGCAAGTCCCCGGCCAATGACACATTACGAACGGTATAGGGTTCGCCTTCATTGATGGTGAATGTGATAAATATGCTGTCACGCTCTGGGGAAATGGAGACTTGAGGGGGTTCTGCTGAATATTCCAAATACCCCCGATCCAGGTAAAAAGAGCGTAAGCGTTCAACATCCCCTTCTAATTTCTCACGCGAGTAGCGGTTGGTTTTGGTGTACCACGTCATCATACCGCCCGTGGTCAGCCCAAGTTCTTTGCGCAATCGTTTACTGGAGAAGTCTTTATTGCCAACAATATTGATATCGGTAATTTTGGCGACCCCGCCTTCAAAGATCTCGAAACTTACGCCGACACGATTGCGTGGTAGTGGCGTAATAATGGGGTGAATTTCAACCCCGTATTTCCCTTTTCCAAGGTATTGCTGTTGGATTTCATTTTGGGCACGCTCCAACAATGAGCGATCAAACACGCGCCCTTGGCCAAACCCGACCTCCGCAAGGGATTGCGTGATACTTTTGGCATTAAATTCGCGCATGCCGTTAAAGTTAACAGAAGCAATGGTGGGCCGCTCTTCAACAATAACGACCACCACATCTTGATCGACGTTAATACTGACGTCGCTGAAAAACCCGGTGGAATAAAGCCCTTGAATGGCTTCCGCCGCCTGATCTTCCGTAAATTCTTCCCCGACCCTGACCGGCAAGTACGTAAAAATAGTTCCAGGATCGACCCGCTGCACCCCTTCAACTTGAATATCTTTAACAACGAAGGGGGAAAATGCCCAGGTTAACGCGGGCGTTAGTAGAGCGATAAGCACCAGCGGTGCAAGCCGTCTGGTTAAAGCGTATTTCGACAGAAATGACATTCTAACGATTCCTTGGGCATAAAAATCAAACGTTTATACAAAAACGTAAAGAATTGTACGGCAGATTAGAGTCCGCTGAAAAGTCTCGCAAAATCATTGTAAAAAGCCAACCCCATTAATAACGCCAACAAACCCAGGCCCAGCCGGTAGGCAAAGCCCATTGCCTGTTCGGATAGGGGTTTACCTTTACGAACAGCTTCTATGGCATAAAACAGCAAATGGCCCCCATCTAGCATTGGAATAGGCAGCAAGTTTAATATGCCTAAACTGATGCTAATAAGCGCCATGAAATTTAAATAGGCACTCCATCCTGCACGTGCAGTCTGGCCCGCATAGTCTGCTATAGTAACAGGCCCGCTAAGATTTTTTGGTGATACTTGGCCCATCACCATACGCCCCAGCATTTTAAGCGAAAACCAGCTGGTACTAAAGGTTTGTTTAGAACCCTTCCATAAACTGGTAAAAAGGCCATAGCGCACCGCGACCATGGGCATATCGCCACCCAGCATTGCACCGATCTGACCAGCCGTTTGCTGACCGTTCTCATGTACCGCTTTGGGTTGTACGGGTAGCGTCAACACATCGTCACCACGCAATACCTGTAGCGACAATACTTGATTCGGATGCTGACGTATCGTTTCAATAAGTGTGGTCGCATCTGGCTGCTGCTGTTGACCCACCGCAACCACAATATCACCAACTTGCAAACCAGCTGCTTGCGCGGCACCCTCTGGCATGAGTTCGGTAATGACGGGTCGCGGACGCTGTAATTGCAAGCCGTGGCGTTTTAAAGGATCCGGGCCGTCGGGATCGAGCGCATACGCCGTAACGGGCAGCACCGTTTTAAACGATTGTCCCTCGGGCGTGCTAACGTCCAGTTGCACCTCTCCATCTGAGGTCAAGACATCCATTAAGGCCCAACGCAGCTCCGACCACGAACGGATTGACTCGCCATTAATTGCGGTAATGGTTTGCCCGCCTTGAATGCCTGCAGCGTGCGCCGCCGATTGACGCGGAGGCTCGTCAACAATTGCCGCTGGTTCATCACTGCCAATCACATTGATACTGGCATATAACGCAATTGCGAGCATAAAATTGGCAAGTGGCCCTGCCGCCACAATGGCAAAGCGCTGCCATAAAGGCTTGTTTGGAAACGCCTCAGATGCCTTTCCTGGATATTGGTCTGCATCATCCGCTTCCAGCATTTTGACATAGCCCCCCAGGGGCAAGGCAGAAATTGCCCATTCAGTGCCATGGCGGTCATGGCGACTAAAAATTACGGGCCCAAAACCAATAGAAAAGCGCAATACGCGTACCTTGCACCAGCGTGCCACAAGGTAGTGCCCGGCCTCATGAAAGGTAATCAATACCCCCAAGGCAACAACAAAGGCTAAGATTGTAATCAACATGAATAGGATTTATGTATAGAGCGCCTGGCATTGTTGCCGGGCGGTAATACGCGCGTATTGATCTAATTCTAATATGTGCTCGAGGCTCTCTGGCTGCTGTCCCGTTGGCTTACTTACCTCCTCAAGCGTTACGGCAATCACCCGGGCAATATCAATATACCGCAACTTGCCTTGCAGGAAGGCAGCAACTGCCACTTCATTGGCTGCATTCAACCCGATACACGCCGTTTGCCCTGCTGCTAATGCCTCATAGGCAAGCTTTAAACAAGGGAATCGCTGGTAATCCGGTGCTTCAAACTCTAGCGTCCCCATTTGCGTTAAAGACATGAGCCCTACACCGCTTTCAATGCGATGGGGAAACCCCAGGCTGTGGGCAATGGGGGTACGCATATCGGGCTGCCCCATGTGTGCCAATACAGAGCCATCCTCGTATTCAACCATGGAATGAACAACACTTTGGGGATGGATGACCACATCGATTTTTTCTGCTGGCATGGCAAATAGCCAATGGGCTTCTATAACCTCCAATCCTTTATTTAGCATGGTGGCCGAGTCGACTGAAATTTTACGACCCATTTGCCATGTGGGATGTGCACACGCCTGTTCTGGCGTTACTGTATCCAATGCCGCCAAAGGGTAGGTTCTGAAAGGGCCGCCAGAGGCTGTTAACAACAGCCGCCTAACCCCCGCCGCAGGATGTGCCGCACCGTTATGTCGTTGGCGTTCCGGCAAGCATTGGAAAATCGCATTGTGTTCACTATCCACAGGTAGCAATTCTGCTTGGTTTTCGGCAACCGCACGCATAAACAAATCGCCGGCAGCCACCAGCGCTTCTTTATTCGCCAATAGGATGCGTTTTCCGGCCTGCGCTGCGGCCAATACGGATGGCAAACCGGCAATTCCCACAATGGCGGCCATTACCGTGGTAACTTCCTGCTCTTGAACAGTATCGATAAGGGCTTGGGCCCCCACACGAATAACGGGCAGAGGATGCGCGGTTGCTGCCCAATATTGAATAAACTTGTCACGCGCCTGGTCCGTGGGCACGATAATAATTTTTGGTAGAAAACGTGCCGCTTGTTTCGCCAATGCTTTAATACGTGTATGGGCACTCAAGGCATAGACGGAGAGTGATTCCGGGTGGCGTCCAATCACATCCAGGGTGTTTTTGCCGATTGAACCGGTCGAACCCAATATAACCACAGATTGCGACTGCATTACACCCCCATCAATAGCAATGCTAATGGCGCCACGGGAAATAACGCGTCAATTCGGTCATAAACACCGCCATGCCCCGGTAACAGCGCGCTTGAATCCTTAACGCCCGCGCGGCGCTTCAATAATGATTCAAACAAATCACCAAGAATTGACAGCGCAATAACGGCAATGCCAAGCAGCAACATGACCCCCCAACCCCAATACATTACTAGCCAAAACGAAAAACTACCCTCCCATAACGCACTCAGAAGCATCCAAACCAAGCCTCCCAAGATGCCACCAATGACCCCTTCCCATGTTTTTCCGGGACTGACTTTGGGGGCTAACTTATGTTTTCCCAAGGCTCTTCCAACAAAATATGCCACGCTATCGGCGGCCCAGATCAGGCCCATAAAGGACAGCAAAAACCAACCACCATAAGTGATGTAGAGCACTGCCAAACTAAACCATAAGGCAAGGCTGGCAGCAACCCCATATAAGCTTAACCCATACGAATATGGCGGCGCATCAACCCTTGCCTGCAAAACCATCACCAGGGTCAAAATAGGCCAACAAACTGCCATTAGTGGTACCAGCCCCCGCGCCAAGGCATTTGTAAACCATGCTGCCAGACCGCCCAAGCTATCTGCCAGCATTTGCTGACTCAACCATAGCAACAAAACACCCAGCAAGAATGGTGCCAAGTGTACCGCCAGGCGTGCCGTCGCTGGCATCGTCATGCGTAGCCATTCCCACAACGCTGCCACAGCCAATGCCGTTAACAATAACAAAATAGGCCAGGCTGACGGGGCGGCCAATGCACCCAATAGGACAGCCAGCAGGATGGCAGCAGTTAACAAGCGTTGCTTGAGCATAGATAAGCGTTACTATTATTGGGCAAGTTGTGCACTGGTACGACCAAACCGGCGCTCCCGCCCTTGATACCAGCGGATGGCAGCTTCCAAATCTTCTGAGGAAAAATCCGGCCAGTAAACGGGGGTAAAGTACAATTCAGTATAAGCCAGCTGCCATATCATGAAATTGGAGATCCGCTGTTCCCCACCGGTACGAATAAAAAGATCCGGCTCTGGCGCAAAGGAAAATTTCAAATAAGGCATTAAATGCGCCTCGGAAAGCTGGTCCGGTGTTTGCGCCAAGGTGGGTTGATCGCGTAGCAAGCACCGCATGGCCTGCAAGACATCCCATCGCCCGCCATAGTTTGCCGCAATCGTCAAGTGGAGCTGGCTGTTCCCAGCAGTTCGTTCCTCGGCATTTTGAATCAGCGCTTGCAATCGAGGCTCAAAGGCAGAGAGATCACCAACGACTCTGAGCCTTACCCCGCGCTCATGAAGCTTATCAACTTCACGTTCCAGTGTCTGGACAAATAACCGCATTAACATGCCGACCTCGCTGGCCGGACGGCGCCAATTTTCAGAACTAAACGCGAATAAGGTTAAATACTCTATTCCGCGATTGCCACACTCTTCTACCAGTTTACGAACGACTTTGACGCCGCGGGTATGCCCCGTAGTACGCGGTAAAAAACGGCTGGTTGCCCACCGGCCGTTGCCGTCCATGATAATGGCAACATGTCGAGGTAAACCGGATGTGCTGGGGATGGTCTGTGTGCTGCTGCGCGGCGCCATGGATATTTAGACTCTATGCATGTTAGACGGTCATGATTTCTGTTTCTTTTGCGGCAATTATCTCATCAATTTTTGCCACATGTTTATCCGTTAACTTTTGCACCTCATCTTGTGCACGACGCTCTTCATCTTCAGAGATGGTTTTGTCTTTCACCATTTTTTTTAACGCATCGTTGGCATCGCGACGATGATTTCGCACAGAAACCTTGGTGTCCTCGCCCTCGGCCCGCACAACCCGGGTAAGGTCTTTACGACGCTCTTCAGTTAAGGCTGGCATGGGCACCCGGATACTTTCCCCCATTAAAATAGGGTTTAACCCAAGGTCGGACTCGCGTATGGCTTTGTCAACCACCTCGCCCATGGATTTTTCCCAAACCTGGACGTTTAAAGTACGTGCATCAACGGCCGTTACATTGGCCACCTGGTTGACTGGCACTTGGGAGCCGTAATATTCCACCATAATATGATCTAGCAAACCGGCGTGTGCCCGGCCTGTGCGGATTTTTGCAAGATTATTTACCAAGGCGTCTATCGCACGCCCCATTGAGGTATTAGCGGTTTTAGTTACGTCGGAAACACTCATGCCAGCATCCTTGATCACACATGTACTAAAGTGCCTTCGTCTTCGCCCTCGAGGGCGCGGCGCAAGGCACCAGCTTTATTAATTGAAAAAACTTTGATAGGAAGTTGCTGGTCGCGACATAGTGCAAAAGCTGTCGCATCCATCACTTCTAGCCTTCTTACCATGGCCTCATCAAAGCTGATACGAGAATATCGTGTTGCTTTGGGGTCTTGATTGGGATCGGCACTATAAATCCCATCGACTTTTGTCGCCTTCATAACAATTTGGGCGCCAATTTCAGCGCCCCGTAAAGCAGCGGCAGTGTCGGTAGTAAAAAAAGGATTCCCTGTGCCTGCGGCAAATACGACCACCTTCCCTTCCTCGAGATAGCGCAACGCCTTGGGCCGGATGTAAGGTTCAACCACTTGATCGATATTAAGCGCAGATTGTACCCGGGTATCCAAGCCTTGATGTTTAAGGGCATCTTGCAAAGCAAGCGCATTCATCACCGTGGCCATCATCCCCATATAGTCCGCAGTAGCGCGGTCCATTCCTTGCGCACCGGGCGCGACCCCACGAAATATATTGCCTCCACCAATAACGATGGCCATTTCGACACCATCGTTAACCACATCTGCGATTTCCCCGGTCATCCGCATAATTGTGGCCCGATTAATACCAAACGCATCCTCACCCATTAATGCCTCTCCGGACAATTTAAGGAGAACGCGCTGATAAGATCTATTGGTCATTGTTGTGCACCGGTAATGGGTTAAGCGAACGAAAAGAATTCATCGGGTCCGCCAGTCACGAATATACTTGCGTGCCTGGCGACCCCTAAAGTGTACTTTAATTACCTGAAGCAGCTGCAGCAACTTCCGCAGCGAAATCTTCTTCTTTACGTTCTATCCCTTCACCCACCACAAACAATGCAAATGCATTAACAGAGGCTTTGTTTTCCTTGAGCATTTCTGCAACAGACTGCTTGTCATTTTTAACAAACGGCTGATTCAGCAAGGTAATTTCATTTATGAATTTCTGCACCGTGCCATCAACGATACGCTTGACAATATCGGCAGGCTTGCCAGACTCGGCGGCCTTTTTCTCGGCCACGGAACGCTCTGCCTCAATAGCTTCTTCAGGCACGCCGGACTTATCGATTGCTTGCGGGCGCGACGCCACAATATGCATGGCCAAGTCCTTGCCAACGGTTTCATCCCCTTGGTAGTCGACCAACGCCCCGATGCGACCCCCATGAACGTAGCTTGTCAAGGCGTTTTCTGTGCTCAAGCGTTTGAAACGGCGGATAGACATGTTTTCACCAATTTTACCCACCAAGGCGGTGCGTACCGAGTCAACGGTGCCATCACGCATGGGCAAGGCATTTAGGGCCGCAACGTCTGCCGGTGCTTTTTCTGTGACCAATTGTGCGAGATCATTAACAAACGCAATGAAATCTTCATTCTTGGCCACAAAGTCTGTTTCGCAGTTGACTTCAATAAGGGCGCCTTGCTTTTGGTCTTGCGACAGATGGACGCCAATCAGGCCTTCCGCCGTAACCCGTGTGGCGGCTTTGCTGGCCTTGTTTCCTAACTTGACGCGGAGTATTTCTTCGGCGCGCGCCAAGTCACCATCCGCTTCAGTGAGTGCTTTTTTGCATTCCATCATTGGGGCGTCAGTTTTGGCGCGTAACGCTTTCACCATGGAAGCTGTAATTTGTGCCACGTATATTCTCCAGATAAATCTAAACAAACCCCGACCAGAGTCGGGGCGCAACCGTAGCAATGTACGTTTACTACGGTATCTAATACTAATGAGGTGCCATGCGGTGTCGGTTAAGGGGCCGGTTGCTCTTCTTCCGCGTCGTCAGCAGCCTCTACCTCGACAAACTCGTCACTTTCCTGGCCTTCCGTAATTTCCTCAACCAAGCCACTAAGTGCTTGCTCACGGCCTTCCAGTACAGCATCGGCCATGCCCCGCACATACAATTCAATGGCACGGGCCGAGTCATCATTGCCTGGAATGACCCGCTCAATTCCTTCAGGGGAGTGGTTGGTATCTACCACGCCAACCACGGGAATGCCCAACCGGTGGGCCTCTGCCACGGCAATTCTATGGTAGCCAACATCGACAACAAACAAGGCATCGGGCAAGGTGGTCATATCTTTAACGCCACCAATAGAGCGGTTGAGTTTGGCGATTTCACGCTCAATCAGCAGCTCTTCTTTTTTTGGCAGCATTTCGAAACCACCCGCCTCATGCTGTGTTTCCATATCCTTAAGCCGTTTAATGGAGGCTTTAACGGTTTTAAAGTTGGTCATCATGCCGCCCAACCAACGGTTATCGACATAGGGCATTCCACAACGAACCGCCTCTTCCGCGATAATTTCACGCGCGGCCCGCTTGGTACCAACAAACAAGATTGTTTGCCCTTGGGCAGCAAGCTCACGAACGTATTTTGCTGCCTCCAGGTACTTAACAACTGTTTTTTCAAGGTTAATAATATGGATTTTATTGCGGCTGCCAAAGATATATGGCGCCATTTTTGGATTCCAGTAGCGGGTTTGGTGGCCAAAATGCACCCCCGCTTCTAGCATTTCACGCATCAAAGACATGGTATTCTCCAAGGGTTAGGTCTAGTAGCAGGCACGACATCTTGTATAAGACACCCTTCGATTGCCTGACTACGCTATTTTGGAAGCCTTTTGTTTTGTAAAATAGACTCCAAGCACACCATTCTACACTCATTTTATAACCCGAATCAAGTACTTATGATCCCATTAGTCACCGACCCTCAAGATCTCCAAAAAATGCGCGCAGCCTGTCAGGCTGCCGCACAAACTCTGGACTTTCTGACCCCACATGTGAAGGCAGGAATCACCACAGGTGAGCTGGATAAGCTGTGCCTTGATTACATTACAAACGAGTTAAATGTAACGTCTGCGACCGTTGGCTATGCTCCACCCGGCTATACCCCATTTCCCGGCTCAATTTGTACCTCGGTCAATCATGTTATCTGTCATGGAATCCCCGGTGAGAAGAAGCTGAAAAAGGGGGATATCATGAACATTGACGTTACCGTGATCAAGGATGGTTGGTATGGGGATACCAGCCGTATGTATTACATCGGGGAGCCATCCATTCTCGCGCGTCGCTTAGTGGATATAACGTACGACTGCATGTGGCTGGGTATTGATACTGTAAAACCTGGTGCCACCCTGGGCGATGTTGGCCATGCCATACAGCAATATGCAGAAAAGCAGGGGTTTTCTGTTGTGCGAGAATACTGTGGCCATGGCATTGGTCAAGTATTTCACCAAGATCCGCAAGTCTTGCACTATGGCACACCAGGAACCGGCACGGTGTTAGAGCCTGGAATGATATTTACCATAGAACCCATGATCAATGCCGGTAAACGCCATATTCGTACGCTACCAGACGGCTGGACAGTCGTAACACGGGATCGCAGCTTATCAGCACAATGGGAGCACACCTTATTGGTCACTGAAGATGGCTACGAAGTACTCACCGTCTCAGAAGGTATGCCAGCAAAACCCGCCATTATTAACGCTGGCTAACGCACATCGTATGTGGGTCCCATGCCTATCGCCGCCCTGACATTTCATCGCCAACGCTATGCACACCAGCGCCAGGCAATTGCGCAGGCGTATGCGCAGCACCGTAATCCAAAAAAGCTCTTGCGCCAGAATAGCCAGGCGTGCGATCAACTCTTGCAAGCCCTGGCTAAACATCAACCCCTGCCAGCCGGGGCATGTTTGGTGGCGGTGGGCGGCTATGGTCGCCAGGAGATGTATCCGCAGTCCGATGTCGATCTCCTTATCCTGCTGGCACGTACCGCCACGGCCACGGATAAAGAATTACTGGAACAATGGATAACCGCCGTCTGGGATTTGGGTTTACGCCTCGGCCACAGTGTGCGCACAATTCCTCAATGTCAAGCCCTGGCGGCCACTGACGTCACGGTGGAAACATCGTTGCTTGAAGCGCGGTGGCTCGCGGGTAATAAAGCATTATTTCAATTGCTGACCAAAACGATGCGGTCACAATTAAATGCACATTTGTTTTTTCAGGCCAAGCAAACAGAAATGCGCCAGCGGCATCAGCAATTTGATGACACGCCTTACGCTTTGGAACCCAACTGTAAGGAGTCCCCGGGCGCGCTGCGTGACTTACAACTGTTGCTTTGGCTTGCAAAAGCAGCAGGCTATGGCGATAGCTGGTCAGCTGTCATGCGACAAGGGGCATTAACCGCCGCTGAATATAAAGAATTACGCCGGGCGGAACGAACCTTGCGGCGCATTCGTATTGCTTTACATTTCCATTGTGAGCGTCCAGAGGATCGCCTGTTATTTAGTCTGCAACCCATGCTTGCTGCAGATTTTGGTTATGGCACAGATAACCCGCAACAGGCAAGTGAGCAATTCATGCAACGTTACTATCGTGCGGCACGAACCATCTCACTGTTAACCACCTTGTTGATGCAAGCGATTGAAGAGCGTTTGTTTGAAGGCCCCAAGTTGCCTTTATCGATTAACCATGCCTTTCAAATTGTTAACAACCGGCTGGATATCAAAGACGAGGCAATGTTGGCGCACAATCCTGCGTTAATCTTTGAGGCATTTTTATACCGTCAGCAAAATTTGGAATTTAGTGGCATGACCGCCAATACGCTACGGGCAATATGGCACGCGCGTGACCAAATCAATGCCTCTTTTCGCCAACAACGCGAAAATCAAAAAAACTTCCTGAAAATCCTGAAACAACCGCATGGCGTTGCTGACGCCCTATATGATTTGATGGTACTTGATATTTTGCCGCGCTACATTCCACCCTTCCAGCGGATTATCGGCAAGATGCAACATGACTTATTTCATGTCTACACCGTCGATGAACATATCTTGAAGGTGGTTCGCAATTTACGGCGTTTCTCCATGGCAGATTACGCCCATGAATATCCGCAAGCAAGTGGTATTCTAAGTGACTTTGATGCGCCATGGTTACTGATTATCGCCGCGCTATTTCATGATATCGCCAAAGGCCGTGGCGGCAATCATTCCGTCCTGGGTGCCCAGGAGGCACAACAGTTTTGCCACCAACACCTGCTTTCTACCAAGGATACGGCGCTTGTAACGTTTCTGGTGCGCCATCATCTGCTAATGTCACATGTGGCGCAGAAGCAAGACCTTAGTGACCCGCGTGTCATTACTGATTTTGCAGGAACCGTTCCTGACAAACGGTATTTAGACGCACTGTACCTATTAACAATTGCCGATATCCGTGCCACAAACCCTACCGTTTGGACATCGTGGAAGGGCAAGCTGCTGGATGACCTATACCAAAGAACCTTGCTTGCCCTGGATGGTGAGCGCCCTAATTTGCAAGCCCTACTCGCCCAACGTCGTCAACAGGCGCGTGAAAAAGCACTGGCATTGGGGGTGAGCGAAGCGAGCTGTGAACAGTTATGGCGCAGTTTGGATGTTGCTTACTTTATGCGCCACGAGGCGCAGGAGATTGCCTGGCATGCTGAACATATCGCCCATCGGGTTGACGATCATAAACCACTCGTCAGGGCACGCGTGCTGGGCCATAACGAAGCATTACAAATCATGATTTGGCAACCGGATAAGCAAGGCTTGTTTGCCCAAATCTGTGAATACCTGGATCAAAACACCCTCAATGTCCAGGATGCACGAATTCACACCAGCAAGCATGGATGGGCGCTCGACAGTTTTGTTGTTATCGGCCGGCAGACCATACAATATCAAGACATCATTGGCGCCGTACAGCGAGAGTTAGCACAACACCTGGCGCAAGAATGGACCGCGCCAACAGCTGCATCAAACGGCGATACGCGCCATGCGCCGGATTATCGCCTAACGCGACAAAGCCGCACATTTCCCATTGCGCCGCGGCTTGATTTACGTCGCGATGCCGATCATAGCCTATGGCGATTATCTATCGTCTGTATGGATGCCCCCAGCTTGTTATATCGCCTGGCGTGCGTGTTTGCTACGCATGACATTAACCTGAAAATGGCTAAAATACATACCTTGGGAGAACGCGTTGAGGATATCTTTCTCTTGCAAGCCGACCACTTCGTTCAGGGGGCCAGCCGATTGCGTTTTGAGCGTGCCATCTTAAGCGTTTTAAATCATTTACCTCACACCAGAGAAGCCTTGTGTTAAAACACCTTACCGCCCGCCAACTTGCCAGTGCAAGTGCCATTTTATGTCTTATGGGCCTGACCGCCGCCTTGATATCCCAGCATGGCTTTGGCTTCGCCCCATGTGCCTGGTGTGTCCTCCAGCGGCTGTTACTCATCCTTATTGGGGTGGCCAGCTTTTTTGCCGCAACCGCCCCTGCCACGGCACGATTCGGACGCCCCCTGTTTTTGGGCACCGCGGCAGTATTAAGCATCGGCGGTATCGCCGCCGCATGGTTTCAAATCACCGTGGCTGCCAATCTATTTTCATGCAGCCAGACGTTCGCTGACAAATTCATGACGCAAACCGGTTTAGACAGTGCGATTCCCTGGTTATTTGGTATTTATGCTACCTGTGCCGATGCGCGTGTAAACCTGCTAGGGGTCGATTACGTACTATGGGCACTGGCTTTGTTTATTCTGCTCTTTATTTTGCTTGGTATCGCGTTTGTTGAGCATGTACGCAGCACCAAGCAACCTCGCCACTAATCGTCCTGGTGACGACTGCCACTCATCTCCCCCGCTTGTACCATTGCCTTGTCCTGACGCATACGTGCCAAGCGCTGATGATCGATATCTCCCGTTACATAAATGCCATTAAAGCAAGACATCTCAAACTGGGAGATACGCGGGTTCAGGGATTGAATTGAGGTTTGTAAGGCATCCACATCTTGGTATACCAGGCCATCAACACCAATTTCACGGACAATTTCATCGGGGCTACGACCGTTTGCAATGAGCTCCTCCGGAGAAGGCATGTCGATTCCGTACACGTTCTCGTAGCGAACAGCCGGCGCTGCAGAAGCAAAATATACTTTATTCGCTCCCGCCTCTCGTGCCATCTCAACAATTTGACGACTCGTAGTACCTCGCACGATGGAATCATCCACCAATAAAATATTCTTACCCTTAAATTCAAGCGCCATGGCACTTAGTTTTTGTCGTACACTTTTTTTACGTACGGTTTGGCCGGGCATAATAAAAGTACGCCCAATATAGCGGTTCTTAATGAGGCCTTCGCGATAACTTAGATCCAGGCGTGCCGCCAACTCCATCGCCGATGGCCGCGAAGAATCTGGCACCGGCATGACGACATCAATATCCCCCAAGCGTAGATTTTTGGCCACCTTTTCCGCAAGGTGTTTGCCCATGTTTAAACGCGCATCGTAAACTGGAACGCCATCAAGCACAGAGTCCGGACGCGCAAAGTAGACATACTCAAACGCGCACGGGGTATGAACCACTTCCTCAGCGCATTGTTGGTGGTAAAGCTTGCCGTGCAAATCAATAAACACGGCTTCACCAGGAGCGACATCTCGCACCAGACGATAGCCACAACCTGTTAATGCAACAGACTCAGAAGCAATCATCCAGTCCGTTCCCGATTCCGTCTCCAGCTTCCCAAGGCATAACGGCCGAATCCCATAGGGATCCCTAAACGCGACTATGCCGTAGTTGGCAATTTGCGCAATGACCGCATAAGCACCCCGTGTGCGCCGATGGACAGCAGCTACTGCCTCAAACAGAGTATCCGGGGCGAATTCAGAGCGACTGGTGGCGTGCTGTAATTCGTTAGCAAAAACATTTAACAGCACTTCGGAATCGGCATTGGTATTAATGTGGCGGCGGTCCACCTTGAATAAGGCCTCGTGCAATTCCCGCCAATTGGTGAGATTGCCATTATGAACAAAGGTGATACCAAACGGGGCATTGACATATAGTGGCTGTGCTTCATCAACACTTTTGGAGGCACCAAAGCCGGGATAGCGAACATGCCCCAAGCCCGAGTTACCGGGTAACGCACGCATATTGCGCGTACGAAATACATCGCGTATCAACCCATGCGCTTTATGCATATTGAAATAAGGGCCATCAGCCGTCGCAATGCCTGCCGAGTCCTGCCCGCGATGTTGCAACAACAACAGGCTATCGTAAATTGTTTGGTTCACTGGGCGCGTTGATACCACCCCGACGATTCCACCCATACATCAATTCCATTCAGCTGATCAAGTTAATAAGGCAGCCATTCTGCTACCGTTGGGGGCAGCCAAGCCTTTAGATGCAATACGGCTTGCACTGTGGCGCTGGATAAGCGTGCCTCCTGCCACCAAGGCTCTTCAGGAAGCTCGGTATAACCGGCAAGCGTTACTAATACCATCACAATGAGCAAGCCTCTAAGGCCGCCAAACAGACCGCCCAAACCATGATCAGCCGGGGTGAGGCCGGTTTTCTGTAGCAGCGTTGATAACGTGATATTAATGAGGCCGACGAGTAATAAAATAGCCAGGAAAACGGCCAAATAAGCAAGGCCTGTCCGCAATAAGCCATTGTCAATGAAAGATTCTGACCACACGGAAAGTCGCGGCCCCCACCAGATGGCGCCCAAAAATGCCGCAATATAAGCCCCTAAGGACAACAATTCCCGAATCAGGCCACGCAGCAGCCCCAGTATGGTCGAGATGGCAATGATTGCCAGGACTAAATAATCAAAACTGGTCACTGTGTTAACAGTAGACTGTTATCGTAACCCAGCGTACGCAGGCGCGCTTGGGCCGCTTGTGCGGCATCGCGTGATGAAAACGTTCCCACACGCAAACGATAGGTGGTTGAGCCTGTGGCATCGCTGGCTTCGACATAGGCATTGGTTACCCCGGCCTCAGCCAAGCGCTGCTGGCGCGCTTTTGCATCGGACTCTTTGCTGTAAGCAGCAATTTGCAGGATGAATGCCCCTTCACTATCGGAGGCGTCGCCACTCGATGCCTGAGTGTCCGACGGGGGACTGCGCCCTTCTAGTAATGCCAATGCCACGGAGCCATCATCGGAACGTGCGGGCTCATCCTCTGCCTCCGCTATTGCGTCTGGCGCTGTCGGGGCCTCCGCCTCCGAATGATCGGTAACGGCTTCGTCCTCCGGTTCTGCTGGCGTAGCGTCTAATTCACCCTCCGCCGTTGCTGTTGAGGAGTTCAGGGGTGAATCCACCCGGGTGACTTGACCGGAGGATCCGTCCGTTTCGCTGCGGGCAAACTCCTGGTCAGCCAATGCCGTTTGCTCGGATGAGAATTCGGGATCTTCATGCTTGGCAGGAAAATTACCGTCCGGCGCACGAGGTGCTTCTGAAGGCAATACAACGGGCCCTTCGGCGTGCTCCTCAATGGGATCTTCATCAAACATGAGCGGAATAATAAGAAACGCCAGCAAGACCAATGCCAACGCGCCAATTAAACGTTGGCGTGCACGCGTACGCATCTCATTTAATTCCGCATCGGAGCGTGTATTACGCCGATTTGGTGTTTTTTTCTTCTTGGCAGATTTTTTTCCAGAAAACAAGCCCATGAACACACTTTCGTGAATAAGAATCAGGAACCACTAGTATAAGCCGTCTTGCGCTAAAACTTTAAGGACGGGTCCAACCGTTGCAAAGGAACCAAATACGAGAATTCTATCATTGTCTGTTACCTGTTGGCGTGCCTGGCGAAATGCCGCCTCAGGATTCTCAAAGGTGGTATAGGTACTTTGTCTCACCTGCTTGCGTGGCCGGATAACCGGTTTAACCACCGGATGACGGGAAGCAGGCTTTTCTTCCTCCAGGCGATCTTCATCGATACGAAATGGTTGGCCTTGTGCATGTTTAATAATGGAAACCAGATTTTCCGCCTTCATGCCCCGCACACCAGACAGGCTGGCGCAATACCAATGATCAATCAATTCAACCAGATGCCGCATGATGCCCAACACATCTTTATCATTATAAACGCCCACCACTGCATAAGTGGTGCCAGTGGTCGGCATGTTTCCGAGGTTTTGCGCCAATGCCGCAGCAGCATGGGGGTTGTGGGCAACATCCAGAATGATACTGGGCACACCCGGCAATATTTGAAAGCGTCCGGGCAAGACTGCGTGCAAAAAGCCCAAGCGTAACGCATGTGCGGGCACCACCAAATGTTCCCGTAAACTTTCCAGGCCGGCTAATGCAGCGGCGGCATTTAAAAGTTGATTCGCCCCGCGTAATGCGGGATAAACCAAGGCGCCCCGACGCTGGGAACGGCCACCATATGCCCACTGCAATTGATCGCCGGAATAATTGAAATCGCGACCAAACAACCACAAATCCGCACCAACTTCCTGCGCATAGTCTACCAGTGATTGCGGGGGCTCCGGGTCGGCACAAATTGCCGGTTTTCCAGATCGAAAGACATGTGCTTTCTCCCACGCAATTTGCTCGCGACTGTCGCCAAGATACGCTTGGTGGTCAATATCGATACTGGTAACAATTGCACAATCCGCGTCGACAAGGTTGACCGCATCCAGCCGCCCTCCCAAGCCCACCTCGAGTATGGCGACATCAAGATCGCTGTCCTGGAACAGCAACAGGGCAGCAAGCGTGGCATATTCAAAATACGTCAGGGTAATTTCTTCCCGAGCCGCTTCTATCCGCTGGAACTGCTGCACAATCATGGCATCAGTAGCAGGCTCACTGGCTACCCGTATGCGCTCATTAAAGTCAATTAAATGGGGTGAGGTCAGCATGCCAGTTTTATAGCCCGCGGAACGCAATATGGCTTCCAGCATGGCGCATACGGAGCCTTTCCCATTGGTGCCTGCAACGGTAATCACCTGATACGGGGTTTGTAACGCTAAACGCTTGGCGACTTCACGAATACGATCCAACCCCAGCTCTATCTCGGTAGGATGTAAGTTTTCCAGATGGCTGAGCCAATCCTCAAGCGAGGAAGATTCAGTAAGTGCAGACATAAATTCCCAGAAAAAACAAAAAGCAGGTGCTGATCATAGCACCTGCTAGACGGACATTCACATGAAAAACCGCTGGTAATGTGGCTATTAGCGTTTACGTACCGGCGGCAAGTCCGTACAGGCACCATCAACTGCCAAAGCTGCCATGCCAATGGACTCCCCAAGGGTAGGATGAGGATGTATGGTACGGGCTATGTCAACGGGATCGGCATTCATTTCGATCGCCAGGGCCAATTCACCAATCATGTCGCCAGCATTGGTTCCCACAATAGCACCCCCAACAATGCGCCGAGTTTCAGCATCAAACAAAAGCTTGGTGACCCCTTCATCACGCGTATTGGCGATGGCTCGACCAGAAGCCGCCCAGGGAAAGACGCCTTTTTCCACTTTCAAGCCCTGTTCTTTGGCCTGGCTTTCGGTGAGCCCAACCCATGCGACCTCGGGATCCGTATACGCAACCGATGGAATAACCCGGGCATCAAAAAAGCTTTTCTGACCGGCAATGGCCTCGGCTGCTACGTGTGCTTCATGTACTGCTTTATGGGCCAGCATAGGCTCGCCCACAATATCACCAATGGCATAGATATTGGCCACATTGGTACGCATTTGTTTATCGACGGGGATAAACCCATTTTCAACCGTGACTCCAGCCGCATCAGCAGCAATTTGATCGCCATTTGGCCGGCGACCAACTGCTTGCAGTACCGCATCATAGCGCTGCGGCCCTTCCGGTGCGTTTTTACCCTCGAAGGTGACGTAGATACCGTCTTTCTTTGCCTCCGCGGAAACTGTTTTAGTTTCTAGCATGACGTTGTCAAAGCGATGGGCATTATGTTTTTCCCATATGTTGACCAAATCCCTGTCGGGACCTTGCATCAAGCCATCCAGCATTTCGACCACATCGATTTTGCTGCCAAGCGCCGCGTATACGGTAGCCATTTCAAGACCGATAATGCCGCCTCCGATCGCAAGCATTTTTTCTGGGATTTCTCGTAATTCCAAGGCACCCGTAGAATCAAAAATACGCTCATCATCGGGTAAGAAAGGAAGTTTTGTTGCTTGACTGCCCGCGGCGATAATTGCCGATCCAAAACCAACTACGGTTTCCTTGTCATCCATGGTGACGGCAACATGAGCACTATCCAAAAAGTGTGCCACGCCCTGGATAACGTCCACTTTACGCGCTTTGGCCATGCCGGCCAGCCCGGTGGTGAGTTTACCGACCACTTTGTCTTTATGCGTGCGTAATGCATCAAGATCGATGCTGGCCTCACCAAACTGAATACCTTGATCTGCCAATGCCTTGGCGGCTTCAAAAACACCGACGGTATGCAGCAAGGCCTTGGAGGGAATACAGCCAACGTTCAGACACACACCGCCCAAGGTGGGATAGCGTTCTACCAAAACAACATTCAACCCCAAATCGGCGGCGCGGAAAGCTGCGGAATAGCCGCCCGGCCCTGCCCCAATGACAACCACATCACAGGTTTTATCCACAGGGCCATCATAACTGCGAATGCCTTCTGTAGCCTCGGGAGCTGCCGCTGCGGCAGCGCTCGCGGCCGGTGCTTGAGCGCCTGGGTCTGCTGGTGGTGTGGCGGGCGCAGATGGTTCAGGAGTGGGCTGAGCGTCAGCATCCGGGGCAGGCTCAGCAGCATCGGCCTCGGCAGCTTCAATGCGGGCAATAAGACTGCCTTCGGATACTTTGTCACCAACACTGACAACCACTTCTTTAACAACGCCCGCCGTTTCAGCGGGAATTTCCATGGAGGCCTTATCGGACTCCACGGTGATCAAGCTTTGCTCCAGTTCAATGGTGTCGCCTGGGGCAATTAAGACTTCGATCACATCGACGTCAGTCACATCACCAATATTGGGCACATTTACATCAATGATCTCCATAATCTGCTCCTTATAAGGTAATGCGACGGAAGTCGGCAAGCAAGCTGCTTAAATATGCATTAAACCGAGCAGCAGCAGCCCCATCGATGACGCGATGATCGTACGACAAAGACAACGGCAGCATTAGGCGAGGCACAAATTCGTTGCCATCCCACACGGGCTGCATGGTCGAGCGGGATACGCCAAGGATGGCCAACTCCGGTGCGTTAATAATGGGCGTGAAATCGGTGCCGCCAATGCCACCCAATGAAGAGATTGTAAAGCAGCCCCCTTGCATTTGGGCCGCAGACAGCTTCCCTTCTCGTGCCAGTCCAGCAAGCTCCGCTGTTTCTTCGGCAAGCGCCAACACCCCTTTTTGATCGGCATCCTTAATGACAGGCACTACAAGACCGTTGGGAGTATCGGCGGCAAAACCGATGTTGTAATACTGTTTAAGAACGAGATTGTCACCCGCCAGAGAGGCATTGAATTCTGGGAATTTCTTCAAGGCCGCAACCACTGCCTTGATAATGAATGCCAGTATGGTGACGCGGGGCCCAGTTTTCTCATTTTCCCGGTTAAGGGTTTTTCTTAACGCTTCAAGATCGGTGATATCCGCCACATCGTTGTTGGTGACATGAGGAATCATGACCCAATTACGATGCAAATTGGCACCAGAGATTTTCTTGATGCGTGATAATGCTTGTGTTTCAACCGGACCAAATTTCTCGAAATCCACTTCCGGCCAGGGCAGAAGCTCCAAGCCGCCAAGACTTGCCGCCCCTGCTTGGCTAACCCCCGTTTGCAGCGCATCTTTAACAAACTGCTGTACATCTTTGTGGGTAATTCGCGACCGTGCGCCCGAGCCTTTTACCTGTGTGAGATCAACGCCCAGCTCACGTGCATACTTACGCACGGAAGGAGACGCATGGGGTAAATCACTAATGGGTAAATCCGACGTGCCAAAGGCAGCGGTGGGTGAATGACGTTCGCGAGGCTGCGACGCCAGCTGGCGATCAGTGCTTGGGCTGGCCGGCTCCGGCGCGGCTGGAGCAGCCGGTGCCGTAGACGCCGCCTCTGGCGCCGCTGGTGCGGGTGCTGCCGGTTCGGCGCTTGCATCCGCCTCGGCGGGCGTTTCTTGCGCGTCATCAGCGCCCGCCCCTTCAGCAGGAATAAGCTGCAGAATGACACTGCCTTCGCTTACCTTATCGCCAACTTTAACGGTGATAGAAGTGACTGTCCCTGCTTGTGGCGCAGGAATTTCCATGGATGCCTTATCAGACTCTAGCGTGATCAGGCTTTGCTCTTCTTCAATGGTGTCATTTTCGGCAACAAGGACTTCAATGACGTCAACCTCATCCACGTCACCGATGTCTGGCACCTTAATATCAATGGGGTTACTCATCCTTATCTCTCCCGGTCAGGCGTGATGTGGATTGGTTTTATCCGGATTAATATCATACTTGCGTATGGCTTCAGATACCTTGGACATTGGAATGACGCCGTCATCCGCCAAGGCGCGTAGCGCTGCCAGCACCACAAAATAGCGATCAATTTCGAAATGATGACGCAGCTTATTGCGGAAATCGGAACGTCCGAAACCATCCGCCCCCAAAACGCGGTAGCGCCGTCCCTCTGGGATAAATGCGCGGATCTGATCGGCATAAGCCTTCATGTAATCCGTGGAAGCCACAATGGGGCCTTCGCTTTCATCCAATAGCTGCGTAATGTAAGGCTTAGGATTATCTGCCTCTGGGTGCAACAGATTCAACCGCTCACAATCCAGGCCCTCACGTCTAAGTTCGGTAAAGCTGGTAACACTCCAGGTATCGGACGCAATATTCCAGTCTTCTGAAAGCAGCTCCGCGGCGGCCATCACTTCACGCAACAAGGTACCTGACCCCATCAACTGCACGCGGTGCTCACCCTTGTTGTTAGATTCCAAACGATACGCCCCACGGATAATTCCTTCCTCGTCGCCCTTGGTTAAACCGGGGTGTGGATAGTTCTCGTTCATCAGGGTGATGTAATAGAACACATCCTCCTGGTTCTCTATCATGCGCTTGAGGCCATTTTGCATAATGACCGCTACTTCATGAGAAAACGTTGGGTCATAAGAGATACAGTTAGGGATTACCGAGGAAAGAATATGGCTATGCCCATCCCCGTGTTGTAAACCTTCACCGTTTAGCGTGGTACGCCCGGCAGTACCGCCCAGCAGGAAGCCCCGTGCGTGCATATCACCCGCGGCCCATGCCAAATCCCCTATCCGTTGGAAACCAAACATGGAGTAGTAGATATAGAACGGGATCATGATGCGATTATTGGTCGAATACGACGTTGACGCCGCAATCCAGGACGCAAAACCGCCAGCCTCATTAATGCCTTCTTGTAATAATTGGCCCGTTTTGGTTTCCCGATAATACATCACTTGGTCTTTATCGACCGGGGTGTATTTCTGCCCTACGGGCGAGTAAATACCAATTTGACGGAATAAGCCTTCCATCCCAAAGGTACGCGATTCATCCACCAAAATAGGCACGACGCGAGGCCCCAGGGTTTTATCCCTGAGGAGCTGGTTGATAATCCGTACAAAAGCTTGGGTAGTGGAGATCTCACGCCCTTCCCGAGTGGGATCGGTAACCGCTTTAAACGCCTCCAGATCGGGGACCGGCAATTGCTCATCCGCTTTCATGCGCCGCTTGGGTATATAGCCACCCAGCGCTTTACGGCGTTCGTGCAAGTAGACCATTTCCGGAGAATCATCTTCTGGTCTGAAATAGGGGATTTTCTCTATTTCCTCGTCCGGAATTGGAATATTGAAACGATCGCGGAACTCCCGAATGGCGTCCATATCCAGCTGCTTTTGCTGGTGAGTGGGGTTTTTTGCCTGCCCTACATGCCCCATGCCATAGCCTTTAATGGTTTTCGCCAGAATAACCGTTGGCTGGTCCTTGTGTTCTGTAGCCGCCGCAAATGCTGCGTATACTTTATGCGGATCGTGCCCACCACGGTTTAAGCGCCAAATGTCTTCGTCGCTCATGCGTGAAACCATTTCAAGCAATTTGGGATGTTTGCCGAAAAAGTTTTCCCGTACATATTTGCCATCGTGTGCTTTATACGCCTGGTATTCGCCATCCACGGACTCTTCCATGACTTTGCGCAAAATACCTTCTTTGTCGCGCGCCAGCAGGGGATCCCAGTAACCGCCCCAAATAAGCTTGATCACGTTCCAGCCAGCACCACGGAAATCGCCCTCAAGCTCCTGAATAATTTTAGAATTACCACGAACCGGACCATCGAGACGCTGCAGGTTGCAATTCACCACAAAAATCAGGTTGTCGAGCTTCTCGCGTGCGGCCAGACTAATGGCGCCCATAGACTCGGGCTCATCCATTTCTCCGTCGCCACAAAACACCCATACTTTACGGTTGCTGGTGTCGGCAATACCCCGTGCATGGAGGTATTTCAAGAAGCGTGCCTGATAAATGGCCATCAACGGACCCAGGCCCATGGAAACGGTGGGGAACTGCCAGAAATCCGGCATTAAGTTGGGGTGCGGATAAGAAGGCAAGCCTTTACCATCCACTTCTTGGCGGAAATTGTCCAGCTGCTCTTCTGTTAACCGACCTTCAAGAAAGGCCCGAGCATACATTCCCGGGGAAGAATGGCCCTGGAAATAAATTAAATCCCCCCCATGATCTTCGGTTTCCGCATGCCAGAAATGATTCTCGCCACAACCAATCATGGTTGCCAGAGAAGCAAATGAGGCGATATGCCCGCCAAGACTGCCACCATCACTTGGCTGATGCTCGTTGGCCTTGACAACCATGGCCATCGCATTCCAGCGGATATAGGAACGCAACCGCTCTTCAAGCACCAAATCGCCAGGGTGGGCTTTTTCCAGACCGGGCGGTATGGTATTGACGTATGCCGTGTTAGGGGAAAAGGGAATGTAGGCACCAGAACGACGCGCTAAATCAATTAGTCGTTCGAGCAACTCGTGTGCTCTTTCCGGCCCTGCTCTATCGAGAACAGCTGAAAGTGCATCAAGCCATTCCTGTGTTTCTAGCGCTTCGTCTTCGGCAATTTCAGACGAAACATCAAGGTTGACTAAAGAGGACATGCGCGGTCTCCTATGACGGTGATCATTGTTATCTCCATTCTAAGTAAGAGTGCCATGAGACACAAGCAAAATTTCATTTAATGATATGAGATTTCACATTGTGAAATAAAAGCCTTGAAATACGGGCTAAACTACGGTTTCTACCTGAGTTAACACTATGTCTGTACATCAAAAGAAATCGCTCATTCCAACGACGTTTTACGATCAAGCCAATGGCGGCCGCCGGGGGCTTTACTGGTTAACGCCCGTAATTGTCTTGATTTTGTACCTATGCGTCATGGGGGCGTTCGTATGGCTGCAGCAACTGCATCATGACAGCGTGATGTTTGTCACCATTGATCAGGAAACGCGTCAACGTCAACTCACGATGGTGGTCGCTGCCTTATCGGCCGTTATTATCTTGAGTTTGTTGGTGCTGTGGCGCTACACACGTTTTCGTAGCCGTGCAGAATCCGCCCTGCTGGCGGAGACCAGTTTTCGGCGTGCCATGGAGAATTCCATGTCAACCGGAATGCGGGTGCTAGATATGCATGGTCGCATTGCCTACGTAAACCCGGCATTTTGTCGCATGATTGGATGGAATGAAGCGGATCTTATTGGGCGCACGCCGCCCTTTCCTTACTGGCTTCCCGGGCGTCATCGGCAACATCAGGAAACCTTGGAATTAGTCCTCTCGGGGCGCACACCCACCAGTGGGCTGGAAGTAGAGGCACAACGCCGTGATGGCTCCCGCTTTACCGCGCGCATGTATGTCTCGCCACTGCTGGACCCCAATGGTTTGCAAATTGGCTGGATGACTTCAATGACTGATATCACGGAGCCCAAGCGCATTCGTGAGGCATTAACGGCCGCGCACGAACGCTTTATGACCGTGCTTGAAGGTTTGGATGATGCAATATCCGTTGTTGCCGATGGTTCCGATGATTTGGAATTATTATTTGCGAATCGGACCTATCGTGGCCTATTTGGTGCCCAGGCCAATGGTCACGCAGAGCTCATGGGGCGCGGCGATCGCTTATATACAGACCACGCCATTGAAGTATATGCGGCCACCGCCGAGCGCTGGTTTGAAGTACATCATCGAACGCTGGCCTGGACTGACGGACGCCGTGTACGCCTGCAGGTTGCCCGGGATATTACTGAGCGGCGCAAGCATGAAGAAGATTCACGGCTGCAGCAAGAAAAAATTCAACTTACCAGTCGACTGACGACCATGGGGGAAATGGCCTCTTCCCTGGCCCATGAACTCAATCAACCCCTCACCGCAATTGCCAACTACAGTATGGGCGCGGTGGCGATGTTACAAGCGGACAACGCGGATTTATCACGCATTCTGCAAGCCTTGGAAAAAACCGCTCAGCAAGCAGAACGTGCCGGAAAAATCATCAGCCGTATTCGTGAGTTCGTGAAACGTAGCGAACCCCAGCGCCAGGAAGTTAATATTGAAGAAATTGTTGACAATGCCATATCATTTGCCGAGATAGATGCCCGCAAACGACAGGTGCAAATCATCCGTCAATTGCCACCCAACGCCCATCCCGTAATTGCCGACCCTATACTAATAGAGCAGGTACTACTGAATCTATTAAAAAATGGTGCCGAAGCGATGGAGGCCAGCGACAACAAACGACTCCATGTTATTGTCGAAGAAAACGACCAAATGACCGAAGTTTCAGTCCATGATCACGGCTACGGTTTGGAGGACCTGGACCGGCTGTTTGAACCGTTTTATAGCACCAAATCGGAAGGCCTGGGCATGGGGCTGAATATATGTCGTACCATAATAGAATCCCACCACGGGCGGCTTTGGGCAGAGACCAACCCTAAAGGCGGTACAATCTTTCGTTTCACCCTCCCGCATAAAGATCAAGTATTGACTAACCTTACTGCCAGTCAGGAGCAGGACACATGACTAACACGGAATCTTCACCAAACGTTTCCTCTACACCAGAAGAGGAGCTCCCCCCTGTTGTGGAAAACATTGTGTATGTGGTTGATGATGATGAGCCTGTCAGAGATTCCCTACAGTGGTTATTAGAGGCCAATGGCTACCATGTAAAGTGCTACGCCAGTGCCGAGCAATTTTTAAACGGTTATGAGCCCGGCGTGGTAAGTGTATTAATTGCCGACATTCGCATGCCAGGCATGAGTGGGCTGGAATTGCAAGAAGTCTTGATTCAACGTGAGGCCCCCATACCGATTGTCTTTATTACCGGTCATGGTGATGTCCCCATGGCAGTTTCTACCATGAAAAAAGGGGCCATTGACTTCCTGGAGAAGCCTTTTAATGAATCGGATTTGCGTGATATTGTTGCACGTATGCTGGAAATAGCGACCCAACGCATGACAGAATTACGCATTGCACAAGACCAGCAGGCCATATTCGATCGCCTTACCGCGCGTGAACAACAAGTGTTGGAACGCATTGTTGCCGGTCGTCTTAATAAACAAATTGCCGGTGATCTCAACATCAGTATTAAAACCGTTGAAGCACATCGTGCCAACATCATGGAAAAACTCGAGGTTACCACCGTAGCCGATTTAATGAAAATTGCCCTCAACCAAAGCGACGCTGCCTCATGAGTGCCCACATTATCGACGGGAAAGCCTTGGCCGCACAAACACGCACCAAGGTTGCAGAAGACGTCAAACAGCTTGCGCAACGCCACATCACCCCTGGGTTAACCGTCGTCCTGGTAGGCGACGATCCGGCCTCGCAGGTTTACGTCAAGAACAAAGCCGCGGCCTGTAAAAAGGCCGGGATTCACTCGGACATTATTCGCCTGCCCGCCGATGCCAGCCAAACGCAGTTGCTGGACACCGTTAAAGCGCTGAACCAAGACCCTGCCGTGCATGGCATTTTGGTGCAACTACCGCTACCATCTCATATGGATAGTGCCAGCGTGATTGCTACCATTGCCCCGGAAAAAGATGTCGATGGCTTCCACATCAATAACGTCGGCCGGTTAATGACTGGCGCTCCCTTATTTAAACCGTGCACACCCTATGGCATTATGACCATGCTGGCCGCGGAAAACGTAACCCTGTGGGGGGCAGAAGCCGTTATTATTGGGGCCAGTAATATTGTCGGAAAACCGATGGCCATGCTCATGCTGGCAGAAGGGGCAACCGTTACCCTGTGTAATTCAAAAACACGCGATTTGGGCGCCCATACCCGCCGTGCAGATGTGCTTGTGGTTGCCACGGGCCGACCGGGCATGGTGAATGGCAGCATGATCAAACCCGGCGCCGTGGTGATCGACGTCGGAATTAGCCGTCTCGATAACGGCAAGCTTGCCGGCGATGTTGACTTTGCATCGGCAAAAAAGGTTGCCGGCGCCATTACTCCTGTTCCAGGTGGTGTTGGACCCATGACTATTGCCATGTTACTGGTGAACACGATTGAAGCGGCCCAACGCCAACATTCCGAAACATAAAGCTACTACCATATCTGTTATGACACCAAACCCCTTACTGCAGTCCATCAACACACGCATTGCCTATAGCGATATTGAACCCGCCCACATAGAGCAGGCCATTCCCACCCTTATTGATCATGCCAAAAAAGCCGTGGATGCCGCGGCGGACCCTGCCTTGCCCTTAAACTGGGAATCCTTTGTTGAGCCACTATTAGATGCCACTGAACCCTTGTCCCGGGCCTGGTCTATCGCCTCCCACTTGAATGCCGTAGTGAACACGCCTGCGCTACGAGAAGCCTATAATGCGTGTTTGCCAAAAATTACCGAATACTCCACATGGACTTCACTTCATGAAGGGCTTTACGAACAATACAAGCGTTTTGCCAGTAGCGCCGCTTTCAAGGACTTAACCGCGACACGTCAACGCATTATCGAACTGGCGTTAAGGGACTTTCGTCTCGGGGGCGCTGAGCTTACCGGAACCGATAGAAGCCGCTATAAAGAACTGTCGGATGAATCCGCCCAAGCGTCACAGCAATTCGCCGAAAATACGCTGGATAGTGTTGATGAATGGGCGCTTATCATTACGGATAAAGAACGCCTCAAGGGACTTCCGGACGATGTCATTGCCAGCGCGCGTACGGCGGCGGAAAAAGATGGTAAAGCGGGCTATAAATTAGTATTGCAAATGCCGTGTTATCTACCCGTCATGCAATACGCCGAAGACAGGGCCCTACGCCACGAGCTTTATAAAGCCTATGCCACCATGGCGTCAGAATTCGGCAAGGCCGAGTTAGATAACAGCCCCAATATTGAAAACCTGCTACGGATACGTGCTGAACAAGCCCAATTACTTGGCTATCCAACATTTTCTGACCGGCAACTAGAAACACGCATGGCTAAAAATAGCCAGGAAGTGATGGAGTTTTTACAGGAACTCGCTGAGAAATCCCTGCCCTACGCCCACCACGATTACAAAGAACTCAAGCAATACGCCTTAACGGAGCTAAATCTCGATGAACTGCAGCCTTGGGATGTAGGCTATGTCTCCGAAAAGCTGCGTCAAGAACGCTACGACTTCTCGCAAGAAGAAGTTAAACAATACTTTACCGAATCCAAGGTAGTTGCCGGCTTGTTTGCGGTTGTACAAACCTTGTTTGGTGTGACCATGCGCCCGGTATCGGCAAGCACGTGGCATGAAGATGTTAAAGCTTTTGAGGTTATAAACGACCAAGATCAGGTGCAAGGCCTGCTTTACATGGACTTATACGCCCGCCAGGGAAAACGCAGTGGCGCGTGGGTAGGCAGTGAACGAGAACGTCGACAGCAAGCCAGCGGCTTAAGAACCCCGGTGGTCTACCTCACGTGCAACTTCACCCCGCCGCACGGGGATCGGCCCAGCTTGCTCACGCACGATGATGTCATCACCCTGTTCCACGAAAGTGGTCATGCCTTTCATTGCTTATTATCGCAAGTAGATGACCCGGATGCATCAGCGTTTGCAGCCGTTGAATGGGATGCCATTGAACTACCATCACAATTTATGGAAAACTTCTGCTGGGAGTGGCCCGTAATCAAGCAGATGTCTCGCCATGTGGACACCGGAGCATCGCTGCCACGCAGTTTGTTTAATAAGATGCTTGCGGCAAAAAACTTCCAAAGTGGCATGCTCATGGTAAGGCAATTGGAGTTTGCCTTGTTTGACATGGAAATTCATCGTCAGGGTCAAGGCCTTTCCATCCAGGAAGTGCTCGCAACACTCGATCGCGTACGACAACAAGTTGCCGTTATCAAGCCGCCACACTGGCACCGCTTTCCGCACCATTTCTCCCACCTGTTTGCCGGCGGTTATGCGGCTGGGTATTACAGCTACAAATGGGCAGAAGTACTCTCGGCTGATACCTATGCGGCATTTGAAGAAGAAGCCATAGAGGACGATAATGGGGAAAGAACCACGCTGGTGCCGAATACCGGGAAACGGTTTTTAAATGAGGTTCTAGCGGTTGGTGGTATTCGCCCTGCTGCTGATTCCTTTAAAGCTTTTCGAGGCCGCGAGCCATCCATTAACGCTTTGCTTAAACACAGTGGAATGGCAGCATAATTGAACTAACGATGGATCAAATCATGACTATGCGTCGATTGGCCCAACATTTATGCATTGCGATCGCATTATCTGTGGCAACAGCTCCCGCACTGGTTACTGCCAAAACAGACACCTCTATACATAAAATACGAGGCTTCCTCCCCGATCTTAAATTCACCTTGGCGGGCGCTGGCGACCGAGAGGTAACTGCGCAAGATTTAAGAGGCAAAACCATTATGCTGTTTTTTGGGTACGCCAACTGCCCGGATATTTGTCCCACAACCATGTTGCAGTTGGCAGAGGTTTTGGAAAACCTTGGCCCACAAAAGGATCAAGCCCAGGTCGTATTTATTAGTGTTGATCCGCATCGGGATAAGCCCGACATGTTGCAAGAATATGTCAACCTATTTACCGACGATGCTTTAGGCCTTACAGGCACTGAAAAGCAAATTGCCGACGTGGCGCGGCGCTATCGGGTTTCTTATCAAATCGAAAAACCAAAATCTGACGACGACAAGCAATATGAAGTTGCTCACAGCCGCGGTATTTATATTTTTGATGAGCAAGGCAAAGCCCAACTACTCGCTTCGGATGGGGAGTCTGTGGAAGCGCTAACGAAAGCGGTTCAGCAAGTCATCGCCAGCCAGGGCTAAAGGCTAAGCGCTCACTTGGCGATGGGCCTGCCTTAGCGCGGTACGCAGCCCCTCCTCAATAACGGGGTGGTAAAACGGCATGGCCAACATTTCCCCTACGGTAAGCTTTTGCTGATGGGACCAGGCAAGCAAATGAGCAATATGCTCCATATTGGGGCCCGCCATTTCAGCGCCCACAAACAAGCCATCTTGGCGCTGTGCATAGACCCGTAGTTTGCCCTGGTTTTTCAGCATAATCCGCGAGCGGCCCTGGTTTACGAAACTTACCTCACCAATGACGATATTATCGTGATCGAGGGTGTTATAAGCAGTTCCCACGCGTGCGATTTGAGGATCACTAAAGACAATGCTTAAGGGACTGCGCTGCAGGCCAGGGCTGGTTTGTGGGTATTGGCTGGCATTTTGGCCGGCCAGTCGGCCCTCATCGGCCGCCTCGTGTAATAAGGGTTTAGCCCCCGTAACGTCACCCGCGATAAAAATAGGGGCAGGCGCCAATTGTAATGTTGTTGGATTAATTTCAGGTTGTTGCCGGGAAGCCCACTGCACGGAGGTATGCTCCAACCCCAAGTCACTTAGCACGGGCTGGCGACCAACCGCCGCCAGGACACAGTCGACCACGAGGGGTTCTTGCTGATCACTAAGGACCGCATGCACCTCATCACCGACGCGCTGGGCCTGAACGACTTCCGTGTCAAAACGTATATCCAGCTCATTTTCCAACGCTTCGCGGGCGCTTTGTAGTACTTCTGGATCCTGGATTCCCGCTAAATGCTGGCTGCGATTAATAATAGTGGTTTTTACCCCAAGGCGAGCAAGTGCCTGTCCCAGTTCCAGGCCAATCACCCCTGCGCCCACCACAAGAATTCGCCGGGGCAACTGCTGCCAGTCAAAGACATCATCGTTCACAACAAGCTTATCCCCCAACCCTTCTAACACCGGGGGAATAATGGGCGTGGAACCTGTGGCAATCACACTTGCCTGGGTGGTGAGCTGCCAACGGTCCCCTACCTGCAAAGTCGTGTCAGACATAAACCGCGCCTGGCCATGAAGTTTATCAGCATCGTCAAAACCGTCGACATCGGCGACGACAAAACCAACGAAACGATCGCGCTCATCACGCACGCGTTGCATCACCGCCGCGCCATCAATATGTATCGCCGACGGGTGTACCCCAAAAGGGGCACTGGTGCGTGCGCTATGCGCCCGATCCGCTGCTGCAATTAACAGCTTGGATGGCATACAGCCGACGCGCGCACACATCGTGCCATACGGCCCTGACTCGATGAGGACAACACGTTTACCAGCACGCTTCGCGGCCCGGTAAGCGGTCATACCCGCCGTACCGGCACCGATAATTGCCACATCAACGGAAATTGTTTCTGGCTGTGCCATTACTCACCCGTCCATTCACCAACGTAGTCTCGGTAATCCGGCCGCTCCATAGCGGGAAGATCACGAATGGGCGTGCCTATGGAAACAAACCCCATGAACTTGTATTCCAGCGGATCGAAACCCAAGGCTTCATTCATTTCATCCAGGTAAGTACCCAAACCCGTACTCCAGTAAGCCGAATACCCCAACATATGCGCCGCATTTAACATATTCATGGTCGCCGCACCCGTTGCTAACATGCGTTCATCTTCTGGAATTTTATCGTTGGAATGGTCAATGTAACAAGCTACGGCAATCAGTAATGGGGCTTGTTTTAACCAGCGACGTGCAGTAGCTTCCTTTTGGTCTGTTAGTGGGGTTCCGGCATTTTTATATGTTTGCACAGCCAGGTTAACGAGGTTTTCAAGCGCTGCCTGGCCACGAATCAGTTTAAAACGCCAAGGACGCAGCCGACCATGGTCAGGGGCGCGCATTGCCGCTTGTAAAATCAGGTCTAAATGTTCATCACTAGGACCCGGCTCTGTAACAAACTTCATGGAACGTCGGGTCAGCATGACATCAACCGGAGAAGACATAAATTTCCTTGCTAATTTTATTGAAAATTATTTATGAACGGGCAGTAACCATCAGGGCTTTCATATCTTTGACCGCTTTTTCCCAGCCATCAAATACGGATTGGGAAACAATGGCATGGCCAATGTTCAATTCAACTATCCCTTCCAACGCGGCAATTGGCTGCACGTTATCGTAATGCAAACCATGGCCAGCGTTCACCCGCATACCAAAGCCAAGACCCGCCTTCACACCTTCTTTGATTCGTTCCAGCTCTTTGGCTTGGCTTGACTCATCTTTGGCTTCTGCATAAGCGCCCGTGTGTAATTCGATAATTTCTGCCCCTGCCTTATGCGCCGCTTCTATTTGGGCAGCGATAGGGTCAATGAAAATAGACACGCGAATACCCGCATCGTGCAAACGCTCCACAGCTGCTTTAACGGTATCAAACCCGCCCAGCACATCTAACCCCCCTTCGGTGGTTAGTTCTTCCCGGCGCTCAGGCACCAGACAAACATCTTGCGGCTTGATACGGCATGCGATTTCCAGCATTTCCGCCGTAATGGCGCACTCTAAATTCATACGGGTGCGCAATAAAGGCCGCATCCGTTCCACATCAGCATCCTGAATGTGGCGTCTATCTTCACGCAGATGCAGTGTAATCAAGTCAGCACCTGCGTCTTCAGCACGCAATGCTGCCTCAATGGGATCTGGATAAGAGGTATGACGTTGCTGACGCAAAGTCGCAACATGATCAATATTGACACCAAGTTCAATCATTTTTTTCATCACTTTCAGAACTAATAGGTTGAGTTTCCTTGTGCCAGCCACCGCCCAAGGCCTTGTATAACTCTACCCGATTTAACAAAGATTCCAAACCAATGCGAATAAACTGCTGCTGGGTGCTGTACAGGTTCACCTCGGCGGTTTGTACTTGTAAAAAGCTATCTACCCCAGTCTCGTAGCGTACACGAGCAAGCTCTACTGCTTCCAAACTCGTATCTTCCAACGCCCGCAGCGCATTTAACTCATTGGCATAGGTTGCTTCGCCGGCCAAAGCGTCAGCAACTTCCCTAAAGGCAGCTTGAATGGATTTTTCATATTGGGCGACGGAGATATTTTTACGGGCTTCTGCCAAATCCAGGCCCCCTCGTTGCCCGCCGCCGAATATGGGCACTTGCAACTCTGGGGAAAACTGCCAATAACGTTGACTAGAACTAAACAAGCCACCCAATTGTGGGCTGGCAAAGCCCAACAATCCGGTTAAAGAAATGTTCGGAAAAAATGCTGCTTTGGCTGCACCAATATCAGCATTGGCTGCTTTTAGCTCGTGCTCCGCCGCTAATATATCGGGGCGCCTATCCAGCAAATCGGACGGTAAACCTGCCGGCAATCGACTCAACAATTGCTTTTTCCCAAACTCAGCCGCCGTGGGGAGGTCATCTGGGGGTGTGGTACCCAATAATAATGCCAACGCATTCCAGGCCCGCGTTTTTTGGCGCTCAATGGCCGTTAAGTCCGCTTCTACTGTTTGCAACTGCGCACGCGCCTGGTTGACATCTAAAGCCGATGCAACGCCGTTATCGTACCGTGCTTGCACCAGTTCTTGCGATTTTTTTCGACTGGCCAGCGTTTTTTCCATCAGACCCTCAAGGTCCTGTGCGGTCCGGTAACGAAAATACGCCTCGGCCACCTGCGCTACCAAATTGATATGCACGGTGCGTTGGGCGTGTGTGGTTGCCAAGTAACGCTCATAGGCAGCTTCACTAAGATTTTTTAACCGCCCAAAGAAGTCAATCTCAAAGGCGGTTAAACCAATTCCCGCCATGTACGTACGACTGATGCTGTCCCCTTCGGGACCACCAATTCGCATATTTTCAGGATTACGAGTGGATTGCGCATTGGCGCCCGCCCCTATGGTAGGCATCCGGTCACTTTCACTAATACCATAGGCGGCACGAGCTTCCGATACACGCTCCACAGCAATACGTAAATCCCGATTATTTTCCAAAGCAAGTTCGATATACGCTTTTAGTCGTGGGTCACCAAAAAACTCCGCCCACCCCAAATCGGATACCACCCAATCCCCGTCATCGTCCGTGACTACTTCTTCACCGTAACTGCCAGGAACAGGTGCCTCCGGTCGCTCATACACCGGTGCCAGGGAACAGCCAGCGACAAGGCTTGCTACCAGTACCGCGGCCACGAGTGGTTTAAGGGAATATGGCAGCATCATGATTGTTTATCCTTATTCGGGTCATTAGCGCTGGAGGCAGTTTCATGCGATTTTCCAAGCAGCTTCGGTTGAGTTTTAAAAATCGATAACACTACAACGAAAAAGGTGGGAACAAAGATAACCGCTAACGGGGTAGCCGCTAACATTCCGCCAAAGACGCCCAGACCAACCGCATTCTGGCTGGCTGCCCCGGCCCCTGTCGCCAAGGCCAGGGGCAATACCCCTAATATAAAGGCAAATGACGTCATTAAAATGGGTCGAAAGCGTAGACGTGCTGCCTCAACGGTCGCATCGATAATACTACCACCGCGTGCGTAAGCATCTTTCGCAAACTCAACAATAAGAATGGCGTTCTTGGCGGCCAAACCAATTACGGTGACCATTCCCACCTGGAAATAGACATCATTAGACATCCCCAGAATGGAGCTTAAGCCTACCGCGCCCAACATACCAAGGGGCACCGCCAACATAACGGACAGGGGTATGGCCCAGCTTTCATAAAGCGCAGCCAACACCATAAACACAACTAAAACGGCTAAGCCAAGCAAGATCGTACTTTGCGCGCCCGCCTGAATTTCTTGGTACGACAATCCTGTCCATTCATAGCCAAAACCGGCGGGCAATTCAGCAACAAGGCGCTCCATTTCAGCCATGGCCTCCCCGGTAGAATAGCCGGGTGCGGCATCGCCTTCAATCCGCATGGACTCATAACTGTTATAGCGCACCACCTGTAACGGCGCCTGGGACCATTCCAGGGAGACAAAAGAGGACAAGGGCACCATTTGACCTTCGTCATTAAGCGCATTGAGTTTCAGAACGTCTTCTGCCTCCATGCGTGCTTCATCTTCCGCTTGCACCCAAACGTTTTGCACCCACCCCTGGTTGGTAAATTTGCCAACATAGGCAGAGCCCATTGCCGTGGAAATAAGATTGGCAACCTCGGCAAAACTCACCCCCAAGGCGGCAGCCTTATCCCGGTCCACCTTCAGCTGCAGTTCCGGCCCCGGTGCAAGACCCGTTAAGCGTGCGTTGCTGATGATGGGACTTTCTCCTGCTTTTTGCAGCAGCTCTTGCGCAGCCTGCTGCAAAGCACCGGATCCTGCACTCCCCCTATCTTCCAAGCGCATGTCAAACCCGGACGCATTGCCCAAGGAGCTGATGGCAGGCGGCACAATGGAAAAAACCATGGAATCCGGAAGCCCAAACAGCAAGTTCTGTGTCGCTTTACCCGCGATTGCCTGAGCAGAGTCTGCCGGACTTGTACGCTCTTTAAAATCTTTCAACGTGACAAATGCCAACGCCGCATTCAAGCCATTCCCATTAAAGCTAAAGCCTTGCACGGCAACAATATTTTTAAACTGGGGCTCGTTCATGAAATATTGTTCCACCGACTCAATAACTTCCATGGTTCGGTTGGCCGTAGAACCGGCGGGGAGCTCAATATTCGCAATTAAAAACCCTTGGTCTTCTTCTGGCAAGAAGCTTGTGGGCAGGCGCATATACATCCAACCCAGTGCAGCTACCAACACCAAATAAATGACCATCATGCGACCACCCCAGCGCAAGCTGCGCTGCACCCAACTGGTATATCCGCTGGTAGTTCTATTAAACACCCGATTAAATAGACCGAAAAAGCCCCGGCGAGATAATCTTGCGCCCTTTTTCACCGGCTTCAGCATGGTGGCACACAAGGCTGGCGTAAAAGTTAGCGCTAAAAATGCGGAGAACAAAATGGAGACCGCCATCGCCACCGAAAACTGTTGGTAAATCACCCCAACCGAGCCAGACATAAAGCCCAGAGGTAAAAACACCGTGGTCAGTACCAAGGTCATCCCAATGATGGCCCCGGTAATTTGTGGCATCGCCTTACTTGTTGCCTGTTTGGGCGGCAACCCCTCCTCGGACATAATCCGCTCAACGTTTTCAACCACCACAATGGCATCATCAACCAGTATCCCGATCGCCAATACCATTGCAAACATGGTTAGTACGTTAATGGAAAATCCCGTCGCATTCATGACGGCCAAAGCCCCCAACAATGCTACCGGCACCACTAACGCTGGAATCACGGTATAGCGCACGTTTTGCAGGAATACAAACATCACCACAAATACGAGCACCATTGCCTCGAATAAGGTTTGTAATACCTGTTGTATAGAGGTTTTTACATAAGGAGAGGTGTCGTAGGGAATGTCATAGGTGAGGTTGTCTGGAAAAAACTCGGACAACTCCTCCATCGCCTCTTGAATCCCTTCAGCAGTGTCCAACGCATTGGCATCGGGTGTTAATGATATGGCAAAGGCAGCCGTTGGTTGGCCATTCAGGCGTGCCCCGAATTGATAGTTATCAGAACCGACTTCCAGACGGGCCACATCGCGCAGTTTTACGGTTGACCCGTCCGATAACGCACGCAAGGTAATATTGCCAAACTCTTCAACAGTTTCCAGCTGGCCATTCACCACGATTGGCGAAGCCACCCGTTGGGATTCCGGGTTTGGTGGTGCCCCCAAAATACCGCCAGAGATGACTACGTTTTGCTGGCCAATGGCTTCATTCACCTCAGCCATACTCAGGTTGTAGCCAATGAGCTTTTGCGGATCAACCCAAATACGCATGGCCCGGGGCGATGCAAATAATTGGAATTTTCCCACCCCGGGAACCCGGGAAATCGGGTTTTGAATATTGCGTGTGATGTAGTCGGCAATCGCCGTTTGATCCATGCTGCCATCGGTAGATGACAGTGCCACCACAAGCAAAAACCCAGTGTTTGCCTGTTCTACCTTTAGCCCCTGTTCAATCACCGCGGATGGCAGCTTGGCGGTAATGTTAGACAGCCGGTTTTGTACGTCCACCTGCGCCATATCCGGGTCCGTTCCTGGCTCAAAGGTGGCGTTAATCTCGGCCATGCCATAGGAATCACTCACCGACTCGTAATACAGCAGGCCCTTTGCCCCGTTAAGTTCGTTTTCAATAACGCTCGCGACCGAACTGGCAACATCATCCACGGATGCCCCGGGATAGGTCGCCTGGATGCGAATGGCGGGGGGTGCCACTTCGGGGTACTGAGACACCGGCATGGAGGGAATGGCAAGAATCCCTGCCAAAGAAATTGCCAGTGCAATTACCCACGCAAATATCGGTCGATCAATAAAAAACTGTGGCATTTGACTTTACTTTTTCTGTGAAGGTTCAGCGTTCTGGTCGTCGTCTTGTCCTTTACGCCACGGCATAGGCTCTACTGGCGTTCCCGGACGAGCCTTTTGAAAGCCTTCCACCATGACAACATCACCGGGATTCAGGCCATGCGTGATAATGGTTCCCTGGTCAACTTTAGGGCCGGTACGAACCGCCACCGGTTTAACTTTGCCATCTGCAATAACCATCAAGGTGCTCAAGCCATCTGCACCCCGTTGAATGGCTTGATCCGGCACCACAAGCGCATCATCATCCACGCCCTGCTGTAACAGGACACGCACATACATTCCGGGCAATAAAATGTGTTCCGGATTATCAACTTCCGCGCGCAAATTTACTTGTCCGGTTTTGGGATCCACGGTAACGCCGGAAAACAACAACTCGCCTTTATGCTCATACGGTTCGCCATCTTCTAACAACACGGTCACCACCGGATTGCCTTCGGAGCTTTGGCGTAATTCACCACTTTCCAGGGCACGTCGCAGCCGCGACAATTCCGACGATGAGCGGGTAATATCCACATAAACCTGATCAATATTCTGTACTTTTGCCATGAGCGTTGCGCTGCTGGCACTCACAAGCGCCCCTTCGGTCACCAATGATTTACCGGTGCGGCCCGCAATGGGGGAAGTCACTTCGGTATAGCCCAAATCGATTTCAGCATTTTTTAAGGCAGCTGATGCAGCGGCGATGGATGCCTGGCTTTGAGCAGCCTTGGCCTTTGCATTGTCATATTCTTGCCGGCTCACCGCATTTTGCCCTATTAACCTTTCATAGCGATTGGCCAGCGACTGGGCCGCTTGTGCATCCGCCTGGGCTTGTTGTAGCTGGGCTTTGGCCTGATCGCGCGCAGCCTCATAAGGGGCCGGATCAATGGTAAAAAGCCGCTGATCTTGCGTCACATCCGAGCCTTGGCGAAAATTGATTTCTGTAACGATTCCCGTAACCCGCGCTCGAATTTCCGCATCTTTGATGGCTTCCACACGGCCTGGCAAATCTACCACAATTTCTGCTGCACTCGGTTGCACTTCGACCACACTTACAGGAACTTTCATGCCCTCAGGGGCAGATTGCTGCTCTTCACCACATGCGGATAGCATCAGCAATGTAGCAATAGTCACAGCGCCAGCTAACCACCGTGTGGGCATAAACGAGTAAGGCATGCGGTAACTCCAATATCATTTAGACTGGTTGAATACGCCTCAACCATTTGTTATTTACAAAGGGGCGGGTCAAAACAGAGAGTATAGAACATCATGGTTAACCCGTAGACCTTTGCCGGAACTTTCCGATTCCAGGAGAAACCAGACGTAACAACTATCGGGAAATCTTACGAAGTGGCGCAACCATTAACTCAATAAAAGGCTGTCATCTGTAACAGCCACCCCTTGATCACGTTGAAACATTTCAAGTAAGTCGGTCACCGACATGCCTTCACGCTGCGATCCATGAACATCTAACATCACCCGCCCTTGATGCAGCATAATGGTTCGCGTGCCAACCTGTAAGGCTTGCCGCATACTGTGTGTCACCATCATGGTGGTTAATTCATGTTCTTTTACAATTTTCTCTGTTAATGCCAGCACAAACTCAGCCGTGCGGGGATCTAATGCGGCCGTATGTTCATCAAGCAATAATATGCGGGATGGTCGCAATGCCGCCATAAGTAAACTGACCGCCTGGCGCTGGCCCCCGGAAAGCAGACCAATACGGTCGGTTAGGCGATTTTCCAAACCCAAGCCCAAGCTGGCGAGCTGCTGTTGAAAATCCTGACGTAACGCCGGATTAACAGCGCTGCCCAAACCGCGTCGCAAGCCGCGACCCGCGGCAAGCGCCAAGTTTTCTTCAATGGTAAGGTCTTCGCAGGTTCCTGCCAACGGATCTTGAAATACCCGCGCGACTTGTTGTGCCCGCTCCCAAACAGGCAAATAAGACACTTCTGCTTGGTCTATCTCTATGGCGCCACGATCGATTGTCACCTCTCCGGAGATGGCATTTAATAAGGTGGACTTGCCGGCGCCATTCGAACCGATCACCGTCACGAACTCGCCGCTGGGAATAGTTAACGATAAATCCTCTAGCGCCCGCGTCTGTATTGGGGTGCCAGGATTAAACGTAACCGTGACATTCTTTACGGCCAACATCACTACATCCTTGTTTTAGAGCTAAACCGCTGCTTCAACAACGGCAATACCAAGGCAATGGTAACCAGCACCGCGGTAATAAGGTTAAGGTCCTGTGCCTTCAAACCAATAAAGTCAGCATTTAACGCCATCGCCACGAATAAACGATATAAAACCGCGCCTACAATCACTGCCAGTGTAACAATGAATAGGCGACGCGAAGGCATAATGCTTTCACCGATAATCACCGCGGCTAAACCAATTACAATAGTGCCAATTCCCATAGAAATATCCGCCCCACCCTGTGACTGGGCAAAAAATGCCCCCGCCATGGCACACAAGGCATTTGAAATTGCCATCCCCGTGAGCACCATTCCTCCCGTGGCCACTCCTTGAGAGCGCGCCATGCGGGGATTCGAGCCGGTAGCGCGCATTGCCAGGCCAGATTGGGTCGCAAAATACCAATCCAGGATCAACTTAATCGCAATTACCACAACCAACAACAACAAAGGACGGGCAATATAGTCGGTTAGAAAATCTGGCTGCAGGATAGAAAAAACTGTCGGTTCCATAATGAGCGGCACATTGGGTCGCCCCATGACACGCAGGTTAATGGAGTACAGCGCAATCATCATCAGAATGCTGGCCAATAGGTCCATGATTTTTAATCGAACATTTAGCCAGCCCGTAATCATGCCCGCAACAGCACCCGCCCCAGTGGCGAGCAAAGTGGCTGTGAAGGGGTTCCAACCCGCACTAATGAGTGTCGCTGCTACTGCACCCCCCAGTGGAAAGCTACCATCTACCGTTAAATCGGGGAATCGCAAAATACGAAAGGAAATTAAGACGCTAAGGGCTACGAGGCCGAATATCAGGCCGATTTCTAGCGCACCCCATAAAGAATATATTGACATGCTTAGCGCGTTGGGTTGTAAAGTAAATGAGGCCTCCAACAGGTGAAGGCCTCGACAAGAAATATGGCTAAGAGCAGGGAAAAACGACGACTACGCCTACTCCACCACTTTCGCCGCAGCCTCTAGCAGTGCATCATCCAGTGTAACGCCCTGCTTTTCAGCGGCCTTGGGGTTTACATGGAGTTCCAGCTTCTTGCCAGTTTCAGAGGCAATCTCACCGGGCGCTTCCCCATCGAGGATGCGTAGCACCATTTCTCCTGTTTGCAAACCCAAATCGTGATAGTTGACGCTCAGTGCGGCAATTGCCCCTCGTGGAACACTGTCCGAGTCAGAGGCGATAAGAGGAATTTTGGCATCGTTACCCACTTTCACCAAAGACTCGTATGCTGATACAACGTTGTTATCGGTGTTCGTATAAATAACATCGACCTTGCCTACCAGGCTACGTGCTGCTGC
>Ga0079225_10000096_pt1 | contig 44197 bp, 38 predicted proteins | sample Poulit2012_FD_76344 | JGI IMG/M metagenome (GOLD analysis project Ga0079225, IMG submission 76344) | Agricultural soil microbial communities from Georgia to study Nitrogen management - Poultry litter 2012 | ecosystem: Environmental > Terrestrial > Soil > Agricultural land | place: USA: Georgia... | reverse complement strand
TCAGGCCAGGTGGTACCTCATTTTCCAGATCTTTATCCAAAATGGAATAGGTTGGGTTTTTTGGCGTGTAGATAATTGGCTCAACACCAAATTCAGGCAAGTATTTTGCAAATTTAAGCCAACGCTTAACCCCTGATCCACCGGCAGGCGGCCAATAATATGTAATTATAAGAACCTTCTTCATCGATCATCTTCTTAAGGTGATTTAAGGCGTAGGGGTGTGACCTTTTCTAACTTTGAGAAATAAACAACTTATTACTAACAAATCTAATAAAATAGCAGAAGATAAAGTAGTATTACTGTTTGTTTTTATCGATTTAGAAGTGAATTCCTCATTTCAAAATTTATAATACCTGTTTGCGGTAAAAGAAAAGAAAACACACCAGCTGCGTCGTTATTTATATATTACAACTAAAAACGGACGGTTCTTTGTGAAAAAGTATCTACTAAAAAACAAGTTTTTATTTCTTTTATCAATAAAATACGTGGTTTCGCTATTGCTGTATTTTTTTTATAATTCCTGCCATTCTCCCGGCCAATGTTCTCCGATGATATTGCTCAATATTTTTTGAGTTTATATATAAATTGTTATTCTGAAAAGCTTCAAAATAGTTCAGGATATTTTTTTTAAGTCGTTCTTTTTCGGAATAATTAAAATAATGTCCACTTTCGGTTTCCGAAATAATCTTGGCCACATCCCAATCTTTGGGACCGATTGCTAAAATCGGTCGTTTGGCGTTTAAATATTCAAATAGTTTCCCGGGGATAATGCCTTTGGTTTCTTCGCTGTTTATTTCGAGCAACAAAAGAACCTGAGAGCTTTTTTGAAATTCAACAGCTTCATTATGCGATACATAACCTTTTTTTTCAATGAAACCTGTCAATCGGTTTTCTTTAAGACTTTGCCAAACTTCACTGCTGATCATTCCAACCAAGCGCAATTGAAAATTTGCTCGAAACGATTCATTTTCTTCAATCAATTCGCAGAATGTTTCCCATAAATTGGAAGGGTTTCTTCCTGAAAACAACGAACCAATATGTGAAAAAGTGAATTTTTTATCCAAAACGGATTTATGGTTTTCAGCATTTTCAAATCCATTCGTAATGATTGTAATCGGTTGTTTTGTCAGCTTTTTAAAATCATCACGGGTTTTAAAACTTGTCGTGATAATCTGATCCGCTTTTGTAAGAACTTCTTTTTCAAGCCGTTTGTGTTTATTGGCAGAAGCTCTTGTCAGTTTTAATCTTTTGTGATAACCAATGGTAGTCCACGGATCGCGGAAATCGGCGATCCATTTAATATTTAATTTTTTTTGAAGATCAAGTCCGATTAAATGCAAGCTGTGCGGCGGTCCGGTGGTGATGACGACTTCTATATTTTCTTTTTTCAGGTAATCACTTAAAAACTTGACTGAAGGTTTAATCCAAGATTTTCGCGCATCGGGAATAAAAAAATTACCCCGAATGTAAAGCAACAGTTTTTGCAACCAAGTTTGTTTCTTCGGATTGTCAATAAGTCCTGAGCTCATTTGGTTGGTCTTTCTGCGGGACAGAATATTGGCAAAGCGGTAAGGTTCAAAAATCGCACGTTTGATTATGGTAACACCTTTGGGGATCTCGGCTTCCAAGCTTTTATCAATAATTGGATAAGTTGGGTTTTCGGGCACGTAAACCACGGGTTCAATGCCAAATTCGGGCAAGTACTTCACAAATTTAAGCCAGCGTTGTACCCCCGGACCGCCTGCAGGTGGCCAATAATATGTAATAATAAGAACCTTTTTCATCAAACACCGGTTTGGATTTAAAAGCTAATTTTTGTCCCTTTTGAATTTAAGAAATAAACCAAAGAACACTAACAACCCTAACAGAATACCGGAGGATAATGTAATGCTACTACCGATTTTCACGATTTTTGGATCGAATCTAAAAGTGACAGTATGTTCGCCTTTAGGCAATACTACCGCGCGTAATACATAGTCCGCTCGCATTATTTCCAGTTCCTTCCCATTTACTTCGGCTTTCCAACCGTGAGGATAATACATTTCGGAGAAAACAGCTAATCGATCTTCTTTTAAGGTGTAAGTATAAACCAATTCGTTGGGTTGATAACTTTTTAAGGCAATGCTGTCTCCGGGGTGATGGGTATAATTTTTAGTTTCCAATAAATCTGCAAAGTCTTTATCAATGACAGCAGTGGTTTTGGTGTCGATAGTATCCAACGCTAAAATTTCTTCATTAGCAGAATCAACGACGTTGACTTCATCGACAAACCAAGCATGGCCATTGGTATCAGGGTTGAGATGTGCTATGATTTGCCCTTCATTTTCAATAATGAAATATTTGGTGTTCAACATATTGAGGACTTGATTATTTCCTTCAGCAATATGAAAGTTGAATAATTCTTGCATACGCCCCGGTTTTGCAGCGTGGTAACCTCCGATAGAATTGTGAAAGTAAGAAGTGCGCGCGGAATTCATCGGATCTACCGATAAATCAAGAACGCGATAATGACTTTTATCTTGCATTATTTGTTTATCCGCTTCATTGGCAACAAAAGCGGAAGCATATTCACTGGGTTTGATGAAATCTTGGTCATTTACATAATTGCGATCGATGCTGACTAAATCGACCAGAATTAAAATGGCTAACAATCCAATACTGAAATTATAATTCAGTTTGGTTTTTAAATATGCAAAAAGGATACCTGCCGATAACAACACGAAAATCAAGCTTCGCACGGTGTCTGTAGTCAACATATCAATCCTGTCTTGCTTGAGCGCATTGACAAAGTCAGGGCCGAGTTTTTGCAAAAAATAATTGTCGCTGATTCCGGAAAAATCAAACAACATGTTTTTGAAGAGTAGAAAGAAGATAGCTATTCCACCGGTAATTATCGTCGCCCATTTCAAAGCGTGTAGTTTCTCTCTCTCAGGTTTTTTATCTGAAAATAACTTAGTCAATCCATAAATTCCGAAAAATGGAATCAGCAACTGCAAAATTACCTGGCTCATCGAAACCGTTCGAAATTTGTCATAAAGCGGAACGTGATCGACAAAAAACTTGGTGAGGACACTGAAATGATCTCCCCAAGATAGCAACAACATCAAAATACTGGATCCGACCACCCACCATTTCATTCGATTTTTTACCAGATAAAGTGCCAAAATAAAAAGAAAAATCACACTGGCACCAATATAGTTGGGTGCCGCAACGATGGGTTGTTCTCCCCAATAAGTGGGTAAGTTTTTTATAATATTTTTTGCTTGATAAGGGGGAGATCCTAAATTGATCAAGGTTTGATAAGTATGAGAATCTGTATCTAAAGCTTCCGTAGTCGCTCCTCCCATAAATCGAGGAATAAAGAGGTTCATAGTTTCTGCAATCCCATAGCTGTATTCGGTAATATAGTCATAACTCAGTCCGCTTGCTGGTTTTTGAGAACCGTCTTTTGTGATGGTTAACCCCGTATCTCCGCGGGTACTAAAATCTGTGTATTCTTTTGTAGTTAATAGCGTAGTGGCATTAGAAGCGATCGCCAATATCAAAGCCAAAACCATCACTCCAATAGATTTGAAAAAAGCCGGTAATTGTTTGTCTTTAAAAGCTTGATAGAGATATACTGCACCTATGATCACTACAGTTAACATCAAATAATAAGTTACTTGAAAGTGTCCGGTATAAATTTCCAAAGCCAAGCTGAGGGCCAATAAAATTCCACCCCATAGGTATTTTTTTCGAAATACGGCAAAAATCCCGGCTAAAACTAAGGGCATATAGGCAATAGCATGTGCTTTAGCATTATGCCCTACTCCGAGAATGATAATGAGATAAGTAGAAAACCCAAAAGCTAATGCTCCTATTGCGGCCAATTTATAATCAATCCGCAAAACCAGAAATAGGATGTAAATCCCTATGAAATACAGAAAAAGGTAATCTGCAGGACGCGGTAAAAATCGGATAATTTTATCAACACTTCTGACAAAGTTGTCGGGATATCGCTTGTTAATTAGGTAAGTTGGCATTCCACCGAAAGCATTGTCAACCCAATAGGTTTCTTCTTTGTTTTCTTTCCTGAATTCATCAGCTTGGCGGGTCATTCCGCGCGATTGCTGAATATCACTTTGAAAGATTTTTTCCCCCTTGAGCACCGGATTGAAATAAATCAAGGAAACTCCCATAAATCCTAATAAAACCAAGAGATGTGGAAGTGTTTTTTTAAAGTTGAAGGCCATGTAAATTGATTGAAAAACTGAAAGGCGTAAAACTAATCAATTTCTTCGTAATCAATATATTCTCCAGCGTCTTTATTGGACTTGTATTTGTTCTTAGGCGTAAAGTCTATTGTGGTTTTTCCGGTTTCTTGGTTTGAAGAATAATTTGAATGGGATCCCCTGAATTGCTCTTCAGCCTTTTTAGTTACTTTTCGTATAAAATAACGCATAATTGCCGGACCTAAATACCTCAGCACAACCCTTAAGAGAAGGTATATCCCAAAAATAATCAGCAAGGTTTTTATCATTCCGGTAAAAGATGCTATAATCATAAATTATTTGTTTCTACAAAAATATCAAATCTCATACCGAATTAAGTTTTAAATATCTTAAAATATCTATATTTGAAACTAAACAAATTATGATGAAAAAAATATCCGTCTTATTTTTCTTATTATGCATTGGTTTTTCTGAAAATATTAATGCTCAATACACAGAAACCATTAATGCAAATCGTCCCGGAATTTCTCAAGGAGCTTTCGCAGTTGGGCGAGGGGTGTTACAATTGGAAGCCGGACCTTATTTTGCAAAAGATAAACACGATTTGACGGATTTAGAAAGCACTAATTTCGGAGCTGAATATGAGTTGCGATATGGATTGTTGTGGGAGAATTTGGAATTGAATATTCGCGGTGATTTTATGTTTGCTAAACGTGAGTTTCCGGTGGGGACAAGTATGGAAACCTATACGGTTTCTAATTTTAGAACCAATACTTTTGGGGCAAAAGTATTGGTTTACGATCCCTATAAAAGACATTACTTTGACAAACCCAATTTATACAGTTGGAAAGCCAATCAAAAATTTAAGTGGTGGAAATTAATTCCGGCTGTCTCCGTGTATGCCGGCTATAATTTTATGCCAAGCACACGTCCGGAGGGATATCCTTTTTTTGGTGGAGAAATTGCAAACTCCAGCGCTAAAGCTGCATTAATCACACAACACAATTGGGGAGGTACCGCATTTATGATGAATTTTATCGCGGATCGAATTACGGATGACCACAAACGCTTTGTGGCAATATTTACCTTGACGCAGGCTGTGGGAATGCGTTCTACAATTTTTGCGGAATTTGAAACCAGCAAGGATGATTTCTATAGTGATGAATTGTTTCGACTTGGTGGCGCTTATCTTTTAATGCCTGATTTACAAGTAGATATTTCTGGATTGATCAATTTTAAAAACACTCCTTTTCGTTGGGCAATTGGCGCAGGAGTTTCTTATAGACTTGATTTTCATTCTAAAGATGAAAAATTGAGAGATCCCGATGATAAAGGGGGAGGGGAACCTGCCGACAAACGGCCGCGAAGGTTAGATAGCCGGTAATACCGGATAAAAGTTAGTGACTTATCAATTATCAAATCAAGATAAAATAAATAACAAGAAATTTAATTACTTGGAAATCAGCTTTTATCTGTGGATAACTTACATCTTATTCTTAACTTTGCAGACTTAAGCAGAAGTGAAAAATTCATTTCTTAGATTCAATACAAACATGAATTATGAGTAAAGTAAAAAAAGATGACACCGTAAAAGTGCACTACACCGGAAAACTAAACGACGGTCAAGTTTTTGACAGTTCAAGAGAACGCGAACCGATAGAGTTTAAAGTTGGTGCTGGTCAGATGATTCCTGGATTTGAAAAAGGTGTTTTGGATATGGAGTTACATCAGAAAAAAGAAATATCTATTAAACCTGAAGAAGCTTATGGAGAAGTAAAAGATGAGCTTTTTCAAGAAATTCCTAAATCACAGTTGCCTGAAGAAATCAAACCTGAGGTAGGTATGGGATTAGCGGCAAGTATGCCTGATGGAAGTCAACAACAATTACGAGTGAGCGAGGTGAAAGAAGATTCAATTGTGGTCGATGCAAATCACCCATTAGCAGGAAAAGATCTGAATTTCGAGCTTGAAGTTGTTGAGATTAAATAATTATTGTTAAATGAAATTTGACTGAGAACGGTCTTCCGAAAAATTCGGAGGCCGTTTTTATAGTTTGAAATAAAATTTGTTCTAAAAAAGTTGTATATTTGCAATATTTTATTATATTGTATGTTATTAAACAATAAAGCCCTTTTCGATATATGAGACAACTTAAGATTACAAAACAGGTTACCAATCGTGAATCCAAATCACTGGATAAATATCTACAAGATATCAGTAAAGTAGATTTGATTACGGCGGAAGAAGAAGTGGAATTGGCCCAGCGAATTCGCGAAGGGGATCAAAGAGCTTTGGAAGAGCTAACCAACGCGAATTTAAGATTCGTGGTGTCTGTTGCAAAACAATACCAAAATCAAGGATTAAAATTACCGGATTTGATTAATGAAGGAAATGTGGGGTTGGTCAAAGCTGCTAAGCGTTTTGATGAAACCCGTGGTTTTAAATTTATTTCATATGCGGTATGGTGGATTCGCCAATCCATTTTACAAGCATTGGCCGAACAATCCCGTGTGGTGCGTTTGCCACTGAATAAAATTGGTGTAATCAATAAAATTAATAGAGCTTTTTCACATTTAGAACAAGAGTTTCAACGTCCGCCTTCAGCTGCAGAAATTGCACAAGAACTGGATATGACTATTGCCCAAGTGAAAGAAGCGTTGAGAAATGCAGGAAGACACTTGTCGATGGATGCACCTTTTAAAGAAGGTGAAAACGATTCGAACTTGTATGATGTACTGAGTTCAGGTGAATCTCCCAATCCGGATGACGAGTTGATGCAAGATTCTTTAAGCATCGAAATTAACCGTGCATTAGACACACTTTCTGCACGTGAAGCAGATGTGATTAGACTGAATTACGGGATCGGAAATCAACCCGCGATGACGTTACAAGAAATTGGTGATACTTTTGACTTGAGCCGTGAACGCGTGAGACAAATCCGTGAAAAAGGAATCAGACGTTTGAAGCACGAATCAAAGAATAAAATGCTGAAAAAGTATTTGGGCTAATTTTTATTTACGATTGATATTTTTAAAAGCTGCTGTAACCTTCTTTTGGGTATAGCAGCTTTTTTCTTTCAAACCACGCGGCACAATCGCGCGCGGTAGCGAATGCAATCAACATTTTAATAGTTCAGACAAAGACGGTAGGGGAGTGGTTCGGAAAACAAAATCCGGGCAATAAAAAACCCCACAAAACTGTGAGGGTTTTTATAAAATATGAATTTTACTCTTTCTTAGGAAGCAGCTTTCAATTGTTTGATCGTTGATCTTTGTAGGGCTTTGGTTGCATATTCTTTAGTTACAATCAGCTCCTTTTCATCACTGTCGGGCAATTCAAACATTGCATCTGTCAGTATAGCTTCACATAAAGAGCGCAAACCTCTTGCGCCTAAGTTATATTCCAAAGCTTTTTCTACGATATAATCTAAGCTTTCTTCCGTCATTTCCAGTCTGATATCATCCATTGCAAACAATTTGGTATATTGTTTTACCAATGCATTTTTGGGCTCCGTAAGAATAGCTCTTAAGGTTTTTGCATCCAATGGGTTTAAATAAGTCAATACCGGTAAACGCCCTATGATTTCCGGAATCAGTCCAAAATCTTTTAGGTCTTTTGGAATGATATACTGGAGTAGATTTTTTTCATCAAACTCCTCTTCTTCACTGGAGACGTTATATCCCACAGCTTGCATATTCAGTCGTTTGGAAATATGTCGTTGGATACCGTCAAAAGCTCCTCCGGCAATGAATAAAATATTACTGGTGTCCACTTCGATAAATTTCTGATCCGGATGTTTTCGTCCTCCTTTTGGGGGAACGTTCACTGTGGTTCCTTCCAATAACTTTAATAAAGCTTGTTGAACCCCTTCACCACTAACATCACGTGTAATAGAGGGGTTATCACTTTTTCGGGCAACTTTATCGATTTCATCTATAAAAATGATTCCCTGTTGTGCTTTCTCTATATTATAATCAGCTGCTTGCATCAATCGGGTAAGAATGCTTTCTACATCTTCGCCTACATATCCGGCTTCAGTCAAAACTGTAGCATCTACAATAGCCAGAGGCACATTGAGCATTTTTGAAATGGTTTGTGCCATCAGCGTTTTACCTGTTCCGGTTTCCCCGACTAAAATAATATTGCTCTTTTGAATCTGAATATCATCTTCATCCTTAATGGGTTGGAGCAGTCGTTTATAGTGATTATAAACTGCTACAGACAACACTCTTTTAGAATAATCTTGACCGATCACATAGCTGTTTAAAAACTCTTTAATAGCTCTGGGTTTTTTAAGCATGAGCTCTTCGCTGAGTTCTTTACTGCTCTCTTGTTTAGATTCTTCCAAGACAATTCCATGTGCTTGTTCAATACAACGATCACAGATGTGCGCTTCTAAACCGGCAATTAATATATTAGTATCGGCTTTCTTCCTTCCGCAAAATGAACATTCTAATTCTTCTTTAGCCATATAACATTATATTTTTAAATTTAGTTTCGAGATAATACTTCATCAATCATACCATACTCCTTTGCAGCATCAGATTTCATCCAGAAATCTCGATCCGAATCTTCAAAAATCTTTTCAAGCGGTTGACCGGTATGTTTAGCGATAATTTGATAGAGTTCATCTCTTAAAGTAACAATTTCACGTGCAGTAATTTCAATATCGCTCGCTTGACCTTCGGCACCACCCATAGGTTGATGTATCATTACTCTTGAGTGAGGCAATCCGCTGCGCTTACCTTCTTCACCCGCACATAATAATACAGCTGACATAGAGGCAGCCATTCCTGTGCAAATTGTCGCTACGTCAGGTTTGATAAACTGCATCGTATCATAAATACCCAGACCGGCATAAACACTTCCTCCGGGTGAATTGATATAGATTTGAATGTCTTTTGAGCTGTCTGTACTTTCAAGAAACAATAGTTGTGCTTGAACAATATTAGCTACTTGGTCATTGACAACCGTGCCCATAAAAATAATTCTGTCCATCATTAATCGAGAAAATACATCCATCGCTACCGCATTCATTTTCCGTTCCTCGATAATATTGGGAGTCATTCCAACCGGCAACATGCTGGTTATTATTTTATCGTAATAATTCGCATTGACTCCTTGATCTTTAACTGCAAACTTTTCAAATTCTTTTTGGATATCCATATATGTTTTATTTTTTATCCATCACTTCTTTAATGAAATCATCAAAAGTGATTTCTTTTTCTTCCAAGTTGGCATTTTCCTTATAAAATGCAAGAAGCTTTTGGTTTTTTACTTGTTCAGAGATATTTTTCGCCTCTTGTTCATTAGAAAGTACGCGTTGAGCAATACTGTCCAATTCTTCTTCTGACGGGTTTACCTGTCCGAACTGTGCCATTTGCATTTTAATTTGCTCCTTGGCTGAATCCTTTACATCTTCTAATTCCACCTTGATATCATTGGCTCTCATCAATTCATTTTCGATAAGCTGAAAGCGTAAACCTTTTTCAGAACGCTCGTATTCTTCTTTGGCTTCCTCAAGCGTGAGATCCTCTTCACTACTTACTTGAATCCACTTCACCAGAAAATCGTCGGGTAGGTCGAACTCGGTTTCTTCGATTAATGTATCCGTAATATCGTTAAGTAACTGTTGATCACTTTGTTGTTCGAATTGCTTTTCAATATCCTCCTTTATCTTATTGCGAAACTCTTCTTCATTTTCAACTTCTCCTTCTCCGAAGATTTTATCAAAAAACTCCTGATTCATCTCCGCGAGCTCTTGGTGATTGATTTCTGTGATTTCGAAATTCACTTCAATATCTAAATCTTTAGCTTCTTTCAGACCTATCCCTAAACTATCTGATAGAACTTGATCCTCTTCAAATAGATTTTTGGTCTCAAGAGTCAAATTGTCACCAACTTTAGCTCCGATAAATTTATCGAGATTTTCTTTGTCCTTAATTTTGTCCAATGCAAAATCGGCTTCCTTTTCGATTTCATTTTCTTCATTGGTGAAAATACCACTAACCGTATCTCCTTCTTCTGCTTCATTTTTGGAGATGAGTTTGCCGTGTTGCGTGCGCATATGATCAACCTGTTGGTCGATGGTCTTTTCATCGGCTACAATATTGTAATGAGGAAGTGGCTCTTCAGTTTCCGGATCCACTTCAAATTCCGGGGTAAGACCAATTTCGAATTCAAAAGAATAATCCTCTGCTTCCCATGTGAAATCATCGCGGGTTTTAGGAAGAGGATTGCCCAATACATCAAGCTTTTCGTCTGTCAAATACTTATTCAGGCTTTCTTGTAAAAGTTTGTTTACCTCATCGACCAATACCGCTTGCCCATATTGTTTTTTGACCAAGCCCATCGGAACGTGTCCTTTTCGGAAACCTGGAATATTAGCTGTCTTACGGTAATCTTTTAAGATTTTAGTGACCCGAGGATCATAATCCTCCTTCTCGATGTCAATCTTTATGATGGCGTTGAGATCATCAATGTTTTTTTTGGTTATGTTCATAGGATATTTTCCTTGTGATTTTTGATTTGCAAAAATACAATATATTTGAGTATTGACCAAAGTTTTATGGGTGCAGATTTTCGTTCTTTTTCTCAAAAGCTGAAAATAAAACCGATTGGAAAAAAGAGAGTAAAAGACTGAATAATAAAGCCCACCAAAATCCTTTTACATAAAATCCGGAAACTAATTCGCTGCTAAGTAAAACTAAAAGGGCATTAATAACCAATAGGAAGAGGCCAAAAGTGAAGATGGTGACCGGCAGGGTTAAGATAATCAATAGTGGTTTGATGAAAATGTTGATCAACCCTAAAACAATGGCAACCCATATTCCGGTAAGATAATTGTCGATATGAGTACCGGGTAAAAATCTGGCTAAGGCAACTACAATAAATGCAGTGGCTAATATGCGGATAATAAGTTTCATGTTTTTGCAGTCAATATATATTATAATAACGATTTAACACCGTAAAAATACCGTTTTTTGCGAATTTAATAGCTTGTCTTGACAACATTTTTAAAGGCTGGTTTAAGAAGCCCCACTTAAAAGTGATGCTGAATAATCTTGTTGTATAATATTATGAGGTAGTTGAGATGCTTGCTTGTTAAATTGCTGTTAACTAAAGCTGATTTTTGTAGGTTTAAGATTGCCATGTCCAATTTGTTTTGAAAGTGTTTAGGGTGTTTTTAAAACTAAAGAATGGGGTGAGTTGACGGTGTATTTTTACCTAAGCATTCATTTTGAAATCATTATGCTTTATTAATTCGCAAATTTAAAAAGATAGAAAAGTGTTTGATTTTGAAATCAGTATAAATAAGCAAAAAGAATCAGATTTATACTATTTTTACTAAACCCTTTAAAAATTAAATTGTACCTTGCACTTGGTGGTCATCACGTTACACTTAATTGAGTGTCAGTAGATTGTGATGGTTTATTGTTAAATAGTTAATCTTTTACGTGTTTATAATTAATAAGTTTAAAACATAAATTATGCGTAGGAAATTTGTTCTTATATCAACATTCTTACTGGTGTTAACCTTGGCCTTATCAATTTGGTTAAATCCAAACTGGTATGTTTTCTTTGGGATAGTTTTGATACTCAGTATATTAGGGTATTACGACATGTATCAAAAAAGGCATACAATCATGCGGATTTTTCCGGTGGTCGGAAGGCTTCGGTATGTCATGGAAGAATTGCGTCCTAAGACTTATCAATATTTTATTGAGTCCGATATCGATGGACGACCGTTTCACCGGGTGGATAGATCGACAGTATATCAACGTGCAAAGGGGGTCAGGGACACTATTCCTTTTGGAACTCAGTTTGATCTTTATGAAGAAGGATATGAATGGATGTGTCATTCTGTTGCGCCAAAAGCCTTTAGCTCGCTTGATCAAGATCCGCGGGTGATGATTGGAAATAAAGACTGTAAACAGCCTTATTCTGCCAGTATTATAAATATTTCAGCAATGAGTTTTGGATCACTAAGTGGTAACGCAGTGGAAGCGTTGAACTGGGGAGCAAAACTCGGTAATTTCGCGCATAACACGGGTGAAGGAGGAATTAGCGATTATCACTTAAAGCATAATGGCGATTTGATATGGCAGATTGGAACCGGGTATTTTGGATGTAGAGATGAGGAAGGTAATTTTAATCCGGAATTATTTGAAGAAAAAGCCAATCACCCTAATGTTAAGATGATTGAGCTTAAGATTTCTCAAGGAGCAAAACCCGGACACGGAGGTATTTTGCCCGCTACAAAAAACTCCGAAGAAATTGCGAGAATTCGTCATATTTTGCCACATACGAAAGTAGCTTCTCCACCATATCACTCTGCTTTTAATACGCCGATGGGTATGGTCAAGTTTATCAAACAACTCAGGGATCTGTCCGGTGGAAAACCAGTAGGGTTTAAAATATGTATCGGTCATAAAAGTGAATTCATTTCCATTTGTCAGGCTATGGTTGAACAGGATACTTATCCGGATTTTATAGCTGTAGATGGAGGAGAAGGAGGTACAGGAGCAGCGCCCCCGGAGTTTAGTAATTATGTAGGAGCTCCGATGATTGATGGGTTAGATTTTGTTCATAATATTTTGAACGGAATGAATATTCGCAAACACATCAAAATAATGGCGTCCGGAAAAATAACTTCTGCTTTTCACGTAGCTCGTGCTATTGCGTTGGGAGCGGATATGTGTTACCAGGCCAGAGCCAATAAATTGGCGTTGGGTTGTATTCAATCAATTCTTTGTAACACCAATAGATGTCCAACCGGAATTACTACCCAAGACCCTAAATTAACTATTGGATTGGTTCCGGAGGATAAAAAAGATCGTGTAGCATCTTATCACGGAAAAACTATAAGTAATTTTATAGAACTTTTAGGGGCTGCCGGATTAGAACATCCTGGAGACTTGACCAGAGAGCACATTTACAGACGGATATCCTTGAATGATATGATTACCTACGAGGAGCTCTTCCCGTCTATTAAGTTAGGTGCGATGCTAAAAGAAAGCAGTATTCCGGAGAAGTATAAGCTTGACTTTGCTTATGCGAATAAAGATAGCTGGGGAGTAAATCCGCAAAGCAAAAAAGGACACGTACTCTACTAAAGGGTACTTGCTTTTAGAAAATCATATAAGCCGTCTCTATTTAGTTAGGGGCGGTTTTTTTATGGGTGAAAAGGTTTGGGTTTAAAAATAACGTAAATGCTATGGGATTTTTTTGTTGTTATAATAGGAGTAAGCGGAAAGGGTTTTAGGGGGATAGCGAGCTTGAATAAAGCGCAACAGACTGCTTTGTTGGCTTAATAAGTCAATATGTGTAATACAGAAGTATGAGAGAAGTGTTTTTTTAAGCGATGTGTTTAAAGTCACTTTCAGCGGGAAGAGTTTATCGAAAATAAAAAAAGCCCTTTCACTGGTGTGAAAAAGCTCTTCATTGGTTTATTCCCATAAACCGAAATACCGATTAAGGTATTTCTACACAACATCGTTTTTAATCTTATAAGACTAAGATCAAAAGCGGTCTGGACGAGACTCGAACTCGCGACCTCCGCCGTGACAGGGCGGCATTCTAACCAACTGAACTACCAGACCAAAGTTTTTTAAGAACGTTCAAAAATAAGATCTTATTTCTGACTGCGCTGGCAAAGATACATGAGTTATTTACATCTGCAAGTGCTTTTTGAAAGAAAATTTTAATATTCTCTTTTTATTTCTACAAAGAGTTGAAAATCAAACATGAGCCATTAAATAAATTTTTGTCTTTCGACGAGATAAGTAGTCAATATTTTTTCAAATCCCTGTTGAATGTCAACAGGAACATATTTTATTTTGTATTGAATACACTGCGCTTTTAATTCTTCAAAATAAGAATTCACCGCTTCCTTATAATTCGTTTTAATATTGTCGGCATAAAGATCTATAGTTTCTCCGGTTTCCACATCAACATATCTTTTTGGCCGATTATCGAAATTGAATAATAATTCCTTTTCGCGATCAAAAGTATGGAAAAGAACTACTTCGTTTTTATTATAGCGCAAATGATGCAAAGCTTCAAATAATTCTTCTTCACTCTTAGAAGCTTGAAACATATCGGTAAAAAGAAAGACAAGAGATCTTCGTTTTAGTTTCTCGGCTATTTGATGTAAATAGGTATAAGTTTTGGTTTCATTGCCGGAAGAGGGTTGAGCCATCGCTTTCTCCATTTCTGCGAGCAAAACATGATGGTGTCGTTCACTTCCTTTTTCCGGAGCATAAAAGTCATAATCATCACTATAAATACTAAGTCCAACTGCATCTCTTTGTTTTTTGAAAATATTCATCAACGCTGCAGAAGCCAATACAGAAAATCCTATTTTATTCAGCGAATCTAATTTTAGTTGAGAAACAAAAGGATAGTGCATTGAGGTCGAATTGTCGATAATTAAATGACAACGCAGATTGGTTTCTTCTTCATATCGCTTGGTGTAAAGTTTATCGGTCTTGGCAAATAACTTCCAATCTATATGCTTTGTGCTCTCTCCTTGGTTGTATATCTTATGTTCTGCAAACTCTGCCGAAAATCCGTGAAAAGGACTTTTATGAATTCCGGAAATAAATCCCTCCACAACCTCTTGCGCTAATAATTCTAAATTAGTGAATCCTGAAGTCTTATTTAATTTGGATTGTAAATTCATAACAATGATTTATTGTACTAAAATAAAAAAGGTTCGACCGTAGCCAAACCTTTTTTTAAAATATTTAAAGCTAATTTTTTATAGTTGCTCATCCAAAACTTTGGTATAAGCATCTTTAGGAGAAGCACCTACTTGACGAGCTACCATTTCTCCATCTTTGAAAACCAATACTGTTGGAATGTTTCGAACGCCGTATTTAGCAGCAAACTCCTGATTTTCGTCAACATCCATTTTACCGACTACAGCTTTCCCGTCGTATTCTTCAGCAATTTCTTCTATGATTGGACCAACCATTTTACAAGGACCACACCAAGCAGCCCAAAAATCTACCATAACCGGTTTATCACTCTTTAGTACTTTTTCTTCGAAATTAGCATCTGTGAATTCTATTGCCATAACATTATTTTTTATTGTTCCCCGCAAACTTAATGATTTTTGTTAGACAAATAATGTTTTTGTAATAGTATTATGCTATTCTTAGATTGTCCGAATTTATATTGGAAAAACGGCTGCACCTCTAATCTGAAAATAACCTCCCGATTTTAGCAAATTAAACAGGAGTTTTCTTTTAAATTTAATGATTGGGTTTTCGTTAAATCTCCTACAAAGTGAGGGGCTGTGCTTAATTAAAATCTTAATTTTGCCAAGTTAAAATAAAAATATGTTAGTCCTTTTATTTTTAATTCCATTGCTTCTTTTGGGGTTTTATGCTTTTCAAGCCATAAAGACACTAACGCAAAAGCGATGGATTCGACTTGCTTATTTGGTTTTTTGTGGGGCAATACTGTTGGATTTTTTTACGCGGTTAATCGTATTTAAAAGAACAGAAGCAATGGAAGGTTCAAAAGCTTATTCTTTTGGACTTGTTTTGACAATTGCTGCTGCTCAATTGGTTTTGGTAATATTTATGTTCGGCGAAGATATCGTGCGTTTTATTAAAGCCCTGTTCGCCAAAAGAACAAAATCGACTAAACCATTACACTTGCCTTCGCGCAGGAAATTTATTAGTCAACTGGCCTTGGGATTGGCTGCTATCCCATTTTCTTCAATGTTATACGGAATGTTTAAAGGGAAATATGATTTTAGAGTACTCTCTTATGAACTCGAATTTGACGATCTCCCGGAAGCCTTTGACGGATATAAAATCACCCAAGTTAGTGATATCCACTGTGGAAGTTTTGACAACAGAGAAAAAGTAGCCTACGGAGTTGATTTAATAAAGGAGCAAAATTCTGACGCGATTGTTTTTACGGGAGACTTAGTAAATAATTTGTCGAATGAATTGGAAGATTGGAAGGACTTATTGGGATCAATTTCCGCTCCGGATGGAGTTTTTTCAGTGTTGGGAAATCACGATTATGGAGATTATTACAGATGGGATAATGAAGCTGATAAAAAAGAAAATTTTGCTCAAATAAAAAAATTACAGACGGAGATGGGTTGGGATTTGTTGCTCAATGAAAATCGGAAAATTGAACGAGACGGACAATATTTAAATATCGTAGGGGTAGAGAATTGGGGAAATGGAAGATTTCCAAAATATGGTGATGAAGATAAAGCTGCGGGAGATCTAACGGCAGAAGATTTTAAAATTTTACTGAGTCACGATCCTTCTCATTGGCATGAGAAAATTCAGAATGATAATCGCAATTATCAGTTAACTCTCAGCGGGCATACGCACGGCATGCAATTTGGGGTGGAAATTCCCGGAGTGGAAAAATGGAGTCCGGTTAAATATCGATACAAATACTGGGCGGGAGTTTATAAAGTACACGGTAGGTACATCAACGTAAATCGCGGTTTTGGATATCTCGGATATCCGGGGCGTGTAGGAATATGGCCCGAAATTTCTGTGATTCGTCTTAAAAAGAAAAACACGAGTGGATCTTAGATGAAAAATTGCTGGAAGAATGATTTTATTTCGGTTGTTTTTCTATAGAGGAAAGATAATATAAACTATTTGACAGATAATATTTTTACATTGAAATTTCTTAGAGGGATATATTAATATTTTAAGCTTGAAATAGCACAAGGATATGAATGGTTTTTTATCTTTGACTTTTCCCGATTTAGTTTTAAATCGCAATTTTTGAAATAAACTAATTTACATGGCAAAATTTGGTGATCTTATAGATAATGAAGTTCCGGTATTGATTGAATTTTATAAAACAGGTAAGGATAATTCTACTTCTGAATCAGTTTTGACCACGGTGGCACAGCGATTAAAGGAAAAAACAAGAGTTGTCAGAATTGATATTAAAAAAAACATGCAACTTGCTGAAGCCCTTAAAATCGAAGCGTTGCCTACACTGGTAATTTATCAAAAAGGGGAAATGGTATGGCGCAAAAGCGGATTTTTATCAGCACAAGACTTGATTTCAGAGTTGAAAAAGTTGATGTAGAAAATTGATTTGTCAGTAAATTGGAAGTATATGCAAGTTTTTAAATTTGGAGGAGCATCTGTAAAAGATGCAAAAGGAGTTAAAAACCTTTACCGCATTCTTCAATTATATCCAAATACCCGAAAAGTGGTGGTGGTTTCCGCTATGAACAAGATGACCAATTTACTCGAAGAAGTGGTCGGTGCATACTTTAATAATCCCGAAGACCTCTCCATAAAAATTGACGGTGTAAAAGAATATCATTTACAGATTTGTGCAGCCCTTTTTGATTCCAAACATAAAATTCATCGACAAATAAATACATTTACTGAAAAAATTGAAAGTTTTTTAAAGGTGAATAAATCGGAAAACTATGATTTTGTTTACGACCAAATTGTGCCGTACGGGGAATTGATGAGCACGACTATCGTCAGTGAATATCTGAGGTTTAAAAAGCTGGAAAACACTTTGTTAGATGCAAGAGAACTCATAAAAACCGATTCGATTTACAGAGAAGCAAAAATTGACTGGGAAACCACAGAAAACAATTTAAAAGAGCGTATTCAATCGGATAAATTAAGTTTAATCCAAGGTTTTATCGCTTCCGATCAATGGCAAAACACCACGACATTGGGTCGGGAAGGAAGTGATTATACCGCAGGGATAATCGCTTATTGTTTGGACGCCGAGGAGGTGTTGATTTGGAAAAATGTAGATGGTGTACTCAACGCTGATCCTCAAGAATTTAAAAATACCGTTTTATTAAATCAAATTTCCTATCAGGAAGCCATAGAACTTTCTTTTTATGGCGCTTCTGTTATTCATCCCAAAACAATACAACCTCTTCAAAGAAAAGAAATTCCACTATATGTTAAATCATTTTACAACCCTGAGAAAAAAGGTACCTCTGTATGTGAAAGACAAAAAATAGACCCTTTGGTGCCTTGCTTTATTGTAAAAAAAGAATTGATTTTGCTGTCGATTTCTACAATGGATTTTTCCTTTTTTGTCGAAGAGAATATCAGTGAGGTTTTTGCTTTGTTTCATAAATATCAAGTAAAAGTTCATTTGATTCAGAATTCAGCGATTAGTTTTTCACTGTGTATCAATAATAAATTTAGAAAAGCAGATATCCTGATAGATCATCTTCAAAAAAAGTTTAAAGTAAGTTACAATAAGGATGTCATGCTTTATACTATTCGTCATTTTGATCAAGAAGCAATCGAGCGTATCAGGAAAAACCGTGATGTATTATTAGAACAACGCACACGAGAAACTGTTCAGTTTGTTACCAAGTAGAATAAGATAAATTGTTATCTTTGTGTTAACTAAACAAGTTGTAATATGCCGGTTATCAATGCTAAAGAAGTAGCTCAAGGTCTCAAATTGGACAAGTTCGGATTTATTGGAACCGCTGTTGGTTTGGCAGTGTTAGCATTGACACGACTCAATAAGGTGAATCGTATATATGATGAACGAGCGGATTTACCTACTTTGGAGTTTTTAGAATCTGCGTTGAGTGAATTGGCTATAAATTTAGAAATCCCTAAAAAAGATCTTAAGAGGATTCCTGCTGAGGGTGCTTTTATCGTTGTGGCCAATCATCCGTTGGGTATGATTGACGGTATGATTTTGATGAAAACCCTGATTAGAAAACGTTCGGATTTTAAAGTGATGGCTAATTTTTTATTGGAAAGGTTTGACCCGCTCAAACCTTATCTTCTTCCTGTTAATCCATTTGAAGATCGAAAAGAATTGAAATCCAGTCTAAGTGGAGTTCGCGCAGCTCTAAAACATGTTCAGGCCGGTAAACCTTTTGGAGTTTTTCCCGCCGGAGAAGTTTCAACTACTATTGTTGATGAAAATATAGTTGATCGTCCTTGGATGTTGGAAGCTGTTAAATTAATTCAGAAAGCAAAAGTGCCGATTGTGCCGATTTATTTTCACGGAAATAACAGCAAAGCCTTTTATCGTTTGGCAAAAGTGAGTGATTCTCTTAGAACTATTAAGCTGCCAAGCGAGATGGTTTCAAGATACAACAGGGAAGTGAAAATGCGAATTGGAAATCCCATAGCTGTGGAAACACAAAATAATTATCAAGATACAACGGAGTATGGTGACTTTTTAAGAAAAAAAGTTTATATGCTTTCAAGCGGATTCGATAAAAAAAGTATGTTGAGAAGTATTTCTTCTCAGATGAAAATTCAGAAATTTCCTCGAGATATAGTTCGAGAAACTTCAGAAGAATTGAGGATTCAAGAGATTGAGTTTTGCCGAAAAAATGATAAAAGACTATTGAAGAGTCATAATTATGAGATTTTTTTAGCCGAGAAAAAAGATATTCCAAATATTGTTCAAGAGATTGGCAGGTTGCGTGAAATTACCTTCAGAGCTATTGGTGAGGGAACTAACCAATCGATAGATCTCGATGAGTTTGACCACTATTATCATCATCTTTTTCTTTATGATAACAAAACTCAAAAGATAGTAGGTGCTTATCGAATGGGGCTGGGAAAAGAAATTTTTAAAAAATATGGAATAAATGGTTTTTATTTGCAAAAACTCTTTCGATTTGAACCCGAACTTCACAAAATGATGAGCGAATCCATAGAAATGGGAAGAGCTTTTATCATTCCGGAATACCAAAAAAAAGCGACAACACTTTTTTATTTATGGAAAGGAATTGTACACTGTACCCTGCGTTTTCCCGAACATAAATATTTGATTGGAGGGGTAAGTATCAGCAATAAATTTTCACATTTTTCCAAGTCGTTGATGATAGAATTTATGATGTCACATTTTTATGATCCTTATGTAGCACAATATATTCGTCCAAAGAAAGAATTTAAAGTAAAACTAAAAGATGCTGATAAAGACTTTGTATTTGATGAAAGTAAAGCGGATCTTAATAAATTCGACAAATTAATCTACGAACTTGAGCCGGACAATATTCGGATGCCGGTTTTACTGAAGAAATACATTAAACAAAATGCCAAAGTAGTCGCATTCAATGTCGATCCTTTATTCAATAATGCAGTTGACGGATTGATGTATATCAGGATTGCAGATTTGCCGGAATCAACCGTTAAACCTGTGATGGATGAATTTCAAAAATCATTGGAAAACAAGGAAAAGGAACGAGGGAAAACTTAAGTTTGATGCTACTGCCGGTAGGATATAAGCAAGAATTGTTCGATAGTCCGAAATAAAATTAATAAATTCAACCAGCTATAATGCTTTAAAAAATTATTTCATTATTATTCTTCTTAAATTGTAATATTTTTATTATACTTTTCCTGCAAATTCCTATGGTTAAATTAACTATGATTTGAACAGTCAAGATTTAGCGATATGAATGCTTTAACTGATGTGTTTTAAACTTTTAATATAAGTTTATTTTATCTTCCCTTTTGTAAATGAAAAATATCTTCAACCCTAAGTTTTTTACTACTTTTCGAGACTATTCTTGGTCTAAATTTGTGCAAGATTCCATGGCCGGACTGATTGTCGGAGTGGTGGCACTTCCTTTAGCGATAGCCTTTGCGATTGCCAGTGGAGTCAGCCCTGAAAAAGGTTTGATTACAGCTATAATCGGTGGGTTTCTGGTCTCCGTTTTTGGTGGTAGTCGCGTTCAAATTGGGGGTCCTACAGGTGCTTTCATAATTATCGTTTATGGAGTAGTACAAAAATTTGGTGTAGAAGGACTGATTATCGCCACCTTTATGGCGGGAATAATATTGATACTGATGGGTTTGGCCCGTTTGGGTTCCGTTATAAAATTTATTCCCAATTCCTTAATCATAGGCTTTACCAGCGGAATTGCGGTAATTATTTTCTCGTCTCAAATCAAAGATTTTTTCGGTTTGGAAATGGGAGAAGTGCCGGCTGATTTTGTCGATAAATGGAAGATGTACTTCTCTTATTTGGGTACTATTAATGTCAATTCGGTGATTATTGCACTGGCAACGATTGGGATTATTTTGGTTTTTCCAAAAGTTTCAAAAAAGATTCCCGGTTCCTTAGTGGCTATTGTTTTGACTACGTTGGCAGTCATGTTTTTTGATTTGCCTGTAGAAACTATCGGGAGTCGATTTGGAACAATTTCTTCGGCAATTCCTGCTCCCTCTTTACCAAAAGTGAGTTACGAAGTAATCCGTGAAATGATTCAACCCGCAATTGCAATCGCGATGTTAGGGGCGATAGAATCTTTGCTTTCTGCCGTTGTAGCCGATGGAATGATCAGAGGAAACCACCGCTCGAATACTGAATTAATCGGACAGGGAATTGCCAATGTAGGATCTTCTTTCTTTGGAGGTATCCCGGCTACAGGTGCTATTGCTCGTACGGCAACCAATGTGAATAACGGTGGAAGAACCCCCGTGGCAGGAATAATTCACGCTATTGTGTTGTTAACTATTTTGGTGTTTTTAGGAAAGTGGGCTTCCTTGATTCCGCTTTCAGCATTGGCCGGAGTTTTAGTCATCATTGCTTTTAATATGAGCGAATACCGGAATTTTATAACAATCCTGAAAGGTCCCAAAGGAGATATCGCAGTGATGTTGGTTACTTTTTTATTGACCGTCTTAGTCGATTTGACTATCGCCATTCAAATTGGAATCATTTTAGCCGCTTTCTCGTTTATCAGAAAGATGGTCAAAACAAGTGATGTTAAAATTTTTGGAGGGGAAGCTGAAGAAAAGGTAGTAAAAGATGAATTATTAGAAGAAAAATTTGTGCTTCCTAAAAATGTGAGTTTGTTTGAAATATCTGGTCCGATGTTTTTCGGAGCTTCATTTAGAATTCGTGAAGCTATTCGTTATATGGAAAAACCGAAGGTCTTGATTGTATTGATGCGGAATGTTCCAATTATTGATGCATCGGGATTGAGTAGTTTTAAAGAACTGCTAAAAGACTTAGATCATGGTAATACCAAAGTTATAATTGCTGAACTTCAAAGTTATCAGGTTAAAAAAGAGTTGTTCAGGGCAGGTATATTTAAATCAATTGGAAGGGAAAATATCCAACCTACACTTGAAAAAGGAGTCGAGCGAGCAGAGGAAATTATAGCTGAGAAGAGGTTTCTGGAATAAAATTAAAATATTCCTCCTCCAAGTTTTTACTTTTTTAAACAATGTAAATACTCTGTGGTTTGCGAAGCTTTATGATTTCTATTTTCAGTTTTATCTGCTTTAAATCGCTGATAGGTTTGAGTTTCTAAGTGATAATTACCATATTTTGCCATTATGGTTTTTATGGTCTCCGGAGGCATTAACCCTTCATTGTTATAGCTCAAGAAGATATAAGAGAAATTTGCGTTTTTAATCAGCTCTTCAAATTCTTCGCCTACGTGATTTTTTCTGCAATAAAGCGATTTATAGTAATCCGGTAATCCTGTTTTTCCTCTTGGTTTGAATTCTTCATAAAGTGCAATAGTGTTTAGTAAATGATAGTTAGCGCCATATTGACGAGCATTATATGGGGGGTCCAAATAAAGAATATCACCTTCAATTTTTTTAATTAAACTATTGGCATCTTCTTGATAAACTTGATGCGGATTTTTTGTTTTTATAAATTTTGCAGGTTCGATTTGAATTTCTTTGGCTGCCGAAGCTTTTATCTTTTTTAAAAAAGCACCATAAACAGAAGCCGTGTTAGCAACTTTATCAGCACTTTCCAGCAAAGAAGTCAACAGGAAATAAAAAAGATTTTCATTGATTTCTCCCGAACTTCTCCAAATATCAATTTGTTGTCGAATCGCATCTATTTTTTGTGCATTGTGTTCAGAAAAAAATAACCGTTCTGATGCACCATTTTCTCCATATTCTTTGGCGATAAATCCATCGATTTTTGGAAGCGCGTTTAGCTTATTGATATAGGATTTTTTATCAGCAAGATCTTGATGATTACCGATGTAATTGCTTAATAAAACATAGCTGTAATACTCAACATCATTGGCAATCACTTTTTTGACTTTCGATTTGAAATTTCTTCCTATAATCCCTGTTCCCGCAAATAAATCGCAAAAGATGAGGTCTTTCATCGGTTGGTCAACCTCTGTTTTTATCACAGACTGAATCCAAGAAGAGAGTTTGTTTTTGGAACCTATATAATTCAAATTTATAAATTTTGTTAAGTGATTTTATTTTAAAGCCCAAATTATATCGGCTAAACTAAGCTTTCCTTCTTCAAACTCAAAACGCTCCAAATTGTCTGGATTGAAATACCGAACATAATCTTGGATTAAGTATTGAAGTTTGAATAGTCGAGCTTTCATTTTCCAATGTTCTCCTTGGTCATCATAAACAATAATGAATAAGCGATTTTTGAGATGCTTTCTTTTTTGTTGACTTTGATTTTTATAAAGCCATGCAATTAATTCTCGTTTGTGATTTTGTGCATAGGCTAAGGTTTGTTTGTAGGACTTTGGGAAAACCGAGGTTTTATGGTCAAAGTCAATTCCGAAAATAGAAAAATCTACCAACCGATTTCTGCGATTGATAGCGGGGATAACTCCGTCAATATCAGTAAATATCTGTTCGACAGCCATTGCGCTCCAGAAATTATACCAGCGGTTGGCAGCAAATTGAAAAAGTTTGTTTTTATCTAAGTCGTGAACTTCTGCGGTGAGCTTCATCAGTTTTGTTACTTCTTCCCAATCCGGAGTTTTATAGATAAAATTGGTATAATTGTCCCAAAGATCGTTTTGTTTTTGTCCCCAACGATAAGGAAATTGCCAGCGTTTTTGCAGTTGATTTTCTATATAATTCAAATCTAATTCCATATCGATAAAATTGCAAAAGAGAAACAAACAATACTCAAAGTTAATAATAAAATTTCTATTATTTTCGATGATTTTCTTTGTGGTATTTCAAAATATCTTCCGCCAATCAAAGCACAAGTGATATAAGGAAACAGTAAGGCAGCGCCGTTATGTGTTGTGTAAGCTCCGGAAAATGTGATCGCTGCCAAAGAGACGAAAAACGAAATTATCAAAAGAAAATCTGCTTTTTTTTGAACCTGATTTACTTTTATTTTTGCGGTAAGTATGTTGATTGAAGCCCATAGAGTGAATAATAAAATAAGTAAAACCGGAACAAGAAACTGATAATTTAAAAACTCTTCATAATTGATCTGTTGAAAGGTGAATAAGTCAAACGGATTAAAAAAATTATCTTCTAAATATAAATCTATTGCCGTTTTTAAAATGAATACACTTAGCATAGCCGGGAAAGGAATCAACCAATTTTTATAATTCTCTGGAGCGAAATACAGAACCCCCCAAAATGGGATAATGATAAAGAACAAAGCAGGAGGGAAAATTAAACCTGCTAAACCAATAAAAAAACAGGAATCAAATATTTTTTTTGTCATTAATTGACCGGTTTTCATGCCAATGATTCGATGAAGTGCCAGAACGATAAAAAACCCGGCGAAAATCACCGTACTATTTATGGTAATAACCCAGTGGGATATAATAAAAAAACTGAATAAAAATAGAGGATATGTATTTCTTCCTTTCGATTTATCTTTTATCAGAATAAAGTTTAAAATAAAAGCGGAAGTTAATAAAACAGCCAAAGCGGCTATTTTTTTTATTAAAAAGCTCCAAGTAAAAGTTTCAAAAGCGCTGGAGAAATTATAAACTATAAAAAATAAACTGATGACAAGTAGAGGCACCAAGTAATTTATAGGATTTGATTTTTTAAAAAAACTTGTCAGCATTGATAATAATTAGTATTTTCGCAGTGTACAAAACTTATTTAAAAATGATTGCGAGCCGTCCTTTATATGATTTTTTCCAATGGATTGAACACATCTTTACCGATTTCTTGTTTATACCCTTTGAGTATTTACGGGCTTTGGAAGATGAAACTTGGTGGGGATCTAATTTTATAAACTTAGGTTTTTTGCTGATTTTTCTCATACTTTTCGGATACTGGTTGTACAAACTAAAGGTTTTTCACGACTACGATAGTGAGCATGTAAAGGAAACACACCGTTAGTCGATGTGTTCCAAATCATTACCTAAGTCTTTTCGATAATACTTCTTGTCGAAATGAATCTTATCGGCCTGTCTGTAAGCTACAGATAAGGCCTTTTTTATGGTATCGCCAAAAGCAGTGATAGCCAACACTCTTCCGCCATTGGTTTTTATTTTCTGATCTTCTGTTTTTGTTCCACCATGAAAAATAATGGCTTCAGTGACTTGATCTAAACCGGTGATTTCTTTGCCTTTCTCATAATGTTCCGGATAGCCTCCGGAGACTAACATGACCGTTGCTGCTGCTCGTGAATCAGTTTTAAGATCGATTTCATCTAACTTTTGAGCAGCGGTTTTTTGAAAAACCTCAAGCAAATCCGATTTAATTCTCGGTAAAACAACTTCTGCTTCCGGATCCCCCATTCTGACATTGTATTCTATCACATAAGGATCTTCATCAACGTTGATTAAACCGAAAAACACAAACCCTTTATAATCAATTTTTTCTTCTTGTAAACCTTTAATAGTTGGTTTGACGACCCGTTCTTCAATTTTCTGCATAAACGCTTGATCTGCAAAAGGTACAGGAGAAACGGCGCCCATTCCACCGGTATTTAATCCTGTATCACCTTCGCCAATGCGTTTATAATCCTTTGCTGTAGGTAGGATTTTATAATTCTGTCCATCGGTAATGGCGAAAACACTGAGTTCGATCCCGTCTAGAAACTCTTCAATTATGACCGTTTCACTTGCTTTGCCAAACTTTTGATCGGTCAACATGTTCTCCAATTCAGCCTTAGCATCACTTAAGTTTTCCAAGATTAACACGCCTTTACCACCGGCTAATCCATCGGCCTTTAAAACATAAGGCGGATTTAATTCTTCTAAGAATTTCTTTCCGGCTTCCAAACTTTCTCTCGTAAACGCTTCATAGGCAGCAGTGGGAATATCATAAGAGGCCATAAATTCTTTTGCGCGCTGTTTACTGCCTTCCAAGGTTGCACCACTCTTAGATGGACCAATCACTTGAATATTCTTTAAATCTTTGTCATTTTTAAAAAAATCAACCAATCCGTTTACCAAAGGTTTTTCCGGACCGATGACCAACATTTGTATATTGTTTTTTAAAACAGTAGATTTTAACGCTTCAAAATCATCTGTATCAAGAGCAATATTTTCAGCGATTTGTGCAGTTCCTGCATTCCCGGGAGAAACAAAAATCTTATCACACAAAGGGCTTTTTCCGATTTGACGAGCCAATGCATGTTCACGACCGCCACTACCAATAATTAGAATATTCACGAATAGTTGTATTTAAATGATTTGCTCCAAAAATAATGGTTTGGAAACTGTCCTCCCATTTTTTTGGATGAAATAATTGATAAAACTTGTCAGAGAAGAAATATTACGAAACAAACCAAGGATTAGAATAAGCTTAAAAAGTTGAGTTGATTACACGTAATGGGTTTTATCCTATTTGAAATTAGATCAATATGCTTTTTTATCCCCTTTAATCGCTCTGATAATTGTTTGTAAAATAATTTTTATATCAAGAAACAGCGACCAATTTTCTATATAAAAAATGTCATATTTAACACGATTGATAATATCGGTTTCTGTTTCTACTTCTCCTCTGTATCCGCTCACTTGTGCTAAACCAGTTATACCGGGTTTTACAAAATGCCTTACCATAAATTTATCTACTCTATCCGCATACATATGCGTATGACTCACCATATGTGGTCGTGGACCAACCGTTGACATATTACCCATTAAAACGTTAAAAAATTGTGGCAATTCGTCTATACTGGTTTTTCGCAAAAAACGTCCGATTCCGGTAACACGAACATCATTTTTACTGACTTGGTGAATGTCTGCTTCCGGATTCAGTTTCATCGATCTGAATTTATAACAGTAGAATTCTTCATAGTCCAAACCGTTTCTTAGCTGTCTGAAAAAAACAGGTCCGGGGGAACTGAGTTTTATGATAACTGCTAAGATAGGAGTAAGCCAAGAAAGAACAAATACGATGATAAAAATCGATAAAAGAATATCAAAAAACCGTTTGGTAAATTTATTTATCGGTTCGTCAATAGGAATACTTCGGAAAGAAAGCACCGGAAGATATCCATAATAATCCAATTTCAGATGCTTGGTATACAATTCATTATTATCCGGAATAAATTTTAATACTTTTAAATTGTTGTCGGCAAAATCTACCAAAGCTTTTATTTGTTCGGGATTTAATTCGGCTAAGGAGCAATAAATTTCATCGATTTCTTCTTCGATAATGTAATCAAAACACCTTTCTAAAATTGCTGCTTGTTCTTGTTCAGAATCAGCTGATTTAAAATCAAATGATTTTTTATACTGATATCCATATATTGGATTTTTGGTAAAAAACCCATGTAGTTGTCTGGTTTTATTATTATTCCCGATGATGATGGTCGTTCGATAGTTTCCCCCGAGGTACTTTCTATAATGACGCAGGAGAAAATGCATGGCAAGTTTAGCCAATAAAATAGCTAAAAAAACCTTTCCAATATAACCCAATATCGATTGGAACGTATAAGAATCAGTTTGAAATATCCCAAAAAATGAAAAGACCAGCAGCGCAAAAAGCAAGACTTGTATAAAACTAAGCGATACAATGCGTGTCATTTTTGTAAATCGATAAATTTCGTAAAATTCGGATAACAAAGACAGAAATAGCCATCCCAGCGCCACAAACCCGATATAATAAATAAAGGTTTTGGTATCAAAGTTAAATTGAAGCGCAAAAACACCGATGATAACAAGATCCAAAAAATATGATATGGGTCTGATAAAAATCGAATATCTGTTTTTCCTGTACGTCATTTTATAAATTATGAGGGCTCAAATTTTGGAATTGGTTTTCGGCTATTTAATCAGATGGCCGGACTTTAAATACTCAGAATTTTATCAAGCTTTTATCGCACGATATTTTCAGATTGCAAATTTACTATATTTTTGTCTCTTGTGAGACTTCTTTCATTTTTCATTTTCCATTATGGAAGATTATCAATGAATCAATTGTACACATTATTGTATATTTGACAATTATCTAAATATATGAATTTTCTTTTCATAATTGGAGAAGTATAACTTATTGATGATCCCTTTTAAAATATCCTCAAAGACTCAACTTATCTTTTAAATAGTAGAGGTAGCTTTTTAACAATGAAAATAATTTCTAAAAAACAATTTAAAAATATAAGTATAGAGCATTTATTGATTCTGGTTTTACTGTTGTTTTTTGGAACCGAAGCTTATAATAAATTATCTTGGTTTAGCAGTTGGGAAAAGAATGATTTGCAGAAAATATTAAAAGCTGTAGTTTTCATCAGCTTAGGCGTGGGGCTGCTTTTTAGAAATTATAAAGTCTTGCTATCTCTCCTTGCTTTGTGTTTGATTTTCATCATAGGACAATGGCAGTTAGCGGAAGGATTGAGCGAAGAAAATCTTATTTACCTATCAAAATTTTTATTTCCTATTCTCTTATTCTCTTTCTTCAACGAAGTGAGATTAAGGTCGAGTAAAAGTTTATTTAATGTTTATGAATTTCTTGTACTGTTCAACAGTCTCCTTATTATTCTGGGATTTATTTTTGATATAATTTATTTTAAAACCTATTCCGGGAAACGATTTGGATACAGTGGATTGATGATAACTTCGGCCACAGCTACCTATTTTTATTGTATAGCTATCTTCTACTTCTTTATTCGATATAAAACAATCCAAAACTGGAAATTTTTAGGTTGTGTTTTAGCTGCAATTTTGGTGGGAACTAAATCTATTTACTTGTTTTTGGCGCTTTTTGGTGCGTTTTATATTATCAGATATGTACGTTCCAAAAAACTAAAATTTATATTTTTATTTTTAGTTTCTGTTTTAGCCGTTTTGTTGGGAATTTATCTTTTATATTATAATCCGGTTTTTTCAGAAATACGAAGTTCCCAAGGTATAATCTCCGCAATTTTATCGTATAGAGATCAATTATTCATCGAAAGAACTTTGCCGTTTATTGAACAAAACTGGTCTTTTACGAATTATTTATTTGGTGGAGCTTCCGATTTTGAAACTCGACCGCAATTGGAGTTTTTTGATTTATTCTATTTCTGGGGAATCATTGGTTCAGTCATTTATCTTCTTTTGTACTATCACAGTTTTAAACCATTAAAATTACCAAAGCAAGAAGAATGGTTTTTCTTTATCTCGCTCATAATTATTATGTTTTTGGCCGGAAATTTCTTTTATAATGCGTCGATTCCTATCTATCTATTAATTTTCAAACAATACCCATCTTACCCAAATGAAGATCGATATGAAGATTTTTAACGTGCTACAAAAAACATTCAGTTTAAATTAGCGATTTGAAATTATTGATGTTTAAGTTTAAATTCAAAAAGAATCCGTAATAATCTTGGAGAAATGAAGAGAGCTAATTTTTGGATAATCCCTAATTTAGAACACTTCAATATTTGTTTGCGATACTGAGCATGTTTAGCTTTGAGTTTATTGCTCATTTCCTTTTTCAAAAACTTATCTTTGGAAGTATTTGGTTTAAAACGACTTAAGAGATTATCAAAAGAGACAAAAGAGTATAAAAATAGTTTTAAATATTGATTTGCTGATATATTAGATTTATTATTTATATATAATTTTTCTAATTTTGAAACCATTTTATCGTGGGAATACAAAGCGCTTATTTTTACGGTTTTCCTCATGGTAGATCCTTCTCGTATTCTGTAATAATAAAAAGGATAGTTAATTCCTTTTACTCTTTGCGCTTTGTTTATCGCATTAGCTACAAATAACACATCCTCAAAGCCTTGTTCAGGAAATTTTAAATCGTGATCCATCAGAAATGATCTTTTCCAAAGCTTATTCCAAATAAATATTTCTAAATACTTTACGGAATCCATGTATGCTAATCCACTTAAAGTTCGGGTGGGGAAGTCAAATTTGATTTTGGAAATAGTATCAGTTTTATCTTTCCAAAAAGTCGAAAACAGGATATCTGTATTTTCCTTTTCTGCTTCTTGATATAACTTGGAAATGGAATTCTCTTTTAAGTAATCATCACTATCTACAAACAATATATATTTACCGGTCGCTAATTTTATACCACGATTACGTGCTGCACTCACTTTCTGATTGGTTGGCTGTCGAACCAATTGGATGTTATTGTGTTTTTTCGCATAATCCTGTGCGATTTTATAGCTGCTATCTGTAGAGCAGTCGTCGATCAAAATGATTTCTGTAATACAATTTGCTTGATGAATCACACTCTCAATACATCTCTCAAGAAAGTCTTCTGCGTTATAAATCGGAATAATAATAGAAATATCAACTTGCATAAGACGCTTTTTTAATGTGAATTTTGTAAAACACAAATGAAGTAATCATAAGAAGTATTTCTGAAAATATTCTGAGATAACTCGCACCGATAAGTCCGTATTTCGGGACTAAAATATGACTTAAAAGTACGACTATCAATGTTGCAAATATATGTATATAAAGGAATAATTTGTCTTTTTTTAAATTTAGCAAACCTTGATAGCTGTATAAATTAGTAAGGGCGGAAAAAATAGGTAAAAACGCCAAAATTCTGAAAGTTGGAACGGCAATTAAATAATCATCGCCAAAAATTAGAGAAATAATAGGTTCGGCAAACAAGATAGAGAGAAGACAAATGATAAGCATGACCACAGACAATAAGCGGCTTATTTTTTTAATATAGTTTTTAAAATCCAATATGTTGTTTTCTGCCTTGAGTGCCATATGCGGGAAAAAAGCTTGACTAAAAGGAAGGATGATTATAGTTTGGATAGTAATAGCTAATTTAAAGGCGGTTGCGTAGATTCCAATATCTGTTTCAGAACTCACGCCTTTTAATATAATAAAGGAATAAGAAGCAAAAATATTTACCAAAATCATTGAAGCGAAGACACTGAATCCGGATTTAAATCGGCTTAGAATTCCGCTGAACTTTACATTTCCGAAAGACATTTTATAATAATATCTTACTATGAGAAGAGAAACGATTCCTATAGATATTTGAGAAATCGATTGTAGGAAATTGTAAATCCAATAATCATCTTTATGTTTCAGTAGTAAAAAAGTGAGCGAGAGTACCGCAAACTTAATTATAAAGTTAATGATTGCAATGGAAGAGATTTTTTCTAAGCCTTGAAATATCCATAAAGGGAAAAGAACAAAACCAATGTTGATCGCATAAGTCAACCATAATATATTGCTCAACTCATTTAATGAACTATCAAAATAAATAAATAAAAAGAATAGTATTGAAGAAATTGTAAATAAAATAACCTTTGTACTATAAACTTCGGAAATGATCTTCTCTAATTTATCTTTATCGGTTCTGTTTATAGAAATTTCTCGAGTAGCCGTATAATCAAATCCGTAATTAATCAGCACGGTGAAATAGAAAACAAAAGTTCGAGCATATTCTAATTTACCATAGTTGGAAATCCCAATAATTCTACTGATGTAAGGTATTAAGAGTAGCGGAATAGCATAATTGGCTATTTGAACTAAGGTAAGAGCAGAAAAATTTTTTATTAGGGTTTTATTCCACAAGACGTTTTTATATTTAGGTGCAATAACATTTCGTCAAATTTAGAATCTCTTTAGTGATTTCCTGCTTTTAAACTGAAGTTTTTGCAGTTTAAAATCTTTAAGTAGTTCCAAATTGAAATATAATTGGTGATTCTGTCTATTAATCGAATTCTTTGACTGTTTATTCAGGAGCAGGTTTAAAGAACATCAAACCAAAACAGGCTCCGATATAGATACCTGCAATCCCTGAATTAAAAACGTGTCCGGCTATGGAGGATTCCAATACCAAGACAAAAAGCATTAGTAAGGCTAAGCGAGCATAAGGGAATCGATTTTTAATTTGGAGAAAACCTTTCAAAAAGAGTCCGATAATAACCACCGTAAAAATAAGGGCTCCTATAATTCCATAAGCAAAAAATATATCTAAAAAATCGATTTCGATAATATTGCCCAGTTGGTTTTCATAAAAATATTGTCCTCCACCTATTATTTTTTCCCATATTGTCCAATCTTTTTTATATATGGGAATCATTTCTTTTACTCTGAGATTACGTTCGGAAAAAATAAAGGTTGTCAAATCCCATTTATTATAGAAGTAATCTATTCTATGCATGATAAGAGAATCTTTGAGGAGCTCATAAGCAATGTAAACTGTCAGTGGAATTAGTAAAACAATGGAAGTTATCCAAATCATTATTTTTCGCAAAGAGATTCTTTTCAAGTTTTCAGGATTGGCTAATATAAGTAAGGTAACCAAAATGATTCCTAACATAGCGGGTTTGGAAGTAATGGTAATTCCTAAAAATAAATTGAATAGAAAAAACATGAAAAACCAAGTTTTGGCTTTTTTGATTTCATATAGATGATAAGCTATAATTCCATAAAGCACTAAAAATAAAGCGGAAATCTCATTGCCTGCATAGAAAAATCCTGTTGTTCCCGTATTGTCATAGTCATACATTGGGAAACCCAATCCGAGATATTTCAAAAGTATATTAATAGCAAAAACCAAGTAAGAAAAAACCAACCAACTTTTTACCAAGCTTCTTGTTTTCTTTCGAGGGAATGTAAAAATGCGTTGAAAATAAATTAAAACCAGAAATACACTGATATATTTAGATGTTTTAATAAAATCATCGAAAATGATGCGTAAAGAATAATCATCATTGCTGAAAAATTGAAATATTGATGGAATCGTGAAAAGAATAAGCGTTCCTAACAGTAACAAAAAATCCAGTTTGGGTCTTACACATAAACGAATGAAAATTAAAAATATGACGAAAAGCTTATAAAACTGTCCGATAGAAATCGGAAATTCTATTCCCTCCTTTAAGAGAATTCCGTTAATCATATCAACCGGCAACAGCATAAACATGGTAGCCACGATAAACCAGTCAAAATTAAAACTTGAATACGATAAAGTGTTATTGTTTGCCAGCATGCTATATCGTATTAATCAGATTTATCAGTTGTTTATTGAAATTTGATGTATTCGAAACATATTTATCGAGATTATATTGATTGATATGAATTATTTTCTCCTCTAAATCACTGAGATTCTCTTTTAGGGGAATAATCAAATTTAGTTTGGCAAATGTTTCTAAGATTTCCAGCTGGTGATCATCAATGTGTTCTTTATATTTTTTTAATCGCGGAGCGACGACAACTTTTTTTTCTTTTTTAAGCGCAGTAATTATGGATCCCGTACCGGCATGGCTTATAACAAACTCAGCCTCCTCTATGTATTTGTTGAAGCTTTCTTTATCCAAAAAAGAAAAACATTGCATAACATTACTGCTAAACGCATTATTTCCTATTTGGGCTACGACAGGTTCTTTAAGCACGCCATTGTTTATTGCTGATTCAACGGCTTTTAGGAGCCTCGAAAAATTAAAGTTTTGCGTGCCTAGTGTGATAAAAACCATGTTTAATATATTGATCCGAAATATTTTGCCTTTGGATACAAACTTAACAATCCTTCCCATTGCACAATAAAGGAATCCGCAAAAAGATAACAGATCTTGCCGGTTAGCGTTTTAGAGTCGGTACGAGAAAAAGTCTCGATAAAAATCAACTTTCGGCCAAATAATTTTCCAATCAAAAGCATAGGAATTACCCCTCCTGCTCCTGTACTTACAATCACTTGTGGGTTTGTTTTGAAAAATAAATAAATCGATTTGAAAAATACGCCGATAAAGACAAAAGGGAAAGTCCGTTTATTTTGTCTTGAGAAAAAAGGTAAATAAGCAATGTTTTTATATTTTTTCTTTAAATTTTCAGTGGTTTTATTCTTTTCGGTTACAATAAAAGAGTCAAATTTTTCCATGGTTTCTTTTAAACAGAGCAACTGTTCCAAATGTCCTCCACTGCTGGATATAAATAAAACTCTTTTCATTTTTTTGAAATTCTCATAAAGCTTAAGAATAAAGCAATGGTTAAATACCCCATAGACCTATACATATAATTTTCAAACATAAAGATGATTAAGATCCCGATAATAAACGATATAATCAACATATCTTTACGTTTAATTGCGGCTATAATATTCGCGATAAAATAAGCTAAAAATAGAATTAAACCTAAAATACCGTTTTCCAACATATAGAAGAGAAACTGATTATGGGTGTTATACATTCTTTCTAAAGAAACGGTTAGGCCGTTTTCAGAATAAGTTTTTTCCAACATCCCTTTTTCACTGCCGGTTCCGTAGCCGAAGATTGGTTTCTCTTCAATGGTTTGCCAAATAGCTGTCCACCGTGCGATTCGCGAATCATCGGCAATTCGGTTATTGATTTCTGCTTCTGTATTTTCAACATCTGTATCCCAGGCTAATTCAATTGAAAACCTTTGCAGTAAGTAAAAATTGGCTAACTGGTATTTGTACAAATAAATCCCAAGAACTAAAAACACGATCAGTCCGCCAATATAGATCTTTTTCCATTTAGCAGACAAATAAAAGAATGCTCCCAAGATTTGCAAACCATATAGAAGTAACCCAACGCGGCTCAGGGTAAAAACCATTCCGATAAAGAAAAGTCCAAATAAAATAGCCTTTAAATAATTATTTATTTTCTTCGAATTAAACACAAAATAATTGGCCAGTAAAATCCAAACACTAAAATAAGTTGGATGGGATTTTAAAGGATTTACAAAATTGAAATAGGTAAAACGATGGGAGAAAATATTTAGAATTGAATTTTCATTTCCGTAACTGAAGTTTATGCCCAACGTTACCAATAGATAGAGAAGGCTTCCGGTAATTCCGATGATTATTCCCGAAGAAACATAAGAGGGAGCTTTTCTTTTTAGCGAATCTTTTGCAAAAATGTAAGCCAAGGAAAAAACCATAAAAGGAATAAATTTTCTGACAATATGGAAGCCTTCTGATGGATAAGAGGAAAGCAAAGTTCCAATCAAAGCCCATAAAAAGAAAAACGAGGGAAGAATTAAGAGTTTTCGCCACTCTTTTTTATCGGGGAAGTTTTTTTTAATTCCATTTTCAATTACGACTCCGCCGGCAAAAACCATAAACACAATAGTGGCAATGGCAGGAGAAAAAGGCAGTAATACACATCCTAAAAAGATTAATATAAGAAAGATTTTCTCCATGAATTAAGATTTATTCAGAAGCTGTTTAAGTTTTTGAAAAAGCTTTTTCGCAACTTGTTTTTCATCATATGCGTGAGCTGTTCTTAAAGCTTGTTGCTGCATTACTGACTTTTCATTGTTTGACAAGTTGAAATAATATCTTATTTTTTCAGCTAATTCCTTTTCATCTCCCGAAGTGAAAAACAATCCGTTTTCTTTGTCTTTGATAAAAGTTTCGAGTCCTGCTATTTTACTGCCAATTACCGGCGTGCCACAAGCCATAGCTTCAAGTCCAACCAAGCCCAGACTTTCCTCCGCTTCTGTCGGGAAGATAAACAAATCTAATTTATTATAAAAAATGCTCAATTCCTTCTGTGATAAAACGCCGAAATAATTTACTTGTTCTTTGAGGTTATATTCTATTATTGTCCTTTTTAAATCTCTCACCTCACTGCCTGTTCCCGTAATAGAGGCTTTGAATTTAAAATTATTTGATGCTAAAAGTTTCAACGCTTGCAAAAAAGTACGCCAACCTTTCTCAGTTTCGATTCGAGAAACAAATCCTATATGAAAAGTTTTTTCAGACTTAATTTTCTTTTGCAAATAAAAAATATCCGAATCAATTCCGCCCGAAGGAGATATATATATATCGTTCTCCGGAAAATCAGGAAACACCTCTCCAATGATTCCTTTTAAAAAATCGGAAGGTACTATTAATAAATCGGTTTGTTTTAGAAGTTTTTCATTACAAGTTTTTAAAACCCCTTTGTTATGAACTAATATGTCGGAACCATGTACGTTTATCACGATTTTTTTCTTTTTTCCAAACATGGTTTTTGTCATCAGTAGGCCGGGGGAGGAGTGGGAAATAAAATGTAAATAAACCAAATCAAAATCTCCTTTCCGATAGGCAGAAAATATATCGGTATAAAACTTTTTGTACTTGTAAAGTTTATCAGTAGAGGATTTGGGTCTTCCCGAAATGACTGCTTTTTCAGTAATTGTCGCTCCATTTTTCTCTAAAGCTTTCTCAATATTACGAACAAATATCCCATAGTCAGGATCATCCTCAGAGGGGTACATATTCGAAATTAGAAAAATTTTCATGGCAATTTAATTAAGTACTTCTCAAAAAAAGATGAATGGGCTTTAAGAATCGTAAAAGTGCATTTTTATTCCCAACAGTGCGCTGAGAACAGAGAATTTATTTCTGAATTCAAAAATATCATCCTTGTAAATCTGCATAAAATCTTTTTGGATTTCCTTATCTTGAATCAAATCGATATTTTCATCAAATAACTTATCGAATTCTTTTATAATAGAAGGGTCTTTTTTCAACCAAATATTAATCGGACTCATGCTATCATAGGGAAAACCCAAGTATTTTTTTCCACCATTGAAATATTTTTTAAACAATCCACCATATTTAATATTGAAACGGTTATTGGGTTTTAAGGCAATTTTATCCCACTTATAATTAGTGATATGAGGATGTTTAGCATTTAACCAATCAAAATAAATTTGTTGATTGTTTTTAAATCTTGTCGGTATTTTAAGAATTAACTCTAAAAATTCACGATCATAAAAAGGAGAAGCGATATCAATAAAATTATTAAACACTTTATCGCCCATTAAAGTTCCATTTACTTGTCGTTGCTCAAATGCAAATATCTCGTTGTCTGAGTTTTGATAATCCTGAACAATATTTTCTAAAAAAGGAAGCTTTTCAAGCAGGTTTTTATCTGAAACAAATCCCGTAACACCAATTTTATCCAAGTTTTTGGCGTAATCAAAGTTAGGTTTGATAAAAGATCCGGTCGCAGAATCTCCCAATTGACCGGAGTGAATTAATCCGTAATCCGTAAAGTTTATTGCTTTAAATGCAGTATAAATCATCGCATTGGCAGAAAAATAAGTGAGACCATCAGTTGCTTTTATATAATTCTCCAACACTTGTTCACAGAAAAACTTTCCGTTAAAAAGATTAAATTGAGTGTGGGTTTTGAAGTTATCCTTAGCAATTTGTTGTGCGATTTTGACGTCGCTTGAAGTTGGATCCCCATAAGTATAGGTGTTGATGTTATCGAATCCTAATTCTTTGGCTAATAATGTATTTACCCGAGAATCCATCCCCCCGCTGATTAATGCGAAGTGTTGATAATTGTTTTTTAAATCCTTTTGCCATTCTGTTTTCACAGCAGCGAGCATGAGGTGATCGATGTCTTCAAGAAAATCGTCGAGAGGTCGTTCTTCAGGTCTTTGGATAAAGTCGAAATAGGTGTGCTCTTTTAATTTATTGTTGAGGTTACTAAATTTCAGGCTTGAACCATAGTTTAGTTTTTTGATTTCATTGACCGTAGTAAAATTATAAAAACACTGTCCATATATTGCCACTGCGTAAATCCCATTAAAATCGTAGTTTAAGGAAATTCCGGAAGCTCGCAAGAGTTTTGATAGCACATGCATTTCTGAAGAAAAGGCAAATCCATGTTCGGGGTCGTAATAGTAATAAATTACTCGTGTTGAAAGAATGTCATTGAAAATAAGAAGCTCTTCACCTTCTTTTGAGAAGATAAATCCGCTAAAAGAACCCTTTAAATCGGCTACAAAATCAGTGCCTCTTTTTTCAAACGCATCTATTATTTCCTCGGGGTGCTGAAGAAAAGAGTAATTGATTCCCTCAAAGCAAACAATATACTGATCATTTTCGAACAGAAATCGATCGGTTTTAAACTTATTGAGAACAGACCGACCAAAGACGAAATTTTTATAGGAAATTTCTTCTTGTAGGGTATTGGGAAAATCCGCATTATAGAAAGTCTTATAAATCTCTTTTTGTGTGGATTGTTTAAGTAAAACTCCATAAATACCCGCCATACGTTTTTTATTTTGAAAGGATTAAAAGTTGTCCTTATTTTTGCTTGACAATCGAATTATCTGTTTGTCTAAGGTCTATTTTTAGCAATTCCTTTGTGGTTCAACAACGAAAGATAATCTTATTTATTTTGAATTTAAACCTTTCGACTTCTCCAAAAAAATCTAATCTTATGAGGGATTATCTTCGTTCAGATAATCTCTTTCCCTTCCTCAATAAATACCATAATAGTGATAAGCCGGTAAAAAAGAAAATCAACAAAATAGGAATCCAAATAATTCGATTGGTAAACATTCCTTTTTCCGGAACTAAAGCTTCCTGGCTTTTTAAAACCACAGGATTTTCATAGCTGACTTGGTCTACTTCTAATTGTTGTAAATAATCTATTAATCTGGATTTCTCTTGAAGCAATTGCGGAAGGTCAGTAATGGTATAATCTTGGGTGTTCACATAAACTTGTCCGTTACCGGATTTTGAAGAAACGGAAGAGCCAAGTTTATTGAAAATTGAATCAATTCGACTAATACTGAATTTTGTTTCTTTAATCTGATTATTTAAGTTTTGAATATAAATCGCTTTGGTATCTTGAAAAGCCGGATGTTGATTTAAAAAATCGATTGTACTTTTAATCGTGGTATCGTCGCCATATCTTGAGGTGTTCAAGGTTAGTTTATGAATTCTGTATTGATTGCGAAATAATTCGGAAGCCAATAATTTGTCCTTGGTTTCAGTTTCATTTAAAAGAATTTCATAATTTCGATTGTAATTGGGATTTTTGTAAAGAATTTCATTGAGGTTGATTATCGGTTCAATTTCTAAACTTCTTAAATCAAACCTATCTTTATGAAAAAGATTATGTTCTTTTAAAAACAAGGTGTCTTTTTCCTGTATTTTCTTGGATAATAAATCAACTGCATTATAAATATAATTAGCTCCACCGTAATTGATTTGAACCAAAAGCTCAGCTTTTTTTGGATAGCTTTTATCCTTCATTTGGAAATATCCGATGATTCCGCCAATGATGATTAACCCCAAAAGAACAAACCATGATTTTAAGAAAAACCTGAAAATCCTATAAAAGCGAATAAGAAAAAAGTGATATAATTTTCGAAACACTCCTCCTAATTCACCGACAGAAACCTCATCAGTTGTGTTTTGTGTACCCATTAATTATGATTCTAAAGTATATAGTCCTATCCTTAAGTAGATGAAAATAAAACACAAAAATAAGTTATTAGTTGATTAAACCAAGACGCCACCTCTAAAAAATCAAACTGTCGGTGAAATATTAATAATTCAGCCCAACTTATAACCCTATGCGTCAGATGAATTAATTTCAGTTTTTTCAACAATAAAATGTGGATTATACAAATCTTCCTTATTATAACGCAAAGGCCTTTGATCTTCCATACTGATTATTTCAACGTTCAATCCTTTCAAAACAGCATGTGCTGCCGCGGTGTCCCATTCCATGCAGGGGCCAAACCTTGGATATAAATCAATTTTGTTTTCTGCTAATAACATAAATTTCAGTGAACTTCCAACAGCAATCGTCCTTGTTTCTTCTTCAAAAGATTCGATAAACTCTTTTGTTTTTTTGTTTAAATGCGATCGAGAAGTAGCGATCCTAATCGGTGCTGCAACTCGTTCAATTATTTCTAATCTCTGCGGGGACTGATTTTGTTTTTGTAAATAAGCTCCGAGGGGTACTCCGCCAAAATATAATTTCTCCAGCGCAGGTGCATAAACCACCCCTAATACAGGTTGATTTTGATGAATTAAAGCTATGTTTACCGTGAATTCATCATTTTTCTTGATAAATTCTTTAGTGCCATCTATAGGATCAACAACCCAAAGCGTTTCCCAGTTTTTTCGTTCTTGATAGGGAATGGTTTTTCCTTCTTCCGAAAGAATAGGGAAATCGGTGTTTTTTAAATTTTCAAATATGACTTCGTGTGCTGCAAGATCTGCTCGTGTTACCGGTGTAGCATCTGATTTTGTTTCTATTTCAAAATTATTTGAATTATAAATCTCGAGGATTTTTTCTCCTGCTTCCAGTGCAGTTTCTTTTAATAAAAGAAGTAAAGAGGAATAGTTTTGCATGAGTTTAAGTTGTGTTTTTTTGTTTCATTCCAAAATTTGATCTATACCACAGACGTTCGTGCAAATAATACAAAACAAATTTGACACCTAACTCAATAATTCCAATTTTCAGCTCCACAAGTGGATTTCCTAAAGTTATCCAGCCTAATATTACCGTTATTGCACTGCTGGAAACCCGCCAAGTTATTGCATTTGACAAATGTAATTTTTTTATTTCCTGCGCGTAATTTAGTCTCTTTCTCCAATTTCACTTTATCTCAAAGCTGGTCGTGAATGACAATAAACAATGTTTTAACAATTATATCCGCTATGCCCATATTAAGGCCACTGGAAAAATCATCAGTTATAATTCATGAAAAAGAAGCTGTGGTAAGCGTTCCGGTGATTTGCCAAGTAATGGGAAAACTGCGTTTTTAGATTCCCTATGTGTCAAGTATTTGTTTTCCGAAACGTTTAAAATATTTCTAATTTGAATCTTTTTCGTAATAAAATAGTAAGATAATAAATGTAAATACTCTATTTGTAAACTCATTTGCGAAAGCGTAAGTTTGTATAGCTTTGTAGTTCTTATTAAAACGTAAGTTGTCAACTAATACTCATCGATGAATTTCACCAAGTGTGTCTTAATTATCGGATTAAATTTTCCTGAACCAAACTCTTCCGCTGCAGGGAGTAGAATGATGCAACTCATCGAATTGTTTAAAAACAATAACTGGGAAATTCATTTTTCCACAGCGGCTCAAATGACTTCTCATGCCAATGATTTGGAAAAATTAGAAATTGAAATCAGTTCAATTTTTCCCAACGATCCTAAAACTGACGAAATTTTAAAAGCAATTAATCCTGACGTAGTTATTTTTGATCGGTTTATGATAGAAGAGCAATTCGGGTGGCGTGTGGCTGAGGTTTGTCCGCAAGCGCTTCGGATTTTAGATACAGAAGACCTGCATTTTTTGAGGTATGCTCGTCATCAAGCTGTCAAAGAAAATCGAGAAGTTCAAGTGCCGGATTTATTCAATACCATAGCAAAAAGAGAGATTGCCGCTATTTTACGATGTGATGTTAGTTTGATTATTTCGGAAGTAGAAAAAGAGTTTTTGATTGGAAAATTCAAAATCGACAAACAGAAATTGTGGTATTTGCCTTTTCTTTTCAGCCCATTGGAAAGGAATAGTTTTGAGAAATTTCCGGATTTTGAAACGCGCAAAAATATTATTTTTATCGGAAACTACTTGCATGCTCCGAACTACGATGCAGTTTTGTATTTAAAACAAAAGATTTGGCCGGTTCTCCAAAAGAAATTGCCACAAGCTAATCTGTTGATTTATGGCGCCTATCCTCCGCAAAAACTAAAACAATTGGAAAACAAAGCACAGCGATTTATCATTAAAGGCAGAACTGAGGAATTGGATGTGGTTTTTCAAGATGCCAGATTATTGTTAGCGCCACTTAGATTTGGAGCCGGCTTAAAGGGAAAGATTTTTGATGGAATAAGAAATGGGACTCCGAGTATCACTACCCCGGTAGGAGCAGAAGGAATAGCAGGAAATCTTCCGTTTTGTGGAGAAATAACGGATACGCCTGAAGAAATCATCAATTCAACTTTGAAATTATACACGGATTTATCAAAGTGGAAACAAGCACAAGAAAATGGTAGAGAAATTATCAATTCCAGGTTTGATATTCATAACTTTGCAGAAGAGTTTTTTGAGAAATTATCTCAACGGAAAAAGAATCAACAAGAGTGGAGATCGACTGATTTTTATCAACAACTATTGATGTACCACAGTTTGCAAAGCACGAAATATATGTCTCGATGGATTGAGACAAAAAACAAATTAACCTAAAAAAGATAACCTGAAGGATGGCAGGAATTTACATTCATATTCCTTTCTGTAAACAAGCTTGTCACTATTGTGATTTTCATTTTTCAACAACTTTGAAACGAAAACCACAACTGGTGCAGTCCCTTTGTAAAGAGCTGCTATTGAGAAAAAATGAAACTTCGGAAACGATAGAAACTATTTATTTTGGTGGAGGAACGCCAAGCTTACTTACCGAAGAAGAATTGGAAGCAATTTTTGAAGTGATTTATGATAATTATACGATTTCTCCTACGGCCGAAGTTACGCTCGAAGCCAATCCGGATGATTTGTCTGAAGAGAAAATAATTCAATTTGCAAATTCAAAAATCAATCGATTAAGTATAGGAGTTCAATCTTTTTTCGATGAGGATTTGAAGTGGATGAATCGTTCTCACAATGCGGAGGAAGCGATAAATGCTGTTAATTTTGCACGGAAGTACTTCGACAATATCACCATAGATTTAATATACGGCGTTCCGGGATTGACCGATGAAAAATGGAAGGAAAATTTGAAAAATGCCTTGCAATTTGATATTCCGCATATCTCCAGTTATGCACTAACCGTCGAATCGGGAACAGCTTTGGAAAAGATGATTGAAATGGGTAAAAAAAAACCGGTTGACGATGCTGTATCCAAAAGACATTATGAAATTTTGGTGAAAACTATGACCGAAGCAGGATATATCAATTATGAGTTTTCTAATTTTGGATTAAAAGGCTATTTCTCCCAAAACAACACCGCATATTGGATGGGAAAACCCTATTTAGGAATTGGGCCTTCAGCCCACGGTTTTGATGGTAAACACCGTTACTGGAATGTGAGACATAATATCCTTTATATCAAAGCTATTGAAGAAGGAAAAATCCCACAAACTACGGAAACTTTAAAAACGTCAGATCGATATAATGAATATATTATGACTCGCTTGCGGACGATTTGGGGAATATCACTGCCGGAAATTGAAGAGAAATTCGGTGAAAAATATCTTGCTTATTTTCAGAAAGAAGCCGATAAATTGTTTGAAAATGGTTTTTTGATTCGGGAAAAAGACAAAGTCAGAATCAGTGAAAATGCAAAGTTTTTGGGAGATGGAATTTCTGCTGATTTGTTTTACGTAGAAGAATCTTTTTGAAATAAAAAAGCACCAACGGTTGAGTTGATGCTTTAAAATTAATTTAAAATTCTTTTAATTGGAAGCCCTTTTCTCAAGCAATTCAGCTTTCTTATTTTTGTATACAGCATACTGACCGCCATCCAAAACTTCTTCAACTTCTTCATCCAAACGTTGGCTAACTTCTGCTTCGGATTGAAAGGGGAAATGCTCAATGTTTTGATCCAAAGCCTTAACTCTTTCTTGATAGTTATACAAATGACGCTCGAGCATCGCTTTTTGATTGTCGGTTAATTCTGCTGTTTCCGCCAAGAATTCAGTTTGTGCTTTAGCGTTGTTCCAAGATATTTGTTGTTCGGCATTCTGCGCAGTTACCTGAGGAGTTGCCAACATAAAACCTGCAACTAAAAGACTTAATCCTATTAATTTTCTCATGACTTTTTGTTTTATTTAAACTTGAGGCTAATATACGAATAGAATTCAGTTTTCATAAAAATATTGTAAATAATTTTTGAAATGTGTAGTAAGTATGTTTAATTACAAAAGACCAAAACAACTTCTAAACAAATATCTGTTTATCCAAATAAAAACAGAAACAAACCTCTCGACAAAGTTTGTTGTTTTTTAATTTTCAAAAAATATAATCAAAACATTACGGAATGGTGTTTCTACATAAGATTCCGGCTCTTGGGGTAAATAAAATAACCGCATAAAGGTTAAAGGATTATAAAATCAAAACGAACGAATGGTTTTCCGAATAGCCGTTAGATTTTTCAACAGTTTCTCTAAATACT